>LSQX01370461.1_pt1 | contig 11609 bp, 9 predicted proteins | sample 654561 | NCBI WGS metagenome assembly LSQX01 (sample SAMN04489861, study PRJNA283612) | anaerobic digester metagenome | isolation source: 4 biogas reactors fed with cattle manure at either 37C or 55C with and... | place: Denmark: Kongens Lyngby | collected 2014 | reverse complement strand
CTGCGCAGGTTGCGGCGTTGCAACGCTTTCAATCGATTATTATGACCTTGGTTTTGCCACGGGTGAAATGGCCTATAAAATCCTGACCGGTGAAAGTGATATTTCCCAAATGCCCGTAGAATATGCCCCCAATTTCAGTAAAAAGTATAATAAGGAAATTTGTGACGAGCTGGGCATTGAAATCCCCGAAGGCTACGAGGCCATAGAATAGTGATTCAGCTTGAAAATTAAGGCTGAAATGTGTTAGAATACGGCCGCATGCTTGTCAAAAAACAGGCATGCGGCATATGCTTTAAAGACTTTAACCTTTAATTTTGTTTGGAGATTTTTCAATGGTTTTTAATCCTATGGAACTTTTTTCTCAAATGCCGGGGGCAGTGACCCAGGGTTTGATTTGGGGAATAATGGCAATCGGTGTCTACATAACATACAAGGTCTTGGACATAGCAGACCTGACGGTCGATGGGTCTTTTGCCACCGGCGGGGCCGTTTGTGTCATGGCCCTCTTGCAAGGTTACGGTATTGGCACCGCCATGCTTTTAGCCTTTTTTGCTGGTCTTTTAACGGGTTTTGTTACCGGCGCCTTTCATGTTCATTTTGGCATTTCGCCAATCCTGGCCGGGATTTTGACCCAGCTGGCACTTTGGTCGGTTAACTTGGCTATCATGGGCAAGGCCAACCAAGCCCTGAATGTAAACAATTATAAATTACTTGTTTCGCTAAGATATTTACAAGAAACCTTGAATGGGCAGAAGCCTTTCTATTGGTCGCCCATACTGGTGGTTGCGGTTTTCGTGGCAGCCATTATAGGCGTTTTATATTGGTTTTTCGGCACGGAACTTGGAAGTTGTGTTAGGGCAACCGGCGCAAACTTGAATATGGCCAGGGCTCAAGGCATAAACACCGATTTTAATAAGATATTGGGGCTCATGCTCTCTAACGGAATTGTTGCCCTTTCCGGGGCTCTGCTTTCACAATATCAAGGCTTTGCAGATATTAACATGGGGCGCGGGGCAATTGTTATCGGCCTTGCCGCAGTTATAATAGGTGAAGTGCTATTCGGTAAAATCTTTAAAAACTTTGCCCTGCTTTTATTGGCTGTGGTACTGGGGGCTGTCGTTTACTTTGCCGTTATTCAGACTGTTTTGTGGCTCAAGTTAGACCCCAACTACTTAAAACTCTTGTCTGCCTTGGTCGTTGCCGTTTTCTTAGGCTTGCCCCACTGGAAGGGCAAGATGTCCCCTACAAAGAAGAAGGGTAAGGGAGGGCGCGGCAATGCTTAAAATTAATTCAATTACCAAAACATTTAATAAGAACACGGTAAATGAGAAGGTTGCGGTCAGGGAACTTTCACTGACTTTAAAGGACGGTGACTTTGTAACCGTTATCGGCGGCAACGGGGCCGGTAAATCAACCCTCTTAAATTCCATCGCGGGTGTTTATCCGGTTGATCAGGGTCAAATATCCATTGACGGCACCGATGTGGGCCGCCTGCCCGAGTATAAGCGAGCTAAATTTATAGGCCGCGTTTTCCAAGACCCCATGATGGGTACGGCAGCGTGCATGGGCATTGAAGAAAACTTGGCCCTGGCCCTTCGCCGAGGCCAAAGGCGAGGTTTGGCTTGGGGCATAAAAAAAGTAGAGCGTGAAGAGTATAGGGATCTTTTGTCAACGCTGGGCCTGGGGCTTGAAGACAGAATGACTTCAAAGGTGGGCCTGCTGTCGGGCGGCCAACGCCAGGCATTGACCCTTTTGATGGCAACCTTGAAGAAGCCGAAATTGCTCCTGCTTGACGAACATACGGCTGCGCTTGACCCAAAAACCGCCGAAAAGGTGCTCCAACTGACGGACACCATAATCGAGCGCGACAAACTGACCACCCTCATGATAACCCACAACATGAAAGATGCCATTGCCCATGGTAATCGTCTGATAATGATGTATGACGGCCGCATTGTAGTCGACTTGGCCGGCCAAGAAAAAGAGAAATTGACAGTTGAAGAGCTCTTAAAAATGTTTAGCCTGGCCAGCGGGTCGGACGAAGCGGATGATAAGTTGTTACTTTCATAAAAATATAAAAAAGGATTTGAATCATGCAGACAGCAAAACCCAAGTATATTATTGAAATCACCATGCATGACTGCGGCAGGCAGTTTGGTTGCTATGGTGCACCCGGAAACTTCAGCCCCAATATTGACCGTATGGCAAAGGAAGGCATGCGTTTTAACGAGCACTTCAGCACAGGCAGTGTTTGCATGCCTTCAAGATTGGGGATTTTAACCGGCAAATATGTGCACCATACCCGCTTAAATTTTTGCGACCCAAATGAAGTTACACTGCCCAAGCTTTTAGACCGAGCGGGCTACAAAACGATAATGTTTGGCAAGCCCGACCAATCTTATTACAGATGCGACAGACGCCTGGGTTACAAGGCTGAAAATCCGGGCCCCGAAATAGTCGGCTTCAATGAGGAACGCGCCGTCGGAGCCGATTGCAATCGGATAGCCCATGAAATATGTAGCTTTTTGGAAGACCCCGAGTCACAAGAACCTTTTTTCTTGTGTGCCAACTTTAAAGAGGCCCACGCAGCTTATTGGCGCGAGGTAAGTCAAGAAGAAAAAGACCAAGTTGTTTTTCCTGAACTTCTGCCACTCATGCCCGACACCCCGGGTTCCAGAAGGCGTTTTGCCAGTTTTTGCAAACATCTGTCTGCGGGTGACAGAGCAATAGGCCAAATATTGGATTGTTTGCAGCAAAGCGGAAAAGCCCAAGACACCCTGCTCTTCTTTACGGTTGACCACGGCATAGATTTCCCCCGTGCCAAGCAGACGCTCTATGATTCCGGCATAGCCGTTCCCCTTATTTTCTGGGGGCCCAAGTGGGCAAGAGGCCTTGTGGTTGAGGGGCTTTCAAGCCATTGTGACATTTTGCCCACAATTTGTGACATAGTGGGTATTGAAAAACCTGCAAATCTTGATGGCACAAGTTTGCTGCCCGCCATTAAAGAAGGCAAAACCGAGCGTGATTATGTCTTTTTTGAAAAAGGTTGGGACAACCCCAACGAACCCGTACGAGGGGTCAGAACAAAGAGGTATAAATACATCAAAAACTTCCGCCCGGGTTGGCCTATTCCTGCGGTCAAGGATTTTATTGAAGAATCGGGAATACAAAACTACCTTGATACTTTTGCACACAGAACCAGGCCCCTTGAAGAGCTCTATGATTTAGAAAATGACCCGGCAGAGCTTAATAACCTGGCAGAAAAAGATGATTATGCCGATGTGCTAAAAGGTCTGGCCGACCTAACCCTAAAGATTATGACAGAAAACGACGATGAGCTCTTATGGGAAGATTCACTTTATTCTCGCAATAAAAATAATCCTGCTGTGAGATATTGGATGAAAAACAAAGAAGGCAAATGGACTTTGGATTTAGACCAAGCCTTTTATGTTGACTGGGGACCGGGCGTGGAAGATTAAGTAAAGCTGCAGCCGCTGACAAATGTCAGCGGCTGTTTTAGTTTAATATGATTTTTAACCTTTGTCTAATAGCTTTCTTCAAACTTAATATTTATGTCCCCTTTTTCATTCCTGACATAAAACTTGTTTTCCGACTTATTATCTATTTTTTTATAGGTACCTTGAGGCTGTTCATCAAAAATTATTTCGCCGTCTTTTGCCTGTATGTCATAATCAAAGAGCTCATCTTTCTTATAAATCAAAATATCCATGTCGGCAGCAAAACACTCTAATCTTGTTTTGCCCTCCCGTTTACCTTCCAGCCTGAAATCCCCGGTAATAAAATCAAAGTCCAGCTCTTTAGTGTCAAAATTTGTTGCCCTAAGGCTGCCCGACACCATATTAATTGCCGCTTTCTCGGCCGGCGTTTGCTCTATCAAGAGGTCGCCGCTTTTTATGTCTATATTGAGCTCCCCTATTTTAGAATAGAGAAGGTCCGTATCCCCATGTAAAACTTCGTGCGACAAGCTATCAACCTGCAAGCCTTCAAAAAGATACCTGCCAATCTTACAAGAGGCCTCAATTTCCTTCAGGGTCTTTTTTTCGGGCACATAAACCGTAATATGGTCGTCATTATTGGCGATTTGGAGCCCGAAGACCTTGCCCTTTAATTCTTGTTCAATTTTGAGCTTACCGTTTTCAATGGAATGTTTTGTATTAATCGAAGATGCCGCCGAGAATTCATAGGCCAAAGTTTCACCTTTTTTAATTGTAAGGTTAGCGCCGGGGGAAATGATCTCAATGCTGTCAAACTCAATTGAACCCTCACTTTTAAACACATCAATATCTTTGACCAAAACATAATGTAGGCCGCTGTCGTCTATATAGAAAGTAAGATTGAGCAAGGCGGTTAAAACCACAACTACAAAAACACTGATTGAAGCAACGCTTATCCAAAAGCTTTTAATAGCAATCCCCCCTTTTAGAACTTTCCCGATTCCCAGTATACTTGCAGAGAAAGTTTTTTTCAATACGGGCTTAAGATAAAATGGAGCTTTTTTTCTTATGACAGTTATTGACATATGTTAGAATTCCTATATAATTATATTAGCTTGTGTTAAAGCTCGTGCTAACGGTTGACTTACTGTTTCTTGGGCTCACTTTAAAATTTCTTGTGAAACCAAGGCTTGGACACAAAATCAACCTTAGCCAATTATTTTACGGAGGCATCTTAAATGAGTGATACTTGTGACAACAACTGCAGCGGCTGTGCCGCCGACTGCTCCGATCGAAAAGAAGAATTTGATTTTATTGCCAAACCCCACGAGTTGAGTAAGGTCAAAAGAGTTATAGGCGTGGTCAGCGGAAAGGGCGGGGTCGGCAAATCCATGGTTACATCCTTGCTCGCCGTTACCATGCAAAGGTTGGGTTATAAAACCGCCGTGCTTGACGCTGACATTACAGGCCCTTCCATCCCCAAAGCTTTTGGGCTCAAAGAAAAGGCCCAAAGCTCTGAAATGGGGCTTTTTCCCGTCAGGACCAAAACCGGTCTTCAAGTAATGTCGGTTAATCTGCTTTTGGAAAATGATACCGACCCTGTCGTTTGGCGCGGCCCCATCATTGCCAACATGGTTAAGCAGTTTTGGTCAGATGTTATCTGGGGCGACATTGATTATATGTTTGTTGACATGCCCCCGGGTACGGGCGATGTTGCCTTGACTGTTTTTCAATCCATACCCTTGGATGGTGTGATTATTGTGACATTGCCCCAAGATCTGGTTTCGCTTATTGTGAAAAAAGCATATAATATGGCAAAGTCTATGAATAAACCTGTGCTGGGAATCGTTGAAAATATGAGCTGGATTAAATGCCCTGATTGCGGGAAAGAGATAGAATTGTTCGGTAAGAGCAAATTGGATGAGGTTGCGGAAGAGCTGGGAGTGCCGATTCTGGGAAGAATGCCAATTGACCCCTCGGTTGCAGAGCTATGCGACGGCGGAGAAATTGAGAAAGTGGATCATGATTATCTCAATAAAGCTGTGGAGTATATTGAGAATCTTAGTAGAGATTAGTCTAAAACTTTCTTAGCGGTATATATTCAATTTTATATTGACGCATTATCGGTAAAAGCCGTTGGTCCAATAAGACTTTGGAGCAACGGTTTATTTTTGTTTGGAGAGATCGGACAAATAGTACATTTTATCATTTTAATCAGTGCATATCCTTTATCAAAAGAGTTGTTTTAAAACGAGTATACATGAAAGCACCCAGTAAAAGCGAATTTTTATAACGAGGTGATAGATGTTCACCATTTAGAATTTTTCTTCAATTGAAAAATTCTCTTTGAACCGAGGTGTAAAAAAAGAAACTGTAATGTGGAGAAAATCCACTTTTAACATTATATTTTTTATAGGGAGGATTGGCTTATGAGTAAAAAGTTAATTGGCAGGTTTAAAGCTGTTGCTTTTGCAGTGGCTTTAGCATTCACATCAATCTTTGCTTCTCCTGTTTCAACCAAGGCTGTGGGCAGTGTTCCGTATAAATGGGACAATGTAGTGATTGGCGGAGGGGGAGGATTTGTTCCGGGAATAATATTCAGTGAAGCGGAAAAAGATTTGATTTATGCGCGTACCGATATCGGGGGAGCATACCGTTGGGACCCTTCTACCGAGACATGGATTCCTTTGCTCGACCATTTTCAAATGGATGAGTACAGCTACTATGGAGTGGAAAGCTTGGCTGCAGACCCGATAGATCCGAACCGTGTTTACATAGCAGCCGGTATGTATACCAACGATTGGCTTCCAAACAATGGTGCCATCCTACGTTCTAAAGACAGAGGTAAAACATGGGAAAAAACAATATTACCCTTCAAGAACGGCGGAAATATGCCGGGACGTTCCATGGGTGAACGTTTGGCAGTTGACCCCAATGACAACAGCATACTGTATTTCGGTGCCCGCTGCGGGAACGGATTGTGGAGAAGTACCGATTATGGTGTAACATGGTCCAAGGTTACCAATTTCCCAAATCCCGGAGATTATGTATATGATCCTAACTTTGATTATACCAAAGATATTATCGGAGTGGTTTGGGTAGCTTTCGATAAAAGCAGCAGCACCCGCGGAAAAGCTACCAAGGACATATATGTCGGAGTAGCCGATAAGGACGAAAGTATCTACCGCAGTACCGACGGTGGTGCTACATGGGAAGCTGTTCCCGGACAACCCAAAGGATTACTTCCTCATCATGGAGTTGTGGCATCAAACGGTATGTTAATCATAACCTATGGTGATACCTGCGGACCATATGACGGCAACGGAAAGGGCCAGGTTTGGAAATATAATACCAAGACAGGTCAATGGACCGATATCAGTCCTTTGCCTTATTCCAGCTCGGATAACCGTTTTTGCTTTGCCGGGTTGGCAGTAGATGCACAGAATCCTGATGTTATGCTTGTGTCTTCCATGAATGCGTGGTGGCCTGACGAGTTTATTTTCCGTACCACTGACGGAGGAAAGACATGGAAAAATATATGGGAATGGGGAATGTATCCCGAGCGTATACTGCATTATGAACAGGATATTTCCAAAGCTCCATGGCTGGATTGGGGCACAGAGAAACCTCTTCCGGAAATAAATCCTAAATTGGGTTGGATGATAGGTGATATTGAGATTGACCCGTTCAATTCGGACCGTATGATGTATGGTACCGGTGCTACGATATACGGTACCGACAACCTTACCGACTGGGATAAAGGCCGGAAGGTGAAAATAGAGGTAAAAGCCACAGGAATTGAAGAATGTGCTGTTTTAGGTCTGGTAAGTCCACCGGAGGGAGCTCCGCTTGTTAGTGCAGTAGGAGATATAGTTGGATTTTACCATGAGGATTTGAAAGTGGGTCCGAAAAAGTTCCATGTATCATCTTATACGACAGGAACAGGTATTGATTATGCTGAACTTTCACCGAACTTTATGGCTTTGGTTTCAGAAAACGAATCAAATGCAGTAAAGCGTATTTCCTTCTCCTATGATGGCGGAAAGAACTGGTTCCAGGCACCCAGTGAGCCCGGAAATGCAGTGGGCGGCGGCAAGGTTGCTGTTTCTGCCGATGCGAAAGCAGTTATTTGGACACCGAAGGATTCGTCTCCGGCACTTACAACCAACAACGGCAGTTCCTGGACTGTCTGCAGAGGCATTAGCAACGGGGCAAAGGTTGCATCGGACCGTGTAAACGGAAAGAAGTTCTATGCCTTTTATAACGGAAAGTTCTATGTAAGTACCGATGGCGGTGAAAGCTTTACTGCAACAACTGCATCGGATTTGCCGGTATCGGTTAATGATATAAAAGCTGTTCCGGGAAAAGAAGGACATGTCTGGATGGCTGCCAGGGACGGAGGATTGTGGAAAACTACTGACGGTGGTGCTACCTTCACAAAGATTTCAAATGTATCTACCGCGCATGTGGTAGGCTTCGGTAAAGCTGCACCGGGTCAGGATTACATGGCAATCTATATAACCGGTGAAATAGACAATGTTTTGGGATTTTTCCGCTCCGATGATGCCGGTAAGACATGGGTACGCATTAACGATGACCAGCACGGTTATGGCGCTGTTGATACGGCAATAACGGGAGATCCAAGAGTTTATGGACGGGTTTATATTGCTACCAACGGAAGGGGTATCGTTTACGGTGAACCTGATACGGATGCTCCGATACCGACCCCCACACCAATATCCAATTTGAAGGTTGGAGATGTTAATGCAGACGGAAGCATTGACTCATTGGATCTTACACTTTTAAAGAGATATGTTTTAAGAAAGATTGACGGTTTTGACGTTGAGGATCCTTTATGGGTGGCAGACGTGGACGGCGATGGTGAAATAAACTCGTTGGATGTATCATATCTGAAGAGGTTTATTCTGAGAAAAATAAAAGAATTTCCTAAAAAATAGCCGTTAATAGTGTGTGGAGAGTTACGCAAGAGGATATAGACAGTTGATATCGAAAGTCAGGTAAAAGCCTTGGGAAGGATATTCCCGGGGCTTTTACTGCTAAAAAATATTAAGTTTTTACTCTGATTTTATAGCAATAACTAGCTTTGTAAATGTATAGCGTTCCGTGTCTAAATATTTAAAAGCAAATTTATCTAACAATTGCTTCCAATTAATCTTCAAGAAATCTTTGAATACTTTAGGTTCAAACAAAGTTGGGAATATTGCAAATACAAGAGAGGCTATTGGATGTTTTGGCCTGTCCCAGTCTATAATATAAAGTTTACCGCTTGGCTTTAGAACTCTGCCTATTTCGGTAAGTATCAAATCTATAAGCTCCTGGGGCATCTCATGGAGCNNCAGCATTCATTTCTCTAAAGGATATATTGTCAAACTTGTTTTTAATAGCCTTATTTCTTGCTGCTTTCAGCATGTCACTCGACAAATCGATGCCAATAACAGTATTGCTGTCATTCTTTTTAGCTATAGCAATTGCACTGTTTCCGGTACCGCAGCAAACATCCAGAACTCTTAATCGGTCATTCGGTAATTTGCTTGCCAGCCCTTTTCTCGGATTGGATTTTTCATTGGAGAAAATAATCAAATCCATTAAGTCATATGCTTTTGATAATATTTTATATAGTGCTCTTACTCTGTTTTCGTAGTTTTCCATAATCTATAACCTCACAAATTAAAAATAGATTAAACTCAAAATATTAAAAAGTATCTGGGGACTTTTCTTTTATACCTCTCATACTCATCGCCGAAAACTGATAGCAGTTGTTTTTCTTCTTGTAATATCAATAAGTGAAAGGCAATACTGTTAATTATCATAACAATTAAGGTGATGATATGTTGTTTTAGTGTTTTTATCTATACCTACTCTCCAGGAGCTTTTCATATTAACTGTTGCTAATATAAATATACCCACAGCCAAAGCTGTTATCATAATGCCTATGCATTTTGTGAAGCCATAATTGAACAAGAAGCCAACATGAGAGGATATTTGGTTATGAAATAAAATTTCAGATATCCAAGTCAGCAACCACAATGAACTTGAGACCAAAACGAGCATTTCTGTACCATAAATTGAAAGGTCTTTATTTCCTTTTGCCAATACATTAGCATTAATCTTGTTTCTTTGCTTTAATATTACCAGCTTCAGGATATATCCGGTTGCAAAAGTAATTAATAATATTAGTGAAATGATATCGGTTATATGCATATTGACTCCTCCTATATATGTACATGTGAACAACTATTCATATATTCATAATACACTATGTTATGTAAAAAATCAAGAAGATCTCAGCGAAAAGGTTTATACTATTAAAGAGACGATTTTAATTAATACAGAGCTTCAAGGATATACTATTACGGTAGATTTCATGCTTTTTTCATTGATTACGGGAAACTAACTTTCTAAGGATGAAAAAAGTTGTAATCCTATATAGTTTATAATAAATTGATAATCCCAAGGATTTTGCCGAAATATATAGAGCAATAATATGAATATATTGAATTATGAACTGCTTTTTTAAGGGATGAGGACAAATATGTTGAATAAAATTAAAGCAATTATTAAGTTCTTTTACCATAGAGTCGTTCTTATATCTTTAGCCATTGCAATACAGCTGGCTGTCTTAATAGCTGTCATCTTAAGGTTTAATGATTACTTTGTTATCTTTTATTGGGGAAGCATAATTGTCAGTGTACTTACAGTATTATGGATACTGAATGACAAGAGCAATCCTTCGTATAAGATTGCATGGATTATTCCCATATTGTTATTCCCCATTTTCGGCGGTTTGTTTTACATTTTTTTTGGCGGAAAGAAAATGAGCAAACGGGAAAAGAAAAAATTAATGGCAATCGGACTTAAAATACAAAATGCTTTGGTTCCACAGCCCCTTGTATTGGAAGAGATAATGCTGCATGACAAGGGTGCGGTTGCCCAATCAAGATATATTCAAAATATTGCTTTTTTTCCACCCTACAAAAATACAACCGGTGAATACCTTCCAATAGGAGAATTAAAGTTTGAAAGGCTGAAGGAGGAATTAAAAAAGGCAGAGCACTTTATTTTCATGGAATACTTTATTATCCATGAAGGGGTTATGTGGAACAGCATACTGAATATATTGGCTGAAAAAGCTAAAAAAGGTGTAGATGTACGCATAATATATGATGACTTGGGCTGCCTTTTGCTTTTGCCGAGGAACTATCGTCAAAAATTAGAGCAAATCGGAATCAAATGCTGTGTTTTCAACCCTGTAAGACCTGTTCTGTCGGCTAAAATAAATAACCGGGACCATAGAAAAATAACAATAATTGACGGGCATACTGCGTTTACCGGAGGCATTAACCTTGCAGATGAATATATTAATGAGATACAAAAGTATGGATATTGGAAGGATAATGCGATAATGATCAAGGGAGAAGCCGTATGGAATATGACAGTAATGTTCCTTTCCATGTGGGGTTATCTAAAGGGAGTAGATGAGGATTTTAACAAGTTTAAATACAACAATCCTTTTAAAACGGAAGACCAAAAAGGATATTTTCAACCTTTTGCAGACAGCCCTTTTGACGATGAGACCGTCGGCGAAATAGTTTATTTGAATTTGCTGAACAAATCAAACAAATATGTTTATATTACAACTCCTTATCTGATTATTGACTATGGAATGACAAAGGCATTGACTGCTGCAGCAAAATCCGGAGTGGATGTCCGTATCATTACTCCGCATCTGGCGGACAAATGGTATGTACATGCAGTTACCAGATCAAATTATAAGGTCTTGGTAGAAAGCGGTGTAAGGATATACGAGTACACTCCTGGATTTATTCATTCTAAAACCTTGGTTTCCGATGATGAGTACGCAGTTGTAGGTTCGATAAACATGGATTATAGGAGCTTTTACCTTCATTTCGAATGCGGTGTGTGGATGTATGAAAGCAGATGTGTTCTTGCTATTAAAGAGGATTTTCTCAGCACACTTAAAGTATGCAAGGAAATAACATTGCAAGATATAAAAAGCGTGAAGTGGTATAAAAGGTTAATCGGAACCGTTCTGAGAATTTTTGCACCTCTTATGTAATTTGCCTGATGAAAAATTTAATCTAACGCTATTATAAATTATATGGCCGGCGCAAC
>LSQX01035152.1_pt2 | contig 11609 bp, 8 predicted proteins | sample 654561 | NCBI WGS metagenome assembly LSQX01 (sample SAMN04489861, study PRJNA283612) | anaerobic digester metagenome | isolation source: 4 biogas reactors fed with cattle manure at either 37C or 55C with and... | place: Denmark: Kongens Lyngby | collected 2014 | reverse complement strand
TTCAATCAACCCCAGCTTTTGTGCACTTACGTACCCACTCCGAGTATTCGGTGGTCGACGGTATTATCCGCATTAAGGATCTGGTTAATCAAGCTAAAGCCTTTAATCAACCAGCTTTGGCTTTGTCGGACTTAGGTAATTTATTTGGCTACATTAAGTTTTATCGCGCCGCACGACAAGCGGGTATTAAACCCATTGCGGCCTGTGATTTTTGGATTGATAATCCCCAAGATGATAAAAAACCCAATCGTTGCCTTTTAATCGCTCGTAATCACGAGGGTTATTTACAGCTGTGTCGATTGATTTCTAAATCGTGGATTGATAATCCTCAAATCGATAGAGGTCAATTAAAGGTCGAATGGCTCGAAGACACAGAGGAAACCAGTGGCTTAATTATGCTCTCCGGTGCGCGTCAAGGTGATATTGGCCAAGCCTTAGAGGTAGGTCGTTATGAGCAAGCGCTCAGCTTAGCCGAGCATTGGGCTAAGTTATTTCCTAATCGTTTTTATATTGAATTACAAAGAGCGGGTTTTGATGGTGATGAGCGTTATATTCAAGAAGCGCTTAAGATCGCCCAAGAAAGCAATCTGCCTGTGGTGGCGACACATCCGGTACAGTTTTTATCGGCTGATGATTTCGATGTGCATGAGGTACGTGTTTGTATTGCCCAAGGTGAGGTTTTAGCTAATCAAAATCGCACCAAACGCTTTAACCCCCAACAATATTTCCCAAGCTCAGAGGAGATGCTACAAAAGTTTAGTGATATTCCAGCCGCTACCATTAATGCGGTCGAAATTGCTAAGCGCTGTAACCTCACCATTGAGTTAGGTGTCCCCAATTTACCGGACTTTGAAACACCAGAGGGTATGACCCTTGGTGAGTACCTAATTGACTTGTCACATAAGGGTCTAACTGAGCGTCTTGAGTTTTTATTTCCTGATCCTAAAGAGCGTGCCGAGCATGAGCAAGCCTATCGTGAGCGTCTCGATCTTGAGTGTAAGATCATTATCGACATGGGTTTCCCAGGCTATTTCTTGATCGTTCAGGACTTTATTAACTGGGGTAAAAATAACGGTGTCCCTGTGGGTCCAGGGCGTGGTTCGGGGGCGGGTTCCTTAGTGGCTTATTCACTCGGCATTACTGACCTTGACCCAATCCGCTATGACTTATTATTTGAGCGTTTCTTAAATCCAGAGCGTGTTTCCATGCCTGACTTCGATATCGACTTCTGTCAGGACCAGCGTGAAAAAGTCATTGAGTACGTTAAGGAGAAATACGGTCGCGATGCGGTAAGTCAGATTGCTACCTTCGGTACCCTTGGCGCTAAGGCTGTGGTACGTGACGTGGGGCGTGTACTAGAAATGCCGTATTCACTGTGTGATGGTCTTTCTAAGCTCATTCCATTTAACCCAGCTAAACCATGGAGTCTCAGTGATGCCATGGAGGGGGAGCCCGAGTTTAAACGTCGCTACGATCAAGACGAAGAGGTGCAGTCCATTGTTGATAGCTCATTACCACTTGAGGGTTTAGTGCGTAACGTCGGTATGCACGCAGGTGGTGTTTTAATTGCACCAGGCCAACTCACTGATTTCTGTCCACTGTATTGTCAGCCCGGCCATAGTGGCAGCGTGGTTTCACAATACGATAAGGATGACGTAGAGCTAGCTGGCTTAGTTAAATTCGACTTCTTAGGCTTACGTAACTTGACCATTTTAGATTGGGCCGTACGCTATGTGCGTCGATTTAATCAAGGCCAAGAGGAATTCGACATCATGAGCGTACCGCTTGATGATAAGTCGACTTATGAACTGTTGTGTGATGGTAATACCACCGCGGTGTTCCAGTTAGAGTCGCGCGGCATGAAGGAGTTATTACGTAAGCTTCTGCCATCGACCTTCGAGGACGTGATTGCGGTATTGGCTTTATTCCGTCCGGGACCGCTCGATTCGGGTATGGTTGATGACTTCGTTAACCGTAAGCACGGTCGTGCCGAGGTAGATTATTTCCACCCCGATTTGACCAGCACCCTAGATAGTACCTATGGCGTCATTGTTTATCAGGAACAGGTGATGCTAATTTCTCAAATTATAGGTGGATATAGTCTAGGTGGTGCAGACTTATTACGTCGTGCCATGGGTAAAAAGCAACCCGATGAAATGGCTCAACATCGTAAATTATTCGAAGAGGGGGCGATTAAAAAAGGCTATGACGGCGAAATGGCAAAAAACCTATTCGACCTCATGGAGAAATTCGCGGGTTATGGTTTTAACAAATCTCACTCCGCAGCCTATGCCTTAATTTCCTATCAAACAGCTTGGTTAAAACATTATTACCCAGCCGAATTTATGGCCGCCACCTTATCTTCCGATATGGATGATACGGATAAAATTCAGATTTTCTGGCGCGACGCCTTAGATAATGGCTTAACCGTTTTGCCGGTCGATATTAATGAATCACAGTATCGCTTTGAACCTGTGCCTGATAAGCACCTCGAGGAAAAAGGCAGTATCCGCACGATTCGCTACGGTATGGGTGGCGTCAAAGGTGTGGGCGAAGGCGCTATTGAAAATATCTTAAAAGCACGCAACGAAGATGGTCCTTTTAAAGACCTCTATGATTTCTGCTCTCGCATTGATCGTCACACTGTCAATAAACGCGCTATTGAGGCCTTAATTCGTGCGGGTGCCTTTGATAACTTAGAAAGTAATAGACGCGCTTTATTAGAGAGTCTCTCTAAAGCCATCGAGGCCGCCGAACAGACGGATCGTAATGCGAATCAGGGTTCATTATTTGGTGATGATAGTGGCGATATCGTGGCCCATGAAATTAGTAGCATTAAGCCTTGGAATCTCTACGATATGTTGATCGAAGAAAAAAAGGCCCTAGGTTTCTACTTTAGCCATCATCTCTTTGATGTATGGCGTGATGAGGTAAGACGCTTTGCCCCAGCACCTTTAGCCACATTAAAGGAGTCACGTGCTAGTCAGTGGGTGGCAGGCGTATTAATTGCCTCTAGGGCTTTCCAATTAAAAGGTAAGGATGAGCGCTTATATTTCTTATTAATTGATGATGGTAGTGCGCAAATTGAGGTAACCTGTGATGCGAATCTTTATGAGAGTTGTAGACATTTAATTAATACGGATGATCTGCTTTTAGTGCAAGCACGTGTATCACGTAGTAGCTTTAATAATACTTTACGTGTTAATGCGAATGCATTATATAATTTGCAATCCGCTCGAGAAGCGGTGGCAAGTGATTTAACCGTGGTTTTAAATGAGCCCATCGCTCCTAAGCAATTGCATATCTTAATGAATCCATTCCGTGCTGAGCCTGAAAATGGTTTCCCAGGGGTGTCGGTGAAGTTTCAATACCAACCGGATAAACATACGGTCTGTGAAATCGTACTTGGCGAAGAATGGCGTGTTCGTTTAAACCCACAGTTTTTAGAGGGCTTATCTTCACGTAAAGAAATTGCTAGCTTTGAAGTAAATTATTAGTAAAATCTCAATGCTTATATTATTGATGTCGCAGCCATGGCGTTGTACCATTATTTAAAAATAGATAAAACCTAAAAAAAATGAGCGAATTTATCAGTTTAATTAGCGGTTACCTTGTATTAATGATCGTTCCGCAAAACCTAGCATTATTTTTGTTAGTGATTGGGGTTTTGTTTTATCTTATTCGCTGGCGTCGTTTGGCTTTTCTTTTTTCCTTCACGGCAGCGCTATGGTTAGTACTTTGGTCATTGCCCGTGACCTCCGTTAAAGTGGGTTCATTTTTAGAAGAGCAATATGCTGTTAGTAGTTATGATGAATTGCCAACGGCCGATGCCATCGTGGTGCTTGGCGGTAATACAGCAGCTAACCGTCAAAATTGGTTTGAGGAAACCCTAGATAGCGAATCTGCCTTTCGCCGTGTCGATATGGCGCAAAAGCTTTATGCCGCAGGCAAAGCTCCTAAAGTCATCGTATCAGGTGGAGCCAATGAGGGGATAATTAGCGAGGCACGTGGTATGGAGTTTGCTTTACGTAATCTCGGGGTACCAGCGGATGCCATTATCCGCGAGGATCATAGCCAAACTACTCGAGAAAACGCCTTATACACCAAAAAAACCATGGCTGAGCATCAAATTAATTCAGTACTAGTGGTGACATCGGCACTGCATATGCCTCGTGCCATGGGTGTATTTAATCATTTAGGGATTACGGCCTATGCTGCACCTAATCCGCCGCAGATTGTGGTGCCAACCGATGAGCCTGATTTCAGTCTGTATAAACCCAATAAGCGAGCTTTAGCGGCTAGTCGCTCTATTATTAAAGAGTATTTAGGTTATTGGGTTTATCAGTTTAGAGGCTGGATTTAGTTATCACCTAAATCTATTAATTGGTCGCCAAAATATGTTGAACAGCTGCTAACACCTCATCCTCTTCGGGCCAGCGACCATTTTCACCTAAGACCAAGGCATTGGGTGACCACGGTCCTGTATTTTTAACATCAGTCACACCGATAAGTGTGATTTGTTTTGCATCTGCCGCAGCACTTAAGTGAGAAACCCCTGAGTCATTACATAAAACGACAGCGGCTTCTTTTAATAAAGCGGCAAAGGCACCTAGGCTAAGTGCGGGGAGTAATCTAGCAGAGGGGGCGTTTTCTTTAGCTTGGGCCACTTCATTAGGTGGAGGGCACATAATCACATCATGGCCTTTGGCTTGTAGTTTACGAGTTAATTGCTCATAACCTTGCCAAACCTTGTTTTTACCTTTGTGTAAACCCACAGCAGTGGGCGCGATTAAAATAAATTGCCCTGACTTTAGACCATGCTGTGACATATAAACATCTTTTTCAGCTAATTGATTGTCCCTAAAAGGCAATAAAACGGTCTTTTTAGGATAAGCTAAACAACTAAAACCCCAAGTACTTAGAGCAGTGCGTGTAAGATAATACCAAGACTCTACCGCATGTGGCTTAGGTTTAAGCTTTGTTAGGGGCCATTTTAATAAAAGTGAACGACCATCATCTCTATAACCTGCACTAGGTATAGAGGCTAATCTAAAACAAAGAGCACTGGTGAGTGAATCAGGTAATAAAAGACCCACTTCATTATTAACAGCCTCTTTGCTTTTGCGATAGTCGCGAATACGCCGAGCATCTTCGCGCCATTTACCACTAAGCGCAAGAAACTCAACCTTTGGATTGTTTAAATAACCTTTTAATAATCCCTCGGCCCATGGTTTAGCGCAGATCACAACCTGTGCGCCAGTATCAATCACGGCATTAAGAGAGGATAGGCTCATGCACACATCGCCTATCCAATTAGGTAAACGGATATAGATTCTTGATATTTTCTTCATTTGAAAAACTATGTCTAGTTTAGGCAACTATTGAAACTTTACACTTTTTTTGCCGTAACCGTTAAAATCACAGTGGTTAATCAGTAATAAGGTAGTTTGAGTGAGCAAAATTGAGGATTTAAGCAAAGAGCAGCAAAAAATGATTCGACGCAATTTATGGCGCCGAATTTTTGAACGTGTGGGCTCTTTTTGGAAATTCTTAGCAATTTCCGTCATTTGTACCATGATCGCCTCAGCCACTCAGCCTGGTTTGGCTTATTTAATGAAGCCATTATTAGACGAGGGTTTTGCTGGATCGAGACCAGAGTTTATTTGGATGATGCCAGTAGCCATTATTGGTTTAATGCTAATCCGCGGTGTTTTTAACTTTTTTGGTGGCTACCTGATGGCATGGGTAGCCAATAAGGTTTTATTTGGTGTACGGGCAGAGATGTTCTTTAGCTTATTACATATGCCAGATACCGAATTCCAAAAGGGCGATACTGGTCGTTTATTAAATCGATTCACGGTTGATGCGGGAAATGTTACCCAATATGCTGCTGAGATTGTCACTAACTTAGTACGTGAAGTCTTTGTGGTGATCGCCTTAGTCGCCTTATTGCTCTATTTGTCTTGGCAGCTAACCCTTATTATTTTCTTGATCTTCCCCTTTTCGGTGTTGGTGGGTGGTTACTTTGCCAAACGGCTACGTACTATTAACCGTCGCACCCTCGATATGAATGCTGATTTAACAGCGACAGTAAAAGAGGGGATTGAGGCGCAGCGCGTCATTAAATTATTCGATGGTTATGAGCGTGAAACTGCGCGCTTTGAAAGGGTGAATAAGGGTTTAAGGGCCTATGCCATGCGCGCATCGATTGCTGATGCAGCCATGTCGCCATTGACCCAGTGGGTGATTTCATTTTCTGTGGCTGCTGTTGTTAGCGTGGCTTTATATCAAGCTGAGCGTGGTTTAACCCCCGGTGAGTTTATTGCCTTTATTACTGCCTTAGGTCAGATTTTTGATCCAGTGCGTCGTCTAACAAACTTGGCTAGTAAATCACAAAAAATGATGGCTGCTGCTGAGAGTGTCTTTAAACTCATTGACTCTGATAGAGAAAGAGACGAGGGCACTAAGAATTGCCAAGTTACTCAAAACTCTACTATCGATTTCCAAAATATCACCTTACGATTCAGTGAGGATGGTAAGGATATACTTAAAAATTTATCCTTTTCGGTCAATGCTGGCCAAACAGTGGCGCTCGTCGGCCGTTCTGGTAGTGGTAAAACCACACTCGTTAATATGCTGCCACGCTTTGTTGAGCCTAGCAGCGGTCAAATTCTGATTGATGGTACGCCCATTGATGAATTTACTTTGTCGAGTTTAAGACAAAACTTATCACTCGTTAGTCAGCATGTCGTGCTTTTTGAGGGCTCCATTGCTGATAATATTCGTTATGGCTCAAATCAAGACGCCGATGAAGCCAAGCTTCGTTCGGTCTTAGAAGCAGCTAATTTATGGGATTTTGTACAAAGCCTACCCCAAGGGGTAAATACCCAAATTGGTGAGGGTGGCTCTTGGCTATCGGGTGGTCAACGCCAACGCTTAGCCATTGCCCGTGCCTTATTAAAGGACGCGCCAATTTTAATTTTGGACGAGGCCACCTCAGCACTCGACAACGAATCAGAGAAGCTAGTTCAAGAGTCATTAGAGCAACTTATGAAAGGTCGAACCACCTTTGTGATTGCTCACCGCCTATCAACCGTTAAAAATGCCGATCGCATTTTAGTATTAGATGAAGGTGTGATTATCGAAGACGGTAGTCATGATGAGCTCTTGAAAAACAGCGGATTGTACCAATCTCTATACGAAATGCAGTTTAAAGAGGCTTAAATCAGCCCCATTTAATCCTGCTGCACTAGATTACACCCCCCATTACCTCCATGACAGCGCTATAGATTCGCTGTATGATGGGTATATGGGGTATTTATTCGGAGAAAATTATGAATCAAGCTAAGAACCACGCAACTGAGAATTGGGGCTATGAGCATCCGGACGTTAAGGGCCCCAACGCCTTAATGTTTTTTACATGGGATTTATCAAAAACCATTGAAAACGCATTTCATGATGCAAACGAGGAAAATCTCGAGGAATATGTTCAACAGGCACAAGCCTCAGTTGATCGTTTATTAAGCCGTTATGTTGAAATCGGTGCCGATCCCGATGTTTTCGAGGGTCAGTACATTAACTTAACGATTGAGCAAAGACCAGACTCTAATAGTGCCTTAATCGCTTTAGAAACTTCACCAGAGTTAGAAGAAAAAATTATTGAGATGCAATCTCGTGTTAAACCTGGCCATAGCTAATCATTAGCAATTACAAAAAATGCCGTTTTGATTTAATTTCAAAACGGCATTTTGCTTTTTATGACTACAACTACATTAACACAATATCGTACATCTCTTGGCTGTAGTTATTATCGACCTCTAAGCTAATTGGTTTACCAATAAACTCATCCAACATACCCAAGAAACTGCTTTCCTCATCAAGGAATAGATCAATGACTTGTGGCGACACAATTAATCTAAACTCTTTAGGATTAAACTGTTTTGCCTCTCTGAGAATTTCACGCATGATGTTATAACAAACTGTGCGAGCCGTAAGCACATTACCGCGAGTATCACACGTTGGACAAGGCTCACATAGTAAAGTGTATAAGGAGTCGCGAGTACGCTTACGGGTCATTTCGACCAAACCTAAGGCTGAAAAACCACTCACCGTGGTGTGTGTCCGGTCTCTTGAAAGTGCTTTTCTTAATTCGTCCAATACAGCTTCTTGGTGTTCGGGATTATCCATATCAATAAAATCAATGATGATAATACCGCCTGTATTACGTAGACGAAGTTGACGCGCGATGGCGTGCGTTGCTTCTAGATTGGTTTTAAAAATGGTGTCGTGAAAATTTCGATAACCAATAAAACCGCCGGTATTCACATCAATACTCGTTAACGCCTCATTGTGATCAAAAATCAAATAACCACCTGATTTAAGTTCAACACGTCGTGAGAGGGCAGTTTTAATTTCCTCTTCAACATTGGCAACATCAAATAAAGGACGCGGACCCGTGTAATGGTGAATTTTATCAACCACCGCAGGCGTATAAATTTCTGCCCACTCAGTTAGACTCTGACTAACAGTGCGTGAATCAATTTCAATGGTGGTTGTTTCCTCGGTTGCAAAATCACGTAAAACACGTTGTGCAAGATTAAGATCCTCATAAAGCAGAGCAGGGGCACCTTGTCTTTTCATCTCATCGATGATTTTTTGCCAACGCAAGCTTAGGTATTTCTGGTCGTTTTTTATTTCCTCATCACTAGCCCAACTCGCTTGTGTGCGGATGATATAGCCGCCTTTTTCCTCAGGATCCATGAGCTCCTTAACGCGTTGCTTAAGCGTTTCGCGTTCCTCATCGGTTTCAATTTTTTGAGAAATACCAATGTGTGGGTCGTGGGGAAGATAGACTAAGACACGTCCGGCAATACTAATTTGATTAGATACACGAGCGCCTTTGGTGCCTACCGCATCTTTGGTTACCTGAACCAATAAGGTCTGACCTTCAAATAAGATCTTTTCAATTTGCACTTGTACATTTTCATGTTGGCGACTTTCGCGATTCTCCCTTAAATCGGCAATATGTATAAATGCCGCTCGCTCCAAACCAATATCGATAAAAGCACTTTGCATGCCAGGCAACACGCGGGTGACCTTACCTAAGTAAATATTACCTACATTACCACGCTGATTACTACGTTCTAGTTGAATTTCTTGTACCGTGCCTTGTTCAACAATAGCAACGCGTGTCTCAAACGGCGTGACGTTAATTAGAATTTGTTCGTTCATTAGTTTTTAATACGATTAATTATATTTATTGAGTTTCTTTATCTTAGCGCATGTAGCGGGTCTTTGTGCTGCAGTGCACTTATTAAATCGCAAGGAATTGTAGATGGGGATGGACCTTGATGTTAGTAAGAATGGCATTAATCTTAATGAGCAATAAAAAATGCCCGACCACATAGGATGTAATCGGGCACAGACTGTTAGCAATGTTAATTAATCAACTGCAAAACCTAAGTACTCAGGTAGCCATAAGGCAATGCCCGGGAAGATCATGACTAATATCAGCGCTGCAAACATGGTCAACATAAATAACAAGGACCAGCCAAAGGTATGCTCTAAGCGAATATTAGCGACCTTGGTGGTGACCATGAGGTTTACCGCAACCGGTGGCGTAAATTGACCGATGGCAATATTCATCGCTAATAAAATACCGAACCATACTGGATTCCACTCAAAGTGATTGATCAGCGGGATTAGTATCGGCGTCAAAATTAAATAGATGGAAATCGCATCTAATAACATGCCCGCAAATAACACCAAGATCATAATTAAGAAGAGTAGGAACCACGCATTATCCGAAATACTCAAAATCGAATTGGCCAATTGGCTAAAGGTGCCTAAGGTAGTTCCTGTCCAAGCGAAAATCCCCGCAAGTGCAATGATTAACAACACAATACCCGAGAGTTTGGCCGCTTCATTGAACATTTCTAAGAGGCTCTTCCAAGTCAGTTGGCGATATACAAAAGCACCAATTAAGAGACCATAAGTTACCGCTACCACCGCAGCTTCGGTAGGAGTAAATAAGCCCGAACGTAAGCCACCTAAGATAATGACCGGAGCAAATAGGGCGGGTAAGGCCTTAATAAAGCTCTCTTTAAAAGGTGGTCGATCCTCCGTTTTACTACTTTCCCAACCACGACGACGAGCGATTATGTAGGTTGGTACCAAGAGAGATAAGCCCGCTAAAATACCAGGGAAAAGACCTGCTGCAAAGAGCGCGCGTAAATCTAAGCCTGGCATCATCACCGAATATAAAATCAAAGCAATAGAAGGCGGAATTAAAATGGCAGTCGAAGAGGCCGCCGCAATCATAGAAGCAGAGAATGGTCGTGGATAACCTGCCTTGGTCATACTCGGTAACATCACCATTGACACCGCTGCTGCATCTGCTGGGCCAGAACCACTCATACCACCCATAATCAAACAAACCAAAACCGCCACTAAAGTGAGACCACCTGGACGTTGACCAATAATCGATTGGGCAAAGGTGACTAAACTTGAAGCCACACCTGCTCGTTCAAAAATTAGACCCGTTAATATAAAGAGGGGAATAGCAATCAAGGGGTATTTAGCAATACTGTTATAAGTATTGGTGCCTAAGGTGGCCAACATATCTGGCGACAAACCCGTCACAATACCGACCATGCCACCAATACCTAAGGCAAATGCCACGGGCATACCGATTAATAAAGAGACGGCAAAAGACAGGAGCATCCATAAATCAGCACTCATGATAGATCCTCCGCATCACCGTTGCGTAGACGCTCTAACCAGTTTTGGGTGCTACGTAAGATAATTGCAAGCGATAAAATCGGAAGCCAAATTAAATAAATCCAAGTGGGATAGCCCAAACCCGGTGAAAGAGATTCATAAGTGTATTCCTCCCATGTCAGAACAGAGCCATACCAAGCTACTAAGCCAAGCACAATTAAACCGCCTAACCATTGGAGGGTGTATAAAATGGCTTTACCCTTTTTGCCAAAATAGCGTTCGAACAGGGTAATACGAATATGTTCATTTGAGCGTGCGGCCACAGCACCACCCGCAAAAGCCAATACCACCATCAGGAAAACGGAGTATTCCTCAGTAAAGGCGAAGGAGACATCGGTGGCATATCGAACCACCACGTTAGCCAGACTAATCACACAAATAAATACCAGTGCGATAATGCCTAGCCATGATTCAAAACGTGTTTTTTTTGCTTTAGACATAATTGTCGTTGTAAAAGAAAAGGCGCAGCTTTAGACTGCGCCGTTTTTATAGAATATAAAGAACTAGCGTTCGCTAATGGCTTTTTGAGCCGCTTCAACTAAATCCTTACCGATGCGTGAAGTCCATTTTTCATAAACGCTTTGGGTTGCATCGACAAAGGCCTGATGTTGCTCAGGTGTTAACTCAGTAACCTCAACGCCACGCTCGCGAATATCAGCTAAGGTCTGATCTAATTCAGAACGTGATTTTTGAATACCCCACTGACCTGCATCGTAAGCAGCTTGCTTTAATAACTCTTGGTCTTCAGCTGAGAAAGTTTTCCATACACGCTCACTCACGCCAAAGATTAATGGGTCATTCATGTAGTGCCATAAGGTTAGGTGAGTTTG
>LSQX01404712.1_pt1 | contig 11610 bp, 12 predicted proteins | sample 654561 | NCBI WGS metagenome assembly LSQX01 (sample SAMN04489861, study PRJNA283612) | anaerobic digester metagenome | isolation source: 4 biogas reactors fed with cattle manure at either 37C or 55C with and... | place: Denmark: Kongens Lyngby | collected 2014 | reverse complement strand
GCGGTCGTGGCGGAACTGGCAGACGCGTACGTTTGAGGGGCGTATGGGAGACCGTGTGGGTTCAAGTCCCACCGACCGCACCAAAAAAAGAGAGGCTAATAGCCTTTCTTTTTTTTATGTCTAAATGCCCTTCAGGAAGTCTAGCTTAGTAAAATCTTTTTCAAGCTGCTCCCGCAAGTATCTTTTTGTAATTCGTCCTAATTCATACAAAACCTCCTGTGACAGTCCAAAACCAAACAGCTCCTCCATAGGTGCGTAAACTATATGCTGTATGGCTCTTGATGCGCCTTGGGACAGTTGTACAGAAGCTCCATCTTCACCTAGGCATTTCTCATTGTCGCATATGAAGCCACATTTTGAAAAGCTGAAGGAATAGTAATTCCCAGGTGCCTCACCGCAATTCATGCAGCTGTGGATGTGTGGTGCATACCCAGCAATGGATACAGCTCTCAGTTCAAAAATGCAGGCAATAAGCTCTGGCTGCTTTTGTGTTTTCGCAAGCATATGCAAAGTATTGAGAAGCAGCTTTAGTAGTCTGGTAGATGGTTGGTTTTCCTGTATCAGCTCAAGTACTATATCCATGAAATGAGCAGCATATGTCAGTCTTACCATATCATTTCGAATGTTATAAAATGATTCAATAACATCACAGCTGTTGACGCTATACATATCTTTACCACTGTAAAGAACGAATTCTCCGTAGCATAGTATCTGAGATCCTGCAGACAACTTAGATTTAGGCCGCTTCCCACCCCTTGAAAGAGCAGATATGCGGCCCTGATTACCTGTAAATATTGTTATGATTTTATCAGCTTCGCCAGTACTGACCTCTTTGATAACTATCCCCTTGGTTTTCAGCAACCCCATAATAAATCATTAGGCTGTATCACCTTGAAATTCATCAGGCATCGCTCACAATTGGAGCCGCCTCATCCTCGGCAAGGTTTCTTTGCTCTGCAGCCCTATCCCTTTCTTCCATTTCTCTATAAAATACATAAGATTCAAGAATGCCGTTATAAACAAAGGTATCCCATGCATAATCCTTCAGCATTACAACTCCCCCTCTTTTTTTGCTTACTTACTTACTTCTTTCTTCTTTCTAGGTTTCTCAAAAAAGGAGTTTGTATACTTGCAATATTTGCATCGATTACCTTCATTAAGCCTTATTTATAGCCCAGTGTTTTAAGCATATTATCACTGTTTCGCCAATCAGGCTTAACTTTTACCCACAGCTGTAGAAATACTTTTACGCCAAGAAGATTCTCTATCTCCGTTCTAGAAAGAGAACCTATCTTTTTCAGCATGCTGCCTTCTTTGCCGATAATTATCCCTTTATGTGTGTCCCTCTCACAATATATCGTTGCTTCAATATCAATCAAATCTCTGCCTTGGCGTTCTTTGAAGGATGTTACCTCAACGCCGGTACCATGTGGCACTTCCTCTTGTATCAGTTCCAATATTTTTTCTCTGATAAGCTCGGCAACAACCATTTTTTCAGGCTGATCTGTAATTATGTCATCAGGAAAATACTTAGGTCCTTCCGGCAATACTTTTGTTATCTCCTTCATCACAATGGCTGTACCTTCATCACTCAGAGCAGATATGGGGATAACAGCCATAAAATCCATGAGCTGAGAGAAGTTTTTAATCCTCTCAAGAATCGATTCCTTTTTAATGAGATCAACCTTGTTCAATATTTGAATTACCGGCGTTTTAAGGTTTTTAAGCTGCTCAACAATGTAGTTGTCCCCCGCCCCCGGTTTTTCGTCAGTTGCATCTACCATAAATAAAACAATATCCACCTCATCCAACGTGTTTTTTGCTAGGTTCACCATATACTCTCCCAGCTTGTTCTTAGGCTTGTGTATACCGGGTGTATCAAGAATAATTACCTGACTGTTCTCACTAGTAATTATTGTTCGTATTGTGTTTCTTGTAGTTTGTGGTTTATTTGACACTATAGAAATCTTTTCACCAAGCAGCCTGTTGGTCAGGGTTGACTTTCCCACATTAGGACGTCCTACTATTGTAACAAAACCGGACTTGAACAATTGTCATTACCTCCGCCTTCTTTTGTCTATTATACTCATATGCCAGTATCACGAAAAAAACTGGAACATAAGCAGTGTAACTAAAAAACCAATAATCGCACCTGCGATTAGTTCAATAGCATTATGTATTTTTCCCTCTAACCTACTTTGTACTACAAGTAGTGCAACAATCAGAAATAGCATCGTTATATCTGCATTATTTGCATATAGTCCAACTGCTGTTGCAGCTGAAAAAGCAATAGCAGAATGCCCACTAGGCATACCACCACTAAAGGGCGTACCTTTTTTAGAAAAGGCCTTGAGAATAATAACTGCTATCATAGTCAATATAATTGCAATTATGGTAACGTGCATCTGAGTCTCTTTTATTCTAACTATGCCAAGTTCAAGACTTGTACTGACTCTGTCAAAGAAAATCACATAGGCTACTACCACTGAAAGCAGCGCTGAGATGAATACTGCTGCCGCAGCCGTATCCTTTACCACCTTGGCCTTTGGATGGTAAATTCCAATCAGAGTATCGATTACTACTTCAATAGCTGTATTAAAAAGCTCACATATTATAACTAAGGCTATTGCTATGCAAATGATAATAAACTCTATCCTCGTTAGGTCATAGAAAAGCGACGCAATAATCACCAGTACAGCCGCAATCAGATGAATCTTCATATTTCGCTCGCTCTTGACTGTTGATATTATGCCATTGATGGCATTATTAAAGCTATCAATTAGGGTTCTGTTCTTCATTCTCTCTTTAATCCCAGCTTATCCATCACTGTTTCCTGTTTTGTCATCATTACTGCCTCTTCCTGGCTCTCCATATGATCATAGCCCAGTAAGTGGAACATCCCATGAGCAGTAAGAAATGCCAGCTCTCTCTCAATGGAATGGCCATATTGCCGGGCTTGCATAACAGCAGTCTCCATTGAAATAACAATATCTCCTATTATAAGGAGACCTTCATCCATATCATAGTCTCTGCCCTCATCGGCAATTTTCCCCTCTCTGATGTCTGCCATGGGAAAGGAGAGTACATCAGTTGAATTATCTATATTCCTAAACTGTTGGTTTATTTCTCTTATTGATGCATCATCAGTAAGTAAAAGGTTGATTTCACAGGCAATGTTGATTTTTTCTTCCACAAGACAAGCCAATGTAGTTCTCTTCAATAATTCCATATGGTCATCTGTCAACTCTATCTGTGTCTGCTCATTCTCTATATACACAGTTGTCAGTTCTATACCTTTAGACGTGTTGTTTCTCAATGTCCCTTCTCTCCCCTTCCTCCTCTAATACTTCCACCTGATTATCATCCACATACGTACCGCTCTGAATCTCTTCTTCTAAAGGCTGTGCAGGCAGTGTGTCCATGTTACTATTTAATTCTTCTGAAAGCTTTTTCGCCTTTACTTCGGGGTACTCCTGGCGTTCATGAAAATAGCCTCCAAATACTCTCATAAAGGCTTTTGCTATCATATCCAGATCCTTCAATGTTAGTTCACATAAATCCAGTTGTCCGTCATCAAGCTTATCCTTGATTATTTTTCTTATAAGGCCTTCCATCTTCCCTTCGGTCTTTTCCACCATTGATCTAACTGCTGCCTCAACAGAATCTGCCAGCATTACTACAGCAGCTTCTTTTGAGGATGGCCTTGGCCCTTGATACCTAAAGTCCTCCTCTTTTATATTGTCTCCCTTGTCTCCCTCTTGAGCCTTGAAATAAAAATATGCAGCCATAGTAGTGCCATGGTGCTGACTGATTATATTTCTCACGGCCAGCGGAACCTTATATTTCTCAGCAATCTCAGCTCCATCGCTAGTGTGGGATGTTATTACAAGGGTGCTCAGATTCGGTGTCATCCTGTCATGAGGATTGTCGGAAAGCTGATTTTCCTTAAAGAAATTTGGACGTTTAAGCTTTCCCACATCATGATAATATGCCCCTACTCGTGCAAGCAACGCATTTCCATCTATAGCCTCTGTTGCGACCTCAGCAAGATTGCCCACCATCAGACTGTGGTGGTATGTGCCGGGAGCTTCCATTAGAAGCTTTTTTATTAGGGGCTGGTTCGGGTTAGCCATCTCAAGAAGCTTTAGAGGAGTAATTATATTAAATATGCTCTCAAAGATTGGTAGCATACCTATAGTGAATATAGTCGACAGCATTCCATTGACTGCAACAATGGCAGCATTGTTAGCTATAGTAAACACGCTGTTCTTATATATCAATCCCATACACGCAATTACTACCGCATTGATGACGGAGATCATAACTCCAGACACCGATAATCTGCTTCTTTGGTTTGCGCCAGTCACAATAAAGGCTGCAATGGTACCACCTATAATGGATGTAAATAAAAACTCAGTATTACCATTTGTAATGAAATAAACTGTAAGTGAAAGCAGTACATTAACCATAACACCAAGGCGTAAATCCAACAGGATTGTGATTAACATTGGTGCTATAAAAATAGGTATGAGCAAAGGCCTTACAGGATTTATAAGCCACGCCGATACTAAGGTAAGAAGTATTATTACACATAAAAGCACTGTTTCCTTTGTACCCGAAATGATTTTGGTACAGAAACTGCGAAGGTACAAAACAAGAAGAATTGTTAGCATCAACATCACCAGAAGTGTTCCTCCGGTAAAAGCATAATCAAAGCTGTCAGTTTCCAAAAGATTAAGCTCTTGTAATACTGCCAGCTTATCTTCGGTTACAATGTCATCATAGCTTATAATTCTGGAGCCCTCTGCTATGATCTGTTGGTTCTCCATTGCTGCGTCATATGCTTCTGACTTCGCCTTGCTAGTCGCTTCCTCATCAATAACACTATTGGGCCTAAGCAATGCGCTTGCTGTTATGCTTCCTATAGCCTTTAGCTCCTGGGACAGGTCGCTAAGCTGGAAGGTGTTCTGAATAAAATTAATATGATACGTAAGACTACCTTCATCTACATCCTGCTTCATAACAGAACTGATTGTCTCACCTGTCATGGTTTGAAATCTATCCATTTCTATATCAGTTACATCAGATACAAGATACTTTACTTGATCCTCAGATAGGGGTATATTATGTTTTTGTAGCTTAAGAACTAGAGCTTTTGTAGCCATTACCCTCTCCTGGTCCAAAAGCTCTTGATAATCTTCACTTCCTACAGCTATACCCTGCTCCATCAAGCTATTATCTATGCCCTGCCTTTCTGATCGTATATCAGTAAAAAACTCATTGGCAATATTAATAATATCGATGGATATATTATCAAGCCTTTCCATAACAGGAGGCACCTTTTCTGCAGCCTCTTTAGCCAGCTTCTCCGTCAGTAGTATATTTTCTATGTCTCTGGGTGCAGAAATATCGAATTTAGATCTTTCTCCAAGCTCAAGCTTATACTTTTTCGGAGCGGCGCTGTTTTCGACTATCATTACTGATATGGCTATAGTAATCAAACCAATAAGCACCCGTTGAATTGTCTTATTCCTCAAGAAAGAAAATAATTGCTTTCTGGTTTTCTTTTTTTTGACCGTATTCAAAGCTCAGCCCCCCATCAAAGAGATACATTTATAACTATCGGAAAATCAACCCTTACGCAAGTCGAACTGTTCATAGGCCTTAATGATCTTTTGTACAAGTTCATGTCTCACAACGTCTTTTTCAGTCAAATATACAAATTCCAGTCCTTCGACATCTTTCAAAATTTTAGCGACCTCTTTAAGACCAGATTTCTTCTCTCCTGGCAGATCAATTTGGGTTATGTCACCTGTTACTATGGCCTGAGAGCCAAAACCAATACGCGTCAAAAACATCTTCATTTGTTCCGGTGTAGTGTTCTGCGCCTCATCGAGTATTATGAAGGAATCATCCAAAGTCCGTCCCCTCATATAAGCCAAAGGAGCAATTTCAATGACACCCTTTTCAAGATACTTCTGGTAGGTCTCAGCTCCCATTATTTCATACAGTGCATCATAAAGCGGCCTCAAATACGGGTCTACCTTATTCTGCATATCACCGGGCAAAAACCCCAGCTTTTCTCCTGCTTCTACAGCCGGTCGGGTTAGAATGATTCTATTTACCTGCTTGTCCCTAAATGCCATTACAGCCATTGCAACTGCTAGGTATGTCTTTCCAGTACCTGCAGGTCCAATCCCAAAAACAACTGTATTTTCCTTAACAGCACTAACATATCTTTTTTGTCCGTAGGTCTTTGATTTTATTTGCCGTCCTCTTGCTGTCATGCAAATGAAATCACCGGGATACTGATTAATCCTGTCTATTCTTCCTTCAGCTGCCATATCAACAAGATAGCTTACATTCTGTCTTGTGACACCCTCTCCTAGAGAAATCATTGATATCAATTTGCCTACTACAGTCGATGCTTTTTCGACATTATCCTTTGAGCCTGTAATCTTTATTTCGGTATCTCTGGATACCAGCTTTACATTTAGTCCATCTTCTATTATTCTTGCATTCTCATCAATTTGTCCGAACAAGTGTATAAGGTGCTCGATTTTTTCAAATTCAACAGTCTTTTCAGTATTGTCCAATCAATTTCCCCCAATCTCTTTGGACGAGCCAATATCTTCAAGACACTCCAGCGTTACTCTAGCTATTATGCCTCCATCGTACTCAACAAGGTTCTCAATTTTTTCTATTATTTGTGCTTCTTCCGGCACCTGGTCAAAAGCTTTTGCAAATGCTTCAGCTGTTGCTTCTTTTTTAGCTTCATCAGTACTTACATATGCATTTACAACTGTTTCTTCAACATAGACCTTAGTAATCCATTCAATCGGAAACACAAGATCATCTCCTATAGAAAGCCTTTTCACTGTCTCTGAAACAGAATAGTCTCGGAAATTATTCCTTTTGTGAAAGAAGTCTAGTTTCTGAGAAAAAAGCATCAATGAAGTATCCGTTATTCTTCTACCTGTTTTAACTCTCTCTGTTTTCTCAAGAATGACCGGTGCTTCTGCTTCATACCAGGTTCTCGCTTCCACTATCCCCATTGCATGCACTAGCTTGTACTGATTCTCTTCGCCCTTTAACGGAATACTTCCAGATATCAGCACCTGACCCCTTTTTACAGTATCTCCTTCCACCACTGTTTCAATGCCTTCCTTGGCAATCACCCGCTTGATAATTCCATCATTATTTGCAACGATATCGCACGGTATATCTCTGGGAACGATTTCAGGTATATCTTCCCTTTCTCTTATATCTACCCTGACCTTTGTTCCTCGCAAATTAATGCTTATCCATACAATTTTGTCTACTTGGAGCATCATTTGTGTAATTGCCCTATCCGCATCCACGCGGTATTTGAACACTCCAGTGGCAATGCCGTTCCTTGCTAGCTCCTCCTCTATAAAAGCCTGTTCAAGCTCATTGTTTCCAGTAATCTCTATGCTCCAAATAAAAGAGGCAAGGAAATTGACTAATACTATAAATAAAAGAGCTCCTGCAAAAAAAGCCTTCCTTCTGCGGTATTTGTTAAATATAAACGGAAGTCCTCTTTTATTCAACAGTCTTACCTTGCATCCCGTTTTTTTTGCAACGGGCCTTATCTGCTTAAAAGCCTTAATGCCCATCCTCATAGTAGCCAGATGACGTCTTTGGATTCTGACGTCCCATAGGAACATACGGCGCTTTGCACAGATATTTATAAACTTTTCTATGAAATAACCATCGACTATAATAATAACATATCCCTGTAGATAATTCCACAATTTGAACAACAACAAGAGCGTCACCCCGCACTGATAAATTCCAATGTATGGATTGCACCTGATATGATAATGTCCTCTGAAGTTATTTCTCTTATAAGAAGTCCCGTCCCTGAAATCTTTACGCCACCCGACCCTGTCTTAATTCTAAGAAGGTCAGAGCCACATTCCACGACTCCTTTGTAATTCTCAATCATAACATCGCAGTTTCCGATGATAGTCAGCTTGGGACGGTTTAGAACCAATTCCTTCGGAAGCTCTAGCATTTCAAAAAACTTCTCTTTAGCACTCTTTTTGTTGCCGTTTCTCTTTTCATCCTTGCTTTCGGCTTTTTTTTTATTCTTTGAAGCACTAGTCCTGGTCATATTCTTCATCTCCAACCTTATCATGCGGCAACAGGTCTCGGGGGTCACCTATGGAATATCCTTTTTCCTGTGCCCCTTTTATTATACTGTCAAGAGCCTGGGCATTATCCTTTGATACCGCATGAAGCAGCAACACAGCCCCGTTATGCAAATTGCGCATAACAATATCATAGGCGTACTGAGCCCCTCTGCTCTTGTCACGATACCAATCATCATATGCAAAGCTCCAAAATAGGTTGCTATAACCAAGCTTATTTGTCAACGAAAGTGACCTTTCACTATACTCACCCTTTGGCGGTCGTAAAAACTGCATGTGTTGGCCGAACTTTTCCTGATAAGCTCTGTCAAGGCCCAATACCTCCTCCTCAAGCTGGCTGTTGCCTAGCTCAGGAAGGCTTGGATGGTGAATCGTATGATTTCCCACTAAATGGCCCTCTTCCTTCATTCTACGAACAATCTCCTGATGCTCCTTCAAATACGGTCCTGTAATAAAAAACACAGCCTTAGCATTATTATCAGCAAGTGTATCTAATATTTGCGGGGTATACCCATTTTCGTATCCCTCATCGAAGGTTAGATATATAACACTTTTCTCCGTATCTCCCAACCACACTCCACCATATTTGCTCAAAAGCTCCGGAGCCCCGGGATCAGCAGCCGGAGTTTTGTTCTCAGGCCTTCTAGATATGCCCCATCTCAACAGCTTATTACTAGGTTCCTGCCCTGATAAGCCACCATCAGTCACAGCCTGATCCCTGATTTCTACATCAGGACTCCAGCTATCACTGACTTTTTCCTCCCATATCCCCTCTGACTCAGATAGCCTTCCGCTTATCTCCACTTCCAGATTCAAATCGCTGAACTGGCTTGCATATACTCCTCCCAAATCACTAAGAGAACTACTCATACTCTTTGTTTCCAAGTAATCCTCCATCCCGATAGCCATACAAGCTATTACAGCCACCAGGATTATACCTGCTACAATCAGCATATTTTTCTTTGCATAGAAATTCATCATGAAAATGACCTCCATAGCTCCTCGTTATATATTTGTATTATGGAGGACAGAAAATATACCCACTATATTTTGAATGAGCATCACTCCATAGGAGTTAAGAGATCTGTCTTTATAGATGTGCCGTCATTAATGAATTTGTCAATAATTAACTCATCCTGTTTCTTTATACTTACCTTGAGCTGCTCCCCCTCAAGATACTCCACTACCCCACCCATCAACATAAGAGAACGTTCTAGATCATCCGGGTCAGCGATAGCCTTTATTACAAAAGGTGCTTTAAACTGTTTTCCGTTTATGATAACATATTGTCCTGCATCACGTATTTCCGTCATCGCTACTACTCTCTCATCATTGACGGATATAGCCTGAGCTCCGCTAGCCCTTAATTCATTTACTACATTTAGTATGTCATAATCCATTACATAAATGAATTCATTATTATCAAGAGTAACAACGATACCAGCGCCCTTTACTGCTTCAAGGCCGGCGAATACACGGGCTTTCATCAAATTGTTTTGAATCTGTAAAGCAGCCTCACCATCACCCGCCTTCACCTTTGCATAGGTTTGGTTCTCTTCCTCCAGCTTTATGAGTCTGTCCTGAAGCTCATTTTTTTGATTCTGTAGCTTAATCAAATCCTCCTTCAGTTCTTCAAGCCTTTTATTCTCCAGACTGGACATGCTCTGGTTGTAATTCACGCTTTTATACTGTAGGGACAACATAATCCCCAGAAGAATGCACACTACCATCATGGCTATATTACGTGCTATTTTCATTTTGCATATACCTCCATCCCTGTAATGCGCCTATCCAAATTACCGACACCACTGAACTTGGCTATCCTAATCTCTTTTGATTTGTTTATCTCAACACTTATATTGAACTCATTTAGTTCAGCTATTTTGCTGCTCATGCTTATGCATTCATACAAGACGTCCGGATCTCCAATAGCCTCTATATAGTACGGAACAGGATGCCTATTTCCGTTTATCAGTATAGTCGGCCCTGCGCACACCTGCTCACTCATTGGCACCAACCTTTCGCCGTTAACCGCAATAGCCTGGGCACCTGCCTTTTTAAGGTCATTTAATATAATCCTAACATCATAGTCGTGAATTATCAGCCATTTAAGGGGTGTATCAGGTCTACGAACGGGAGCATCATCAAGAGTGATTGTTATTCCCGGTCCTTTAACGTCAACTAGTCCTGTATGCAGCTTGATTATTTCCCATTCGTCAGCAAGGAGCACATCATTCTGCATTGAAATATACTCCTTGACTAAATTATTTTGTATTACTACATTATCGTCTATAGCAACTTTAAGCATCTCAACTTCCTTTGTAACCTCTGCAATCTGAGACTTTAGTGCATCAGCACTAAGCTTGTCAGATGCAGTAGCCTTTCTGGAAGACAGAACGCTTTTTAGTTGAACGGACATAATAATCCCAAATATCATAAATACTACCAGTAGGATATAACGACTGCCTGGCTTATTCATATCTTCTCCACTAACTCTAATGATTTTACAGCTCACCAAAACACAATGAATTATCGCTATAACTCAATTCTACTTTTATTAGCGGATTATTTCAAGTAGAATGTATTAATCCTTCAGGATTGCATCGTAATGGCTAATATGCAACATTCTGCAAACACAGAAAAAGGTGTACTACTACACCCCTTTCTCAGCTGTATTTTCATCTATTGTATTTCAGAAGATATTGACCTCTATAGGCCNNGGCGATGGATGAAGACATAGATAAATTAACTTCTGCTGATTTCTCGTACCTTTCTGGCATAAATATTGGTCAGCTCCTGAGCAAACTCTTCACTGGCACCCTCTCCTATTACACTGCACACGGGCCTTTCCCTATCTGGCAGCACCAATACCCATCCCCTTTCATCGTATACCTTGACTCCCTCCAAGGTATCCATCCTGCCACTACCATGCTCTTGAATAATTTTTCTTATCACTGTCCCCTTTCTATCCCAGCTGCATTCTACCTCCTGCCTGTGCATATGGATTTCCGGGAGCATTTCAACCATATCGTGCAAGCTCCAGCTATTGATCTTCAAAAAGTCCAGTAGCTTTATTAGTCCTGTAACAGCATCAAAATGCATTGAAAACTGTTCAAGGAGCTCTTCCTTCGCATCTCTGCCAAGCAGTTTGTCCATTATATCTCTAGAAGAGGTTTTAGTCCTAATCACATTTCCATGATACTCATCTGCCATCCTGTCTATCGCTTGGGTAGCTGATACAGGAACAACTACCGTTCCGCCTGTGAGCCTTCTAAAAATAATCATTGATATCAATGCAATAAACATATCCTCAGTCAAAAGCTTAACTTTAGAACCTACCAATAGCATTTTCTCACTTGGATCCCCAATTGAGACACCAAGGTTAAAGCCTCCGCTTTTTACTAATCTGCAGAAATGCCCCATACTAAGCAGACTA
>LSQX01345672.1_pt1 | contig 11610 bp, 12 predicted proteins | sample 654561 | NCBI WGS metagenome assembly LSQX01 (sample SAMN04489861, study PRJNA283612) | anaerobic digester metagenome | isolation source: 4 biogas reactors fed with cattle manure at either 37C or 55C with and... | place: Denmark: Kongens Lyngby | collected 2014 | reverse complement strand
TCAGCTGCATATCACCATATTCAATCCCATTATGGACCATCTTTACATAGTGACCTGCCCCATCTTCACCAATGTAGGAGACACAGGGTTCATCATATGCTACTGCGGCTATTTCTTTAAACAAGTTCTCTACTAATAAATAAGCCTCTTTGTCTCCACCTGGCATTAAGGCAGGACCTTCTAGTGCTCCTTCTTCTCCACCTGAGACACCGACTCCTAAATATTTAAATCCTAACTCATTTACTTTTTGATGACGTCTAATGGTATCACGATAATTAGAGTTACCGCCATCCATGATTAAATCTCCTTTGTCTAATAAAGGAATTAATAAATCGATAAACGCATCGACAGGTTGGCCTGCTTTGACCATTAATAATATTTTTCGGGGAACTTCTAAAGAGGATACAAAATCTTCTATATTTTGATAACCCTCAAGATCATTAAATTGTTCAATAGCCTCCTGAGTCACCGCATAGGTCCGATTAAATACAGAGACCTTATATCCTTTGTTGACCATATTTTGAGCAATATTTCTGCCCATGACTGCCATTCCAATTACACCAATTTGATTCATATGTAGCTCCTTCTTTGATATGTCTATTATAAGATAAGACTTCTCTTATCTCAATGAACATACAAAAAAGTAACCATGTGGTTACTTCAATAGACCTATTAAACCGACTGCGCCAGGTCCAGTATGGACAGAGACAGTACTTCCGGTATTTGTTATCTTAATCTCTTTAAAATAATTTAAGGATTCAATATATTTGACAATCTCATTCACTAATTCATCACCCACAGTACTTGAGGCCACAAAGAATAATGTTGGATCATAACTGTCTAGTTTCTTCATTTCTTCTTTGACATATTTCATGGTAGCCTTATCTCGTCTTCCTCTAAAGAGTCGTCCTACTTTAAGCTCGTTGTCCACTATCGCGATACTGGGATGAATCTTTAGAGCTTCTGCGCTCACCTTGGTCAAGGCACTTACTCGTCCACCTTTAGCGACATATTCAAGTGTATCGACCATAAGGGTCACTCTTACTTTTGGGATTAAGTCTTCTATTAGAAGAACTGTTTCGTCAATACTTTGACCACTTTGAATTGCTTCACCGACCATTATTGCTAATAAACCCATCCCGTTGGATAAATTTTTAGTATCTATCACGTGTATATTTTCAAATTCTTTAGAAGCAATAACAGCGTTTTGATAAGCAGAAGTAAAACCACTTCCCATACTTAAAAAGATTACATTATCATTTTCAAATTGCTTAAAAAATTCATAATACTCCACTATGTTAGTGGCTGCTGTTTTAGGAATATCAGCACCTTGTTTGACTCTTTCATAGATATCATTACTTGTGATATCTATAGTATCTTGATAACTTTCTTCTCCAAAAGTAATTGTCACTGGCATTAAATGAATCTTATACTTCTCATACAAAAAATCATCTAAATCCAGGGCACTATCTGCTGCTAAAACAACTTTCATTTTTCAAACCTACTTACTATTTTAAAATACCTAATAAACCGACCGTATTTGGGCCACTGTGGGTTGATATTGTACTACCAACTCTTGAGACGATAACTGACTTGAAGTAATTAACTTCGATAATGCTTTGATAAATAGATTCTAACAGTTCAACATCTTCAAGTCCACTATGGGCTAAGATAAGATAATCTGGTTCATATTTTTCTTTATTACTTAAAATACTGGTCACATACTTTTTCAAAGACCTTGGAAGTGAACCATGAAATAGTCTTCCTACCTTCATTTCACCATCTATCACTGAGATAGAAGGATGTATCTTAAGTGTCTGAACTCCATATTCAGCAAACGAACTAATACGTCCACCTTTTCTCATATATTCTAAAGTGTCTAAGACAAAACTGACATTTACTTTAGGTATTAATTGTTCTAAGTGAGAAAGAATATCTTCAACTTTCATATCTGATTGGATTAATTTGACTGCTTTCAATACTAATAGACCACTGCCTGCTGACAAATTTTGAGTGTCTATTACACTTACATTATTAACTTCTTGGGCTGCTAAGTAAGCATTTTGATGTGATGATGAAAAATGTGAGCCTAAACTAAAGTGAATGATCTGTTCATACTCCTTAAATTGCTCGAAAAATTCAGTATACTCCCAGATGTTCATCGCAGAGGTCGTAGGAATCGAACTCCCTTGTGCAACCGCTTTATAAATGTCGTCTACTGAGATATTGATAGTATCTAGATAAATAGTATCTTCTAAATTAATTCTTAATGGACTAAGGCTAATTTGATGAGTTTCAAGTATCTCCTTAGGTAAATCGATCGTACTATCCGCAGTTAATTTGATTCTCATAATTTTTTCCTCTTATTCATAAAGAACATTCTATATGGTTAGTTCTCATATTTCAAGGCACCATTTTAAAATCTGTTAAATTGTGTCATCTTTTATAATATGTTATTGTTTATTTAACAAGGAAGAAGTTAATAATAAAATAAGGAGGTCACTATGGATTATCATGTTGCGACAAGTTTTTATCATCCCATTTTTGAGATTACACAAGGGCCATTTGTCTCCATTTACTTTGAGACATCCCCCTATGGTTTGGAGCGTCAAAAAAATCAGATCAACCTTAAGAATGCGATCAATAAGCTGGATAAACATGAGTTGTCTCACTTTATTGATCAGCTGAATGAATTAGTAGATGATGTTAATTTTTGGAACCAAGTTAAATCAGGACTTGCTATACTGATGACACCGGATCAAAATGTCATTTATTTCTTACCAGATGCTGTTAAATCGTCTCTACATGTTGGTGAGATGTTACATATCTTACCTTTACTTCATCATTTCCAACAATTGACTGAAGTACAGTTACTATTATTAAATAGAGAAGAATTCAAGATTTATCAAGGAACCTATCATGAGGTTAGACCTTTAGCTTATCCTAATGATGAGCCTATATTGTCTAAAGATGTCTTAGGTACCGATACTTCACAACGTTATTTTTCAAACGCTCCTGGAGGCAGAGTCCAAGGCGATGATGGTAAGAGCACTTTAAGTGATGTCGATATGATGCGTTATTTCCAATATGTCGATAAATATGTCCATGATTTTGTTTCCAAAGAGTCTCAATTACCACTTGTTTTAGTAGCTCTACCTGAATACCACAGTCATTTTAGAGAAATTAGTGAAAATGAGTTCTTAATGAAAGAAGGCATTAAAATGGATTTCTCACGCTTTTCTAATGAGACTTTGGCGTTACAACTAGAGAACTTAATGACACCTCATATTCGTAATCTATTACAAAGTTGGCGCGATAGATTTAGAACAGCTCAGGCTAATGGTCAAGCGAGTGACTTTGTGGAAGATGTCTTAAGTGCGGTCATAGAAAAAAGAGTCGACACCCTCTTTATCAATCGTCAAAAATCATTACATGGACTTCTTAATCTTGAAGACCAAACTTATTTGATTGATGAAAAAAGAGAGAACGATCTCTTAAATGAAATTGCGATATTGGCATTAAAGGCAAAATCGAAAGTCTTAGTTTTAGATGAAGATGAAATGCCAACTCCTGCCACTTGTGCTATTATAACGCGTTATTAATCCAATAAATAAACTTCAATTTTAATCACAAGCCATTGACCTTTGAGGTCTTTGGCTTTTATTTTACCAAAAAGATGTTTACCAGCATCCATTAACCTTGAAAAAACAAGATTGTCACTCTTAGGAACATACCCAATCTTTTCTTGATGGTTCGTTTTAATAACGATTGCTTGATTATCATATTCATTATCTGATTCTCTAAAAAAACTTAAATGATCTCCTATTTGTAAATCTAAATCATGAATCCCTTCAATATGACTGGTACCCGCAATTATCGTTTCAAATAGAAGAATCTCTTGTTCAAATGGTTTTGGCGTAATTTCACTGCTATGAATCATACTAATGATTGATGTTGGGTCACTCTTTTTAATTCCGCTCATAATTTTCTTCCTTTAACTCTTCTTTCATTTGATCAATAGAATTTTGATAATATTCAATTGATGATATAAGACTTTGCTTTGATTTTTCTAATTGTATAGGATCTTCTAATTTATATTTAAGCAGATAGGGATGATTCATTTGAATATCCTTTATCTGATTTAAAACATTTTTTAGAGTGCTCTCCAGTCTTTGTTTTTTAAACACTAAACCTTCATCATCTACTTCTTTGTTAATTACTAGTTTCTCGATAACTTCTAAGGTTTGTACGTCCCCTCTTGAATAAGCTTCAATTGCTTTAATGAGCAGTTTTTTACCTTGTTCACTCACATTGGGATTAAGATCTGGATGCAATGCTTTGACGACTTGACGATATAAAGTCTTTAATTCTTGACTCTTTTGTTCACTAAGTGAGGGTAAGCTATTTCTCACTTGCGCAAACTCTAACTTCTGCTGTTCTAAGAGAATCTTTTGTAGATATTCTTTAAATTCAATCTCTAAAATGGTATCAACCGTTGGCCAATCAATTTCTTCTTGATGGTTAATATATCTTTGAATGAGAGCTTTCTTTCTTTTTAACATCGCAAATTCACATTCTAATTCAAACAGCTCTACTTCTAAATATCCTACTTTTAACATATATTCTGTCATGATATTTGGATTTTGGACATACAACAATTCGTCCTTGACCAAAACAGCTTCGATAAATTCTTGGTGAAGCTTCTCTATTTCATACTGTAAGGCTTGTATTTGAGGATGTACAATCACTGTGTAACTCATCATATCACCCCTAGTATGCTTATTATAACATATTAATATTTATTTATTTCACGACTCTTTAGATAATGTTGTAGTTCTAAAGATAAAACCACATCAACTTTTCTTAAATCCAATATTGTACGAGCTCCTAAAAGAGCCATTATTTTAATAAGATCTTGTTGCCAGTTTTCAATCATTTGAATAGTAGCCTCGACTCCTTGGTTCATTACCGATTGTAAGATGACACCAGAGATTCCGATTGCTTTAGCCCCTAAGACAAAGGATTTCACCATATCTAAGACATTACGAATTCCACCGGAAGCTATAATATCGACTTGAGATAAATAAGGAAGGGCTTCTAATAAGGATTGGACACTACTTTGTCCCCAATTGGCCATATAATTCATTTGACTATTGCCTTTACGAGCATTTTCTATGGATACAAAATTAGTACCACCTCTACCTGAAATATCGATGATTTTGACATCTAAATCAATGAGTTCTTTAATAGTTTGGCCACTCATTCCCATGCCGACTTCTTTAACAATCACATCGACTTTATGAGATTGAAGATGAGCTTTAATATTACTTCTCCAATGACTAAAGCTGCGATCTCCTTCACTCATTACAATTTCTTGGGCCGCATTAAGATGAATCTGTAAAGCTTTACCTTGTACTTTTTGAATGGCAATTTGTGCATCTTCGACACTGATATTAGGATTGATATTCGCAAATACTAACCCGTTGGGATTCACATCTCTTACGACTGTAAAGCTGTCCCATAACGAGTCATCTTTTAGAGCTGCTGACATGGAACCTGTGGCGATAGCGATGCCTGTTTGTTTTGCGACATAACCAAGTTTTGCGTTAATATCTTTTGTCCATTCACTTCCACCTGTCATCGCGTTTATAAAGAAAGGTATCTCTAGTGGTATTGATCCTATTTGGGTGCTGATATCAACCTGCTCCACATCGATGCTTCCTAGTGAATGATGAATTAATTGGATCTGATCGAAATCGTTTTGTTTGGTATGTTCTGCTTGTTCTAAGGCCAGAGTCACATGTTCATCTTTACGATTCATAATGTTCCATCCCTTTCTCTAAGTTATGTTTATCATAAACTTTAATATTTAATTTCTCAATGTTATGTTGTTGCCATAATTGGATAAGTTTCTCGACCGAAACATCTTTTTTAACTAACACAATGCCACAATCACCACCCCCTGCACCTGATGATTTCGCGGCACCAAAAACTTGGGCACTCTCTATTAGTAATTTAAGAGCATTTGTTTCTATTGAGGGGTTAAGACTTTTTAATAGCTGACGATTTTCAATTAGTTTTTGGGAAACTACTTCGCCATCATTGTTATTAAAGCCTTCTATCATTTCACTGACGATTTGTTGTGATTGACTTAAAAACTCTTGATAATCTTTCTTATGTGATTCTCTTTTAACTTTATCGACTAAGGATGGTGTTGAGGCGGGTGATTGAGTCCATCCGATTAAAATATCATAGTGACTTAAGGGACTTAGTTTCTCAATTCTTAAACTTGGCCATTTTAGTTTTAATAACTCACTTAAACTGACTTCTTTTCGCTTATCTAAAACCCATTGGCGATCAAAGCTTTGATAGGCAATCCAACCGGTCATAATAGAGGCGGCTAAATCACCAAAAGAACCATTACTTCCTAAATTAAGGTGTGCTAAACTGGCTAATTTATAGATTAAATAATCATCTTCTTTTATCTCATAATATCTAAGTAGTGCTTTGATGGTCGCAATTGTGACAGTACCACTGGAACCTAATCCATATTTGGCACCTGATTCATTGTCTAGTTGGGAAGCGACGTGTAAATTATAGACAGAAAGAGTCTTATTTAATTCGAGCGCATATTCTTCAACAATCTTAATGGCCTCTACAATATAGTGAAAAGGATTCTCTCTTTTTTCGATAACAAATTGATTGTTGACACGTTTCCATTTAAGAGGTAAATGTTGGTATTGCTCTGAGATGATAGTCCCTTCATGGTGACTATCTGTAATAGTGACCGTGATAAAACGATTGACTGCGACTAAAACAGCAGGATAGCCTGGATTAACCACAGCGTATTCACCGGCAATAAATAATTTTCCTGGAGCTGATGCGCGAATCATAGTAAAGTGGCTCCTGGTCCCTTTTGGGCAACTATAGTTTGATAAGCGGATAGTCTTTCTAATATTAGGGGACGATGTTGACTGTTGGTAATTATTTTTACATTGGGTCCGGCGTCCATTGTGTAATAAGCTACAATTCCTTGTTGTCTTAATTCTTGAATAAGTGAAATAACTTCTAAAGATTGAGGTTCGATATAGAAAAAAGGTTCCTCTATGGCTAATAACGTCGCATGCATCATCATGGCATTTCTTTCGGCAATCTTTCCAATTTGATGTATATCTTCATTCTCTATTGCTATTAACATCTCTTGCATATCGATATCGTTGTATTGTGTCCAACTCTCAAAATAACGTGATTGTTCTTTAGTGACCTTCATGAGTGAGCGAGAATCTTTTTTCTTCTGTTGTTCATTCACGATCACAATGATCATTTCGATGTCCATCTCTTTTTCTATGGGTGTTGCGACACTTTGATCATTACTTCCTTTTTCCCATTTAACGAAACCGCCAAAGAGAGATCGTGTGGCAGAGCCTGAGCCTCGTCGTGTTAACTTAGAGAGTTGTTCAACATCATAATGATGGCCAAAGAAATCGTTTAGTGCGACCGATAGAGCACTGTATCCTGAGGCTGAACTGGCGAGTCCTGCGGCAGTGGGAAAGTAGTTAATACTTTCTATTTTGACACTTTGATTATTTGTTCTAAATAAATCGACAAAGCGACTGATCTTTTGAGTTTCTTTTTCATTTTGTATTTGCCCGTTTAAGACAAAGACATCTCTATCAGATTCTGATACAGATGTAATGGTATATAGTTTGTCTAATGTTAATGATAATGAGCTGGTGGATGGTAAGAACAATTGCTCATCTTCTTTACCCCAATATTTAATTAAAGCGATATTGGCATGCGCTTTAGCGACACTTTTCATTAAAAGGCTAAGACCCAAGTTTGTCGAGCATTATTTTTTAGCAATGCTTCTTCAATTTGCTGGGCTAAGATCAAATCATCACTTAGAGCTAACATACAGCCGCCCCAACCTCCACCTGTTAGTTTAGAGCCTAGTGAGCCTGATTGATTTGAGATAGTGATTAAATTGTTCAGTGAGGAATTAGAGATTCCCATTTGACTTAAATATTGTTGTGATTTATTCATTATGGACCCTATCGTGTATAAATCATTACCTTTTAGTAACTCTTTGACACTATGTGCTAAGCGACCTAGTCCATAAATAAGTTCATCGACTAATTGAGGGTTTTCTAACTTACGTTGACCCAAAGCTTGAACTGCTAGTTTTGTTTGTCCCTTTTCACCGGTATCACCTATAATCAAATACCCTTTGGTTTCAATATCTAGTTCAGCTATTTCTTGACCTTTGACAAAATAAAGTGGTTTGTCTGATACTGTAATTAAAGCATCAAGTCCACTGGGATCACCATGTGAGATAGCCTCCGCAACTTGTGCTAGTTCGAATTGAGTTTGTTTATCTAATACTTCGTCATAATAATCATAGATGGCTGCGATGGTCGCATTAGCGACGGCAGCACTTGAGCCCATACCTCTTTCTTGAGGGATAGTTGATTCAATGTGTATATTAAAGTTTTGTTGTTTATTGAGTCGTTTGAATACTTCTAAAGTAACTGCTTTAATGTTGTCCAATTGACCGGGTGCCTCTTCTAATAGACCTTGATGATAAATACAATCAATGGTCATGTGTTCACTGGGAGTGACCTTGACACTTACTTGGACGCCTTTAAAGGGTAGAGCGATTGCTGGTTGTGAGTACACTACAGAATGTTCGCCTATTAAAATGATTTTGCCGTGAGCATGCCCAATGCCTATTTTCATTCTACTCTCTCCTTCTCTTGGTTCTTTTCAATTTTAGGGTTTACTCACGTTAATGTCAAACAAATTAAACCTAAAAGTATTTATCAATCAAACTATCTATGACACCATCTGCCTTCAATTTTTCAATTGCGGCATTGACCTTCTCTTCTAATGTGGAATCTAATGGTAGTGCGACAGAGACACCATTTAGCGCAACTATTTCATCACTTATAAATTCAAAGCTTGTGAGATTATCATAATTTGCTATAAATTCACTTGCTACTGAGGGCTCGACCATTAGAAAATCAATTCTTTCTAATAAGATTTCTTGGACGATAGTACCATAGTCACTTCTGGCATCAATCGTAAGGTTATAGGGCTCTTGTAATGTTTTTAATGCTGATTCTTGAATAGTTCCAAGTTGCGTTCCTGCGACTTTTCCTTTAATATCTTCTGATGTTTTTATATCTGAATCTTTAGTTGTTAAAATATAGAGTGGATTTTCTCCATCATAGTAATAGGGAGTAGAAAAGAGTGCATCTCTTTGTGGGTCTGGGCTGAGTCCTGCGATTGCCATGTCGATACTGCCTGCTTGTAACTTACCGATGAGACCATCAAAGGTTCCATCTTCCCAAGTGACATTTTCGTAACCTAGCTCTTGTGCCAATAAATTACCAAAATCAATGTCGAAGCCAGATAGACTACCATCTGGTTCTATTATTTCGTATGGTGGATATCCTGAGGATGTTCCAATGACTAATGTATCGCTGGAACCTTGGCTACTACAACTGACACATAATAATGTAATTAAGAAGACCATTAGTATTTTTTTCATGTTAATTCTCCTGATGAATTTTTCCATTTTTTAATTCATATATTTTATGACTCACTTTACTAGCAAAGTTGATGTCGTGGGTGATAATAATAATTCCTAAATCTAAACTTATCAAATCTTGACAGATGGTTATGAAATCAGAGATTGTCTCTTGGTCAAGTGCGGAGGTGGGTTCATCGAATAGAACATAGCGAGGTTCTAAGGCGATAGTTCGTGCGATTGCGATTCTTTGTTTTTGTCCTCCTGATAATTGATGAACATAAGCATCTTTTCGACTGTCTAAATTGAATTTCTTTAATAATTCTATAGCTTTAATTTCAGAATCCTTTTTGGACATTTTCTTTACTTTTCTTAAAGCAAAAGTAATGTTATCGATGACACTGAGATGTTCAAAAAGATGCCACTCTTGAAAGACCATTCCTATTTTTTGACGGTGTGCTAATAAACTTGTTTCACTATAGTTTAGAAGTTGACCATCGATAATAACTTCGCCAGAGTCTACTTTTTCTAAACCGATTAGACAGCGTAATAGTGTCGATTTTCCAGTGCCACTAGGTCCCAGAATAGTACTAATTTCTTGTGGATCAAATTGCATACTAATATCGTCAAGTACGACGAGATCATCAAATTTCTTTTTAATATTCTTAACTTCTAGCATGATTCAACTTCCTTTCTAGTCTTTTACCAAAGTTGGATAAGACTTTGTTTACGATATAGTAAATGATTCCGACAATTAGTAAGGGTTCAAAATATCGATAGGTACTGGTGTAGATTAATTGTTGACGGCGCATTAAGTCGGCAAGTCCGACTGTTGATACGACCGAGGTTTCTTTAATGAGTGTTATAAATTCGTTCATTAAGGCTGGCAAGATGTTTCTTAGAGCTTGAGGTAATATCAGATAAAGAATGACATCTTTCTTGGAGACACCTAATGAATAGGCGGCTTCAATTTGGCCTACTGAGATGTTGTCTATACCTGCTCGGATGATTTCTGCCATGTAGGATCCTGAGTTAATGGTAAAGATAAAGATTGCCGCAAACCAAGAGGTAGGATTAAAGACTGGAATAATTTGGGGTAGTGCTAAATAGAAAAAGGCTAGTTGAAAGATAACGGGTGTTCCGCGAAAGAAATCGATAATTTCTCTTACAACTTTTGAGTACCAACGCTTTGAGCGCAACATTAAGGCAAATATAAAGCCTAAGATAGATCCTAAGACTGAGGCACTTAGTGCTAGGACTAGTGTTACTCCTAGTCCCCCTAGTAAATAAGGTATGTATTCTTTTACCGCTTCGAAATTGAACATGTTATCACTTAACCTTTCATAAAATAAAAAAACGCCCTCAAAAGGACGACATAATTGTTCGTGGTACCACCTAAATTTGAAACATTGCTGTTTCCTCAACTCTTTAACGCAGAGATACGAATCCGCCTCAAACTTTTGACGCACTAGCTCCTAAACACGTTCATAAGCACTTACTTCTTGAATTTCCACCTACATCAAGTCTCTATGTAGCTTGTTGCTTACTACTACTTTTATTCTTCGCTGATGTTGTTATTATACAGATTCATTTTCAAAATGCAAGAATGACTCTTCAAATTAAATTAAAAAAATTCCAACACTCAACAATAGTGGTCCTAAAATAGTTGTTTGTAAACATATTGTGACGACAGATAGCAGCATTAAAATTGATAAAACATCGGTAAGTTTTTTTAGATTTCTTCTTTCAAAGAAAAATTGTCTCTAACCTAAATTAAAGATATTAGATTCTTTCAAATTTACCATTGTTATTACATATGACATTATCATATATATATATATATACATGTCAAACAACTTCGAAAGAGGTTATCCTATTGCTTGGTTATCGACTTTGATTGTACGAAGAGTACTGACATAATTTGATTTTAAAATAAAAAAACCACTCTACGTGGATTGTTTATATAGAATGGAGCAGGTGAGGAGAATCGAACTCCCGTATTAACCTTGGCAAGGTTACGTTCTACCATTGAACTACACCTGCAAAAATGGCGGTCCTGACGGGAATTGAACCCGCGATCT
>LSQX01124044.1_pt1 | contig 11610 bp, 13 predicted proteins | sample 654561 | NCBI WGS metagenome assembly LSQX01 (sample SAMN04489861, study PRJNA283612) | anaerobic digester metagenome | isolation source: 4 biogas reactors fed with cattle manure at either 37C or 55C with and... | place: Denmark: Kongens Lyngby | collected 2014 | reverse complement strand
TATTGGCGGCGCCGAGCGCTACAACGGCATCGGTGGGTGTCAGCCGGGGGCCGCCCAGGGCCGCCGCGGGCCCTTCCCGCCGGGGGCCAATTGTTATTTCCCGCCCGTCGTAGTCAACAGCGCTATCCCCGCCAAGGCCGATAGAACGGGAGAAGAGGGCCGGCACCAGGGTGGCATGGCCGGCGATCACCGCCCCGTCACGCTCCGCCAGGGGTTCACCCCGGTAAAAGAGGGAGATCTCGGTGGTGGTACCCCCAATGTCGACCACGACCGCGTTTTCAATCTCTTCTCGCGCGCGTGCGCGCGACAGGGCCAGCGCCCCCATGAGGCTGGCCGCCGGCCCGGAAAGGATCGTTTCAATCGGCCGGTGGAGCGAGGCTTCAAGGTCAACACTGCCGCCGTCGGCTTTGAGCAAATAGACCCGGTCCAAACGGTAGCGGTCTTTGACTTCTTGAACCATACGGATAAACACGGCTTGGATCTGCGCAATACTGGCGTTAAGCACGGCGGTGGTAATGCGCCGGGGAAAATTCAACCTCCCCGACAGGCGGTGCCCCAACGTTACCGGCAGCAACTCCGGGAATTCGGCGGCAACCAGTTTCTCAATCTCCAGTTCATGTTGGAGGTTTCGCGGTGAAAACTTGCCCACTGCCGCCACGGCCCGGTAACCCGACTCCTTAATCCGGTTTAAGATCTCCCTCAGTTCCCCGTAGTCCAACTCCGCCTGTTCCCGGCCCCGGTGGTCGATGTATCCTTTTACCGGAAAGAGTTTAAATTTCAACCCCAGGTCCTCACAGCGCAACCCGGGCCCGGGAATGACAATCGCCGCGGTGGGCAAACCCTTCCCTTCAACAATGGCGTTGGTCGTCAAGGTCGTGCTGAGGTGAAGCTCAACCTCTTCAACAGCGGATTTAGGCATCGCTTCAAGGATCGCGGCAAGCACCTGCGTGGTCCCCCTGTGCAAATCCTCGTGCTCCGTCGCGGCCTGCGCGGTCGTTAAGACCGTGTTGTTTTTCAGCAAAACGCCATAGGTGTTGGTCCCGCCAACATCGATCCCAACCACATAGGACACTTCTTCCTCAACCGCCTTTACTGGGATTGTTTCTTCGCCCGCCGGGCGGGAGCCCCGCCCTCCCGGTTAACACATGCCCTTTAGGAAAACACATATCTCCGGTAGACACATGTCCCCGGTAAACGCATATCTTTTGCTTTATAATTATCTACTCCACAATGATGACTTCCCCATCTCTTAGGGTCTTATATGGGATTTTGTTTTCAATCAAATACTCCACAACTTCCTCCATAATCTCCGACTCCGGGTGGTCCGATTTATAATGCGGGACAATCACATAATCAATAATGCCCAGCCCTTCCCAAATCACATCATACTCTTCGCCTATGGCCGCTGCCCGGGGTCATCCACCAGGTGAATCCCTTTTAACGTGGACCCCAGAATGCAAATTCCTGCACTATAACCCCCATAAACGATATTTTTCTTGTTTCTATGGTAATTCTTAATAACCTCATCAAAACCACTTAACCTCATGGCCTGAGCCAGGACAAAGACATTGCCCCCTCTGACCCAGATGACACCGTATTGGTCAAATTTCTTTTCGAGTCCGGCCGGGTTGTTGAAGTATTCCTTCAAATCAAAGAGGTCCACAAAGAATCCCAGCTTCCTAAGGGCTGCCATGTCCTCTTCATCGCTTCTCTTCTTCCTGGCCAGGTCGGTGGCAAAATCAAGGGCGTTGTTGATATAGGCAACCCGCTTGTTCCCGCCCTCTGTCATTTGCAATAGTTTCTTCTCTTCATTGCCAATCTTGTAAGATGACAGGTAATACTTCATTTGTTTCCCCCGGTGATTATTTAATGATTTTTACTCATAACCCATTTGCTTTTTAAGCGGAGAACTATCCATCTGCATCCGGGTCCTGGAAATAAACATGGTCCAGATCTTCCTCGGCCTTCATTTGCTGATAGGCCTCTTCCGCTGTCCGGCGGCAACTGCTACAGGCATGCCATGGGAGTAAAACCGCCCCGATTTTAACGCGCGTGCGCGCGCGTACCCGGCCGCTGGGGTATTCCGCCCGGGAATAAACCCGCCGGAAGCCGCTGCAGGCCGGACACTTCTTGATCGTCTCCGCTTGGTACTCGGTAATATTATCCGTATCGTAGTAGATATAGCGCTGCCGGAAGAAATAATCTTTCTCACCGAAGATCGCGTCCAGGTCCTGCTCTTTGCGCCTGCTCCAAACCGACTGCAGGTACGCCACGCTCCGGGCGACTTCCTCCCGGACAGGCCGGTTTTTAGAGGCACCCTTTTCCAGCCCGGGTTCAATCACCCCCGAGTAATCCAGCCCGGCCAGGGCCATGATGATCCCGGCATTGACATAGGGCAAGGCCCCCTCAATCGAATAGCCCCCTTCCAGGACCACGATATCCGGGGCGAGCAGTTCCGTGAGGCGGGCATAACCCTGGGCCGTCACCTGCATGTTGGTCAAGGGATCGGTGAAATGATTATCCTGCCCGGCCGCGTTAATAACCAAATCGGGCTTGAAATCGCGGAGCACGGGCAAGACCAGGTGTTCGATGGCGTAAAGGAGTTCGGCGTCGCCGCTCCCCGGCGGCAGCGGCAGGTTAAGGGTTAAACCGTAAGCGGCCGGACCGCCCAGTTCGTTCACGTCACCGGTGCCCGGGTAGAGAGTTCTCCCGTCCTGGTGGATGGAGATATGGAGCACATCCGGGTCATTGTAGTAAATATCCTGCGTACCGTCGGCATGGTGCGCATCCGTATCAATAATCGCACAGCGCAGGTTGCCGCCTTTCAGTTTGCGCAGATACTCGACCATCACCGCTTCGTTGTTAATCGTACAGAAACCGCGGGCGCCGTGGACAATCCGCATGCTGTGGTGGCCCGGCGGGCGGAGCAAGGCAAAAGCCCGCCTGGTTTGACCGTTGACCACGAGTTCGCCGGCGGTGATTGTCCCCCCGGCCGCGATGAGGTGCGGTTTGGTCGCCACCTTCTCCACGGAGGGAACGCAAATATGGGCCCTGGCGATCTCCCGGGGGGAAGCCACCCCGGGCCGGAACTCCTCAATCCCCGGGAAATCAAAGAGCCCTTCCTCCAGGATCTGGTCCCTGGTGTATAAGAGCCGCTCTTCCCGCTCCGGGTGGTCGTGCGAGATCGCCCAGTCAAAAGCAGGGAAGAAAACGAGACCCAACTGTGTCATGACTCTCAACTACCTGTCTTTTATTTTATCGATATTCCATAATCTTAACGGGGTGTGCAGAGTAAGCCAGTAGATCAAGTTGGTTAACTGGCATGAACCGCCTCCTATCCCCGGTTTTATCTGGCCATGGTCAAGGACCATCCCTTCCGCATAGCCTTTACGCCGCGACGGCTTGCCTTTTCAGTCCAAGATCTTCCTCACGGTTTTCTATAGTTTTTCGGTGCAATAAGAAAAAATTCCTGCTTTGGTAAGCGCTCCCTATTTCAGAAGCGCGCCCATGCAGTCCGGCGCAAGAACTTCTCAACCGGTCGCCTTCGACATGACCACTATATCTTCTCTCAGCGTCCACCCGGTGTTTATCCAAAAATTCCGTCCCAGTTCATTCCGGGCAAAGACAAAGAGATGACATTTATCAATCCCTTCTTCCTTTAGCCTTTCCAGGCTTTTCGTCACCAGTTTCCGGCCAAGTCCTTTGTTTCTATGGGGCTTGGCGACGAACAAGTGGTAAATATAGCCCCTTCTTCCGTCATGCCCGCAGAGGATTGTCCCCACAATTTTACCGTTATGAAGAACAACATAGCTTAACGCAGGGTTGCGCGCCAAAAACTTCTGGATATTCGCTTCTGAATCCGCATTACTCAAGCCTATCCCTTCGTCCTCCTGCCAAAGGGCAAAAGCTTCTTGATAATCGCCGGCTTTCATCTCCCTTATTACATATCCCGCCATGTTCCTCACTTCTTTCCGTCTTTTTCTTCTTTGCCCTCTTCCAATTTTCTTCTGGGCTTGTCCGCTCTTTCATATTATCATGGTTGTTAAATTATAACAATGCAAAAAAGACACCCGCAGGCAAGGCAGAACCTTTTTAGCTTTATTTGACCGTGGGAGAAGAGGATATGCAGTTTTTTTATAGAAAGATCCAAACTTAACAAGGTTTGGGTACGGAAAATGGCAATAGCGGCATCGCATGTACTGGAAAGGAGAATGGTCATGTCTGGATTTAGCCCGGCCGATTTCGGGAGAGCATTTGAAAAAATTCAAATGGAGTACCAAACCGGGATCGGTGCTTATCTGGCTCCTTTTTTCCACTTAATGGCCGTTTTGGTTCTTTGTTATCATTTGCTGAATAAAAAGAAAAACCCAAAGCTCTTTAATATCTGGTTTGCCGTAAACTATCTGTGGATCTTTTCATACGTGGGGATATATATGTTCTACCGGTTTTATCAGGAATTAGGAGTATGGAGCGTAGCTTTCTGGGGAGTGCTGCCGCTTCTCCTTGGCAACATTTTCTTTAATTGGGTGCAAAGCGCGCGCAAATCAACAGGAGAAATAATGGACTGGGATTTTTCCAATATCCCAAGATGGCGGTGGTTGATCACTCCCTTCATAGCCTTTGGTTTCTGGTATCCTACCTATATATATGGTCAAGGCTTTGTTTTTACAGCGAAAGATTTGTTGTTCTCATTTTTTGGGCTTATGCCTTGCCCGACAACCATCGTAACCCTGGGTATATTAACATTGAAATACCCTGCCGTGCATAAGGGGTTATATAATGCTTTGACTCTTTTTGCCGTGTGGATCGGCAGTTTTCAGATATTACTGGGTTATGTTCCGGATTATCCCCTGGCTATGGTGGGTTACTATTCGCTTGGCTTGATAATCAGCGACCGGTGCGCACGGGTAAGGAGAAACCGCACGGGTGTGCAAGAGTAAAAAACGAGGAAAAATAAGCGGGCAAATCAAAGGTGAGGAAGAGAAAAGCGGTCTGATCAAAGGTGAGAAAGGTTAAGAAGAGGCGGGTATTGTGGGAACAATACCCGCCTCCCTGTTTAAACGGCCAGGCGCATGTGCGCAACAACCAATGGTGTTTATATCTTCGGTTCCCAGGGTTTGATCGGCCTTCCGGTGGCTACCGGGCTGAAACCGCTCGTCCCATATTTATTTTTTGCCTTCACCCAAACATAATAGGTGGTCCCGTTCCCACTTTGTTGTTCGCACCCTATCCCTTAAATTTGCCATGCCCTCCGGGTAAGAGCCTACCCGGAGGGCATGGATTCAGGGGACGGGTTAGCTATGATGTGTGCAGAGAACCCTGGCCTAGTCTTCACTACTTTTTACGGTAAGACTTATTGCGGTATCGTCTTCACTGGGGATGATGGTCACAGAACCATTCCAACCGCTGGCTTTTTTAAACGAAATAATGGCCATCTCCCCTAGATAGGAGGTTTCAATCTCCCAACCCTTGCTCCGGAGGTTTTTTTCATAAAACTCCACGACTTTGGTATTGGAATCTGTCGTGGAAAGCATGGCGGTGGCGTTATACTCCTTGTCTTTGGCGCCGCCAAGGAAGGAAACAACTTCGGCATCGCCGTAGACAGGCACATCCTTGGGAAAGTCTTTGGGAATTTTATTGCCAATGGTAACCCCGCCAAAAGAGAAGGAACCGCCGTCTTTGTCAATATCCACTTTGCGGCCGGTAACCGTGCTGAGAATTTTGCCGGTCAAACCGCTTCCCGCTCTGCGGGAACCGCCGGAAAAGCCCACGGCTTTGAAGATAAGCCCGGCCAATAAGAGGCCGACCAGGACCAGGACCACCGTCCGGCGGGTTTTTTTATCCACTTTCTCCAGGTTGAGGGCGCCCGGTTCCCGCGCAGATAATTCGTTATAGGCAAGAACGGCGCCTATTACCCCGAAGGGCATGGTGAAAACGACTGGGAAGAAAAAGAAGAGGGCGCCAATCCCACCGATGATAAAAATAGCCAAGCTATAGATCCAGACCGCCAGTGGTTCGGTGAAGAAAGCTTGGAGACTACGTTTTATGGCGTCCACAGGGCTGAGGTCTTTATCGATAACATAACCTATGGCCATAAAGGAGATAAGTGAGACTAAAGAACCAGCGGCCAGACTGAACAACCTACCGATTACGGGGATCCCCCCAATAACTGAGATGACAAGCCCAACCAGAAAAGTGATTAGGATTACGAGAAAAGTGGGGAGAAATTTGTCAAAGCGGCTAAAGATCTCCCCTAATTCTGGTTTCTCCCCGTCAATGGTTTTGCGCAAAAAGACAAACAACCCTCCAAGCAACGGCCCGGCAAGAAGACCAAAGGTGATTCCCGAGACAAGAGCTGTAATCAAGGTGGCGAGAAAAACCGGGACAAAATTCTTTCCATACAGCTCAAGGCTCTTTTTCAAATTAGCCAGAATATCCATGGTTACACTTACCCTCCTTTTCTTTTGCGTGCGCAAACTGCCCGCCTTACATTATATGCCTTCCTACTTCTGCACGGCTTTGTCACGAACGGCAATGGGAAACTCTTTGCTCAATTTCTTTTGAATGGAGCAGGTAGCAGACTTCTCTTTGACCTCCGTTACTTTAATCTCAGCAACAACCTCGCTTATTTCATCAATAACCTCATCGGTTTCCGGATCCCTGACTTCCTCGATTATGTGCAGGACGTTAAAGACCATTCCCACTTTGACACCATCATTGGCGCCGATATTCAAAATCACCCTTGAATCACTGGCATACGCCACAGATCCAGTTATCTTCGACGAAGCGGTGGGTGTAAAAGCGAGAACCTTCTCCCCAAATTGCTTAGCGACTTGTTCAGCAGCCTCTCTTAGGGCAATCCCCAAATTGGTCGCACGAAATTCTTCACTGTTCAAATCTAAATGATGCCAGTCATATTCAATACTGATATTGGATTGTTTCTTTTCCCCTTTTCCACCGACAGCGGCGACGATTTCGGCGGTATCGGTCCTAACCATTCTGGCGTCCATGACCACCCGCGATGTTGTGGTCTTAAGGCCGAGCCCCTTCCCCCCCAGTGAAAGGGAACCGCCGGTAGTTTTGTTACTAAACTCCGTAACCTTTCCGATGACGATAAACTGAACGCCAAGAATTTTCCCGATGGCAGCGGCAGATCTGGCATTAACCCTGTCCGTGGCGCCGAAGTCCTGTTCTTCCAGTACCCTATTGATCTGGTCCCGTTCAATAAGACGGAACTTTTTCGGTTCAAGATTGAGCATGGAAGTAACCAGTACGTCAGCCACCCCGCTCCCGATATCGTAATCCCCCCACCAATGATCATCGATGGAACCGTCGTCAAAAGGCAACACCGCTACTCTATACAGGTTTTCCTGACCGGAAACCGAGCTGAACAACAAGAGCCCTACCAGTAAAGACAGTACCAACAGCAACCTTCTCTTATACACGAAAAATCCCTCCTCACTAAGATTATGTTTGGACATAAGCAACGATTAATTATATTATAAAATACAATTCTCAACAAATTCTAAACAAAAAATCTATGCTGCTTTGTTGGGTTTTTGTTGAGTATTGGCCAGTATAATTGAGATCAAAGCCTCTTAATAAGGAAAAAAACCAGCCTGCCCGGCCGGTATATGCGCTTAATCGCGATGAATCGCACGTAATCGCCGCTATGTATTGTCCTGATAAATTGCCGCGATGTATTGCCGCGATTTATCACCGTGATTAATCGCCACTATTAATCGCCACAACTAATAACGCTTATTCCATCTTCTCCATTATCTTTTTGATCTGCCTTTCCTCCCATTCCTTGCCCAGGAAGCCGGCAAGACCAAAAACGGCCAGTGCATGGGAGGCGATGCCAATCCCCCATCCCAGGAGGGGCCAATAAAACCACCAGTGATTGCGGGCAAAAATTAGATTAATCAAGAATAAAGCAGCGTTGATTATTATGTAAAAAAACAGGTGGATATAAAAGCCTTTTAACTGTTCGACCCGCTCTTTTGCCTTTCTGTATTTTTCCTCTTCATTCATCCTTCTCACCACCTTCTACCCGTATAATAGATTTTATCTTCGCGATCCTCGGATAATTCTCCTTTTAAAGAACCATCTTTTGTGTTTTTTTCTTGTCTTGGTTTCGCCGGGATTCCGGCAGTATTAGGTGGTATTCCGGCAGTCTTAGCGCGCGCTAGGCGTTTTCTTACTTCTGCAAATACTTAACTATGCGGTCTTTATGAAGAATACTGATAACGAAGAACAAACACGCAAGCAACGAAAGAATCACGGCCAGCAAATAATTGCCCTGCCGGAGATTTGCTCCTATAAAACTGGAAACAAGCAGGGCGGGAATTCTGGCCGTGCTGGAAAGGACAAAAAACAATAGGGAGTTGACAGGGGTTAATCCGGCAATATAGTTGAAAATATCTTTAGGCATTCCCGGGACTAAAAAAAGCAGCAAGATGATTCTTACCGATTTGGGGCTGTTCATAAGAAACCTGTACTTTTCAATGCTTTTCTTGGGTATAAATTCGCTTAAAAGGGAAAACCCAAAAATCCTTGCGATCGAAAAAGCAATAATTGAGCCCAGCGTAATGCCGATGATTGAATAGAGGGTTCCCATGATTGCCCCATAGACATAACCGCCGGCAACTTGCACCAGTTCCCCCGGTATCGTAGCAATTACCACCTGCAAAACCTGCAGGCCGATAAAAACCGCAATGCTTACCGTACCATAGAAAGTCAAGAACCCTTTCAGTTGGCCGGGATCTTGAACCAGCCTGGTGATAGCAGCTCCGTATTTTTGCGCAATATACACTAACGCACAAACAACCAACAGTAATGCCATGGATTTGAGAATCAACCTTATTATCTTGCGGGTACGAATGCTCATCGTGGACTCCTTATAGAATTGCTTTAAAGATTAATCCTTTCGGCGTCCGCTTCTGCCTCTCTGCCATGTGAGCCAGGCAAAACAGCTTATGCCCTCTTCTATTATAGTATAATCATTCCTGGCAGCAAACCGGCGAAAGTTTAGACATTAAAGCGGAAACTAATAATATCCCCGTCCTTTACCAGGTAATCCTTGCCCTCCAAACGAAAGAGTCTTTTCTCTTTCAACTTGGCCATATTCCCGTGGGTAACCAGATCGTGATAGGCGGCAACCTCCGCCCGGATAAAACCTCTTTCAATATCGGAGTGGATCTTGCCGGCCGCCTTTTTTGCGGTTGTTCCTTCCTTAATGGTCCAGGCTTTGACCTCGTCCTCGCCCACCGTAAAAAAGGAGAGCAAATGCAAATGACGGTAGACAGTCCGCGCCAGCCGGTCAATGCCCGGTTCGGTTATTCCCAGGTCCTCCATGAATAACTCCCGGTCGTCTGCGGATAACTCGGCGATTTCCTGCTCAATCCGGGCTGAAACCTCCAGGAAGGGCAATCCCTTCTCCTGCAGCCCGGCAAGGAACTCTTCTCTACCGGGGAAACCGGTTTTAAAGCCTTCCGCGTCCAGGTTGATTACTATCAGCAGCGGTTTAAGCGTCAGGAATTGAAAACCCCGCAACAATTCAGTTTCTTCTCCGGTAAAGGAAAGGCTGGTTAAACGGTTCTCCGCTTCCAGCGCTTCCCGGCACCGCTGCAACAGCTTTAATTCGGTCTCGTTTTCTTTCTTCTTCTTGGTCCCCAGCCGCTCAAGCCGCTTCTCAATGACCTCCCAATCGGCAAAGACCAGTTCGGTGTGGATCATTTCCAAGTCGCGCCATGGGTTAACCGCTCCCAGGACGTGCGGCGCTTCCTCTGCAAAAACCTGAACCACCGCCACCAGGGCGTCCACATTCCGCACAGCCGCCAAAAACGGGTTTTTCCCTTTTTTCTGTTCCTCGCTGAAATTCAGCCCGGGCAGGTCGACGAGGTCAATCTGGGCGTACGTGGTTTTCCTTGGTTTATACAGTTTAGAGAGGTAGTCTATGCGTTCGTCCGGAACCCGGGCTGTTCCGGTTGTCGCCTCCATTCCGGAGAGGGGAAGATCATCACTTATCCCCGTAAGCAATTTAAAGAGGGTGGTCTTCCCGGAACCGGGCAAACCCACAAGACCAATCTTCATCTTCTTCATCGTCCTTTACGACATTTTTTCTCAAAAGTCGTTATGGAAATTATTATGATCACTTCGTCATTCCGTAACCACGGCTACCGATTTTTATCTCTCATTATATTACAATGAAACCAACAGGGCAAGAAATTCTCCTGTAAAAAGAGGTGAAAATAATGAAACGGAAGATCGTTCATATTGATGAAGCCAAATGCAATGGTTGCGGCCTTTGCGTCAATGCCTGTCACGAAGGGGCACTCCAGTTGGTGGACGGCAAAGCGAAGCTGGTCTCAGATATTTACTGCGACGGGCTGGGGGACTGCCTCCCGGCATGCCCCACCGGTGCGATCACCATTGAGGAACGGGAAGCGGCCCCCTTTGACGAGGCGGCGGTAAAAAAGCGGATGGCAGAGACGGAGGAGAAAGAATCTCCCGCAGCCTCTCCCCTGCCCTGCGGTTGCCCCGGCTCCCAGGCTCGCTCTCTTGCCAGGGAAAATGCACCGGCGTCTTACCCGCGGCAGGTAAATACCAGATCCGAATCGGAGCTTCGGCAATGGCCCTGTCAGCTGAAACTGGTCCCGGTCAATGCGCCTTACTTCGACAACGCCCATTTGCTGGTGGCTGCTGACTGTACGGCTTACGCCTACGCCAATATTCACCAGGACTTTATGCGGAACCGGATCACCCTGATCGGCTGTCCGAAACTGGATATGGTGGATTATACGGAGAAACTCACCGCCATCCTGGAGAACCATGAGATCAAAAGCATTACCGTGCTGCGGATGGAGGTCCCATGCTGCGCCGGTATTGCGCATGCGGTGCGGAACGCCTTGCAAAAAAGCGGGAAAATCATCCCCTGGCAAGTGGTGACGATCAGCCCCGGCGGGAATATTGTTGAGGAGTGATTATGAATGTCCCGGGTAAAAAAGCTACAAATCGTGACGCAATTAACCGCCCTGGCCCTATTTATAACCCTGTTGGTCACCGGCAGGATCCAGGTGTGGATGGGAATATTCCTGGCCAGCGTTGTTCTGACTTTATTCTTCGGCCGGATTTATTGCGGCTGGATCTGCCCGATCAACACAGTGATGAAGCTGGTTACAGGAATCAAAGCCCGCTTTAAACTCAAGAGCTTTGCCGTGCCGGAACTCCTAAAAAAACCCGCCTTTCGCTACGGCATACTCGCCGCCTTTCTCCTTGCCTTTATCCTGACGATGGTCAGTGGGAAAAGGCTGCCGGTCCTTCCTATACTCTTTGCCGCCGGGGTCTTGTTAACCGTCTTTTTCCCGGAAGTTCTCTGGCACCGCTATCTTTGCCCCTATGGTACGATCTTAAGCCTGCCGGGGGCCAAAGCCCAACGGCAACTACGGATCGACCTGGAGATTTGCTCGGAATGCGGAGTCTGCCAGACGGTCTGCCCCGGCGGGGCAATTACTGCGACCGGCGGGTACTCGATTAATAAGAGTCTCTGCCTTAACGGCCGCGACTGCGCCGGCCAATGCCCGAAACAGGCAATCCGGTATCAATAGG
>LSQX01071271.1_pt1 | contig 11610 bp, 7 predicted proteins | sample 654561 | NCBI WGS metagenome assembly LSQX01 (sample SAMN04489861, study PRJNA283612) | anaerobic digester metagenome | isolation source: 4 biogas reactors fed with cattle manure at either 37C or 55C with and... | place: Denmark: Kongens Lyngby | collected 2014 | reverse complement strand
GAGCGACAGACTACGGATCTGTAGGCTGGGAGTTCGAATCTCTCCGGGCGCACCATATTATATAGAACATTACGGAGAGATGGCCGAGTTGGCTGAAGGCGATCGCCTGCTAAGCGATTAAGCGGGTCAAAACCTGCTTCGTGGGTTCGAATCCCACTCTCTCCGCCATTTTGCGCCCGTAGCTCAGCAGGATAGAGCAGCGGTTTCCTAAACCGCGTGTCGGGGGTTCGAGTCCCTCCGGGCGTACCAGAGATTATAAGACCCGTAAACCAGACGGGTTTTTTATTTTATTTCCGGCTGCTTCCATCTTGACAAATCAGGCTTTTTTTGGTAGCATCAAAAACACTGTGGCCTTCAGTTACCTGCAGTCTATACATCATTTGACTGCGATCCTTTTAATACATCTAATAATGCAAATCCAGCTAGCTAATCCTATTTATTTCTCATTTCGACAGATTGCTTTCAACATTAGTAGTTGCCATTGTAGCTTACACTAAAGACGCGCTGGTAGCAGCAAATAATGGCCTACTGCCTTTTCACATTTAGCTCCTATGTTGTTGATCATTATTGTTTTTTGCCGGTAATTTTATAATGGCCAAAAAGGGGAGATGTGGATGATACTGATGAATGTGGGTACTTATCCACCCAGGGAGTGTGGTATTGCTTCCTTTTCCAAGGATTTGAGAGACAGTGTGATCAGAACCGGACAGAGTGTTTGGATCACGGCCTTGTCAGATGAAAAAAAATATGTTTATCCTAAAGAGGTGCGCTTTTCTATACAGCAAAATGAGAGTGAGGATTATTTAAGAGCAGCGTATATGATCAATAATTCAGCTGTGGATCTGGTGATCCTGCAGCATGAATACGGGATTTTTGGCGGTAGTGATGGAGCACTGGTGATCAAGTTTGCTGCTCATCTGAAAAAGCCCTTTATACTTGTGACACATACTGTTCTGCCCCGTCCAAGTCCTGGACAGAGGATTGTTTTGCAAATTCTCTCCCGCAGGGCTGCTGCAGTTGTTTGTATGACCCAGCGGTCAAAAGAACTGCTGCAAAAGGTTTATGGTGTCCCAGAGGAAAAAATTACCGTTATCCCCCATGGGGTTCCTGTTTTTGAGCGCAAAGACCGGGATGCTTTGAAGAGGTCTTACGGCTTTGCAGGCAGGAAGGTGATCACCACCTTTGGTTTGATCGGCCCCAGCAAGGGTTTGGAGATCGGCATCAAAGCAGTCAAAGAACTGGTGGGAAAACACCCAGAAATATTATATATTATAGCGGGAAAAACCCACCCTGTTCTGCAAAAGAAAGAGGGAGAACGTTACCGGGAGATGCTGATCAAGCTATGTGCGGATTTGCAGGTAGAACGAAATGTGCGCTTTGTTGACCATTACCTGGATATTGATGAACTAGGGGACTACCTCTATATGTCTGATGTTTACCTGTGCCCCTATCCCAATAGGGACCAGGCGGTCAGCGGTACCCTGGCTTATGCGGTGGGGTGTGGGAGGGCTATTGTGGCAACACCCTATGAGTATTCCCTGGAGCTGTTAAAGAAAAAGGAGTTGGGCCTGGTTGCTGCAGAGGCGTCAGCTGAGGAGTTGAGCAAACTGCTCGATCAACTGCTCTCTCGCCCGCTGCTGAGAAAAAATCTGGAAAGGCGGGCATCCCGTTTCGGGGAAACCATTAAATGGCCTAGTGTTGGTGCTCGTTATGTGGAGCTGGCTCAAAAGCTGCTTGCCTACCCAGGTTATAAGACAGCAGCAGGCCGTGGGAAACTGGGCAGCTAAAGGAAAAGTCAAGTGAAATCGATTTGTCAGGAGGCTCTGCTGTGGATTATCGATATCTGAAAAAATTGACCGATGAGACAGGCATCATCCAATTCGCTGTTCAGGATCAGCCTGACAGAAAGAGCGGCTATACTGTTGATGATAATGCCCGGGCTCTGTTGGTTGCCTTAAAGATGGAAGATGAGAAAAAGGAAGAACTGGCAAAGACCTATATCAGCTTTTTAAATGATGCCTTTCTGCCTGAGGGCAGGTGGCGCAATCTGAAGTTGGGGGCAAAATGGCTTGCGGACTTAGATTCTGAAGACTGCCAGGGGAGGGCTTTTCTTGCCTGCAGTATAGCTGCTGCCTGTGATCGCGAAGAGATAAGAAGTCCTGCCTTGCATATGCTGGGAAAAGCCCTTCCTGTTGTTGCCCGGCTGAAGTATCCTAGGGCTAAAGCCTATGCTGTGCTGGGGCTGATCAACAGCATCTCACTTTTTGGCCGGGAAGGGGAACAGCTGGCAGAGATGGCAGGGGAACACTGTGAGAACCTGATCTATCTTTATAACCGCAGTAAGGGTAAGGGCTGGTATTGGTTTGAAGACACCATTACTTACTGCAATGGAATCATTCCCCAGGCTCTTTTCGCTTTTTACTGCTATTGCAGTGATCGCCGGGCCTATCTTACAGCCAGGGAGTCCTTTTCATTTCTCTGTGACCACCTTTTTGCTCAAGGTTATCTCAGTATTGTAGGGAACAGGGGCTGGTGGCAGAGGGGAGAGGAATGCCCAAAGTTTGACCAGCAGCCTGTTGATGCCTGTTCGATGCTGCTGGCCTGTCAGGAAGCTTACCTGGCAACAGGGGACAAGGCTTATCGGGATTTGGCCCAGCTTGCCTATCAATGGTATCTGGGCAAGAATATTAATAAGCTTCCCCTGTACAATAAAGAGACAGGGGGCTGCTACGATGCTTTGACACCGGAAGGGGTCAACCCCAATCAGGGAGCAGAGGCTCTGCTCTCCTGGCTGTACAGCAGTCACATGATGAAGGAGTGGCAAGGGAGTGAAACAGCTCAAGTTTCCACTGGGGGTTAATTACTGGCCTGCAGCTAAGGCTATGTACTGGTGGCAGAATTTTGACAAAGCTGAGGTTGAACAGGATTTCAGAAGACTGGCAGCTGCCGGTTTTCAGCTGGTGCGCATCTTTCTTATCTGGGAGGATTTTCAACCAGCACCTGACAAAGTCTCCTCCAGGAGCTTAGACTGCCTAGTTACAGTTGCTGATCTAGCTGCAGGCTGTGGGATAAAAATTCAGCCCACCTTTTTCTGCGGCCATATGAGCGGTGTTAACTGGATGCCGGAGTGGATGCTCTCTGGACCTGAGCAGGGGCGCTTTCCGGTGATGAGCAAAGGAAGACTGCGTTATCAGGGGATTCGTAATTTCTACAGCCAGCAGGAGATCATCGAGGCCCAAAAGCTGCATTGCCGGGAGGTAGCCCATGCTCTGCGCGGCCATCAGGCTCTGTGGGCTTATGATCTGGGGAATGAATCTTCTAATTGTGTTGTTCCTAAAGATAGCCAGGCGGCTAGGGATTGGCTGGCAGCTATGGTAGAGGAGCTGAAAAGGGTTTCCGATGTTCCGGTAACCATCGGCCTGCATGCAGAGGATCTGGAAGAGGACCGCAGGCTTGGGCCAAAAGATGCTGCCCAATATTGTGATTTTTTGTGTATGCACGGCTACCCCTTTTATCTGGACTGGGTTGGCCATCCGCTGGAGGTGGAGGTGCTGCCTTTTTTAGGGTTGATCACAGGCTGGTTGGGGGGGAAAAGGGTGCTTTTTCAGGAGTTTGGGGTGTCTGATACAATTCTGGAGCGGGAGTGTTCCGGGGATCTAGAAGCAGCAGCTGCCCATTATTATGAGCGGGCTCTGCACCATTTAAAGAGAGCGGGGATCTGGGGGGCTTTTGCCTGGTGTTACAGCGACTACCAGCCTCATCTCTTTGCTAAACCGCCTCTCAAGGACAATCCCCATGAAAGATCCTTTGGTTTGTTTAAGTGTGATGGCAGTCCTAAAAAGGCAGTGAAGGTTTTTCAGGAGTTTGCCAAAGGGGTGAAGGAGAAAGCAGACAGCGGTGATGCCAATGCCATGGACCTCTCCTGGCTGCAGGGGGAGGAGCCGGACCGCTTTTACCATAACCCTCGTTTGGAAATAGAAAGGCTTTACAGAAAATATAAAGAGCGGTTGGCAGGAAGTTAATGGATTGTAGTGGGGGGAAGCAGCTTTGAAAATCGCTTTATTGTCGCCTATAGCATGGAGAACACCGCCAAGGCATTATGGGCCCTGGGAGTATGTTGTTTCACTTCTTTGTGAGGGGCTGGTAGAAAAGGGGGTTGATGTCACCCTTTTTGCTACCGGGGACTCCCAGACCGCAGCAAAACTGGAGTTTGTCAGCAAAACCTCCTATGAAGAGGACAAGTCCCTGGATCCCAAGGTCTGGGAGGCGATGCACATCGCTCATCTATTTGAACAGGCTGAAAACTATGACCTGCTCCATAATCACTTTGATTTTTTGCCCCTGACCTACAGCAGGTTGGTGAACACACCCTTGTTAACAACTATCCACGGCTTTTCTTCAGAAAAGATCCTCCCGGTTTTTCGGGAGTACAGTGACCGGAGTTATTATGTTTCCATCAGCAACGCGGACCGCAGGCCCGAACTGCCCTACCTGGCTACTGTTTATCATGGCATCGATCTGAAGTCTTATGATTTTGTACCGGAGAGAGGGGATTATCTCCTTTATTTTGGGCGCATTCACCCTGATAAGGGCACTGGTGAGGCTATTGAGATCGCCCGCAGCTTCCAGATGAAACTGCTCATCGCCGGAATAATCCAGGATGAGGAGTACTTCCGGGAACAGGTGGCGCCTAAGCTCGATCAAGAGCAGGTTATTTACTTGGGGCCTGTGGGGCCTGAGAGAAGGAACCAGCTGTTAGGGGGAGCCTATGCTCTCTTGCATCCCATTAATTTCGCAGAGCCTTTTGGCCTGAGTGTTGTTGAGTCTATGGCCTGCGGCACCCCTGTTGTTGCTTTCAATAAGGGATCGATGCCAGAGGTGATCAAAGACGGGGAAACAGGCTTTTTGGTCAACAGCATTGATCAGGCAGTTGAAGCGCTAAAGAGAATCCCTGAGCTGGACAGGGGGGCTTGCCGCCGCTGGGTAGAAAACCGCTTTAGCAGAGAACGGATGGTGAATGACTATTTGGCTATCTACCAGCTGATCCTGGAAAAAGAAAAGCCCCGGTTGCGCTCTGCAAACACACCCTGGGGGCGCTGGGAGGTTCTGTTGGATGCACCGGACCATAAGGTGAAGAGGATCACAGTAGCTCCCGGCAAGCGTTTAAGCTACCAAAAGCACTTTAAAAGGCAGGAGCACTGGTTTGTGGTGTCCGGCCAGGCCCTGGTAACCCTTGATGGAGAAGAGATAACCCTTAGCCCGGGGCAGTCGGTGGACATACCCTGTGAGGCTGCCCACCGCATTGCTAATCCCGGGAAAGCCCCCCTCATTTTCATTGAAACCCAGACCGGCAGTTATTTCGGAGAGGATGATATTGTCCGCTTGGAAGATGACTACGGGCGTGTCTGATTTTCCCTTATCTCTTCCGGGATCAGGTCACCGACAAGGCCTGTAGCCAGGCACATATAGGTATCAGCAGCTCCGTAATAAACAAGGATTTCATCCTCTGCTTCCAGGATCTCCTTATCCTCTGCTGGGACAGCTCCACAGGTAAAGACCACATTGGGAACCCAGCTCTCACCTGGCTTGCCGATCTCGTATTCTGTCTCAGGGCTGAGGATGGGATTAGGTGAGCGGTAGATAACCCGCTCCGGTTGATCAAGGGGGACCACCATGACCCCCAAGCGGTAAACCCTATCCTTATCAACCCCATGGTAGATCATCAGCCAGCCGTATTTTGTTTTAATTGGCTGTGCACCGGCCCCGATCTTCAAAAAGTCCCACATCTTACCGGGGCGGGGCCCCATGATGATGGTGTGGTCCTCTTTGGGGGCAGGGAATTCAAGTTTATCCATAAAGGAAACCCAGATGCTGGGCTCTATCCGGTGGTAGATCACATACTTGCCTCTGATCTTTTCCGGGAAGAGGATAGCATCCTTATCCCAGATATCCTGAAAAGCCAACCCCATACGCTGCCAGCGGTGGAATTCCCTGTTGAGAAAGGCGTCTACAGGGATGGAGGCGGCAGCGATCTGGGCGATCACTCCATCATAAGCGGTGTAAAGCATATAGAGCTGATCATCGATGATCACCACCCGGGGGTCCTCTACTCCCTTTTTTTCCTCTTTGGTGCGGGGTGCGAAGATGGGATAGTCCAGCCGTTCCAATACCCTGTAACCATCGGTAACAGCCAGGCCGATGCGGGAAACCTCATCATCCCCATAGGCCCTGTAGAGCAGGTAAACGTGCTCCTTGATCCTGACCGCAGCAGCATTGAGCACATATTTGCTTTCCCAGGGGTTTTCTTTAATCGGGCTTAAGATCGGGTTCCCTGAATAGCGTACCAGGGGCTTTGCAGGTGGATAATCCTGGGTCTCCTGGACCACAACAGTCACATCCTTTGGCTTAACTCCCAACAGCACATCCAGCAGGTCATCATCAGCTTTGCCCTCACCAATGGATTGGGTGATGCGGGGCAGGATTACTGCTGGGTCAAAGCCCAATTCAGAATGGATTTCCTCCAGAAAGTCATGGTTAAACCACCTTTCCTCCACATGGGAAGATAAAGGTGTGGGGATCCCGGTTCCCCCTTTGCTGCTGTAGCTGGCCCAAGTCCAGGCCGAACAGGGGATAAAGGTTCCATCTTCTAAGACCTGGCTCACACCGTAACTGTTGCAGATAGCTTTAAGCAGTTCTGCCCGCTCTTCCTGTCCGGTCAGCGTCAGGTTCTGAGCAAGGATTCGTATATTTCTCACCAGAGCCCGGTGGTGGTAATTTTCGAAAATGTTGTAAGCTGAAAAAGGTGTTGATTCAAAGCGGCCGATAAGGGAGTTGCGGATCTTGGCTCCTAAATTTCTCCTTTCTCTGGCATAGGTTTCATACAAAAGTGAGTAATTTTGGGCGATCATGATCTGTCTGATGATAAACAGGAAAAAGCGCAGTTTGGGGTATTTGCCCCCTATCCCTTTGCTCAAGGGGCTGACCACCAGCCTGGTAGTCAGTTTGTTGAGATCTGAGATCTTCCCCAGTTTGAATGTTCTCCCCATCAATCCGCTGCCTGTGAACAAAGGTTTTAGTTCTATCTCCGTCATATCCTCTGGAGTCAGGTTATCCACGATCCACAAAAGGGTGCGGTCAGCCCATTTGCGGGTTTCTATTAAATTAGCTATAGTGATCGCATCCCTAGGCAGCAATTTATCCAGCAGTTCCCGGGGTGTATGGCAGTTAGCAGGTATCATGATATTCAGCGGCGGGAACCTCATTAGCGCTTCCTCAAAAATTTCTTCCTTAATGCCGAAGATTTTTGGGTGCCCTAGGAAATCGAAGATGGTGCCAACAACCTCCCTTGCTCCCTCTTCAGTATAGATATTTCCGGGACACAGCTGATCAATGGTCTGCTCCAGCTCTCCCATAAACTGTTCCAGACGGGAGGCGATTGTTTTGGAAGATGAGTCTGCAGGGATCAACAGATCCTTTTCCAAAAAGTCCTGGAATTTGCTTGTATAGCGATTCTGCAGCCTGCTGAACAGTTCGCCCATCCAGATCTCCCGCCCCCGCCATTTAATGGTTTTGGGAAGGACGATGGGCTTGCCGGGAATGAACTCCAGGTAGTCGGCAGGGATGATCGGTGGTTTGTGTTCCCAGGCTTTTTCCTGCCACTTTTTAATAAACCCGGTGCTCTTTTGCAGAAAACACCTTCTCTGTTCCTCTTTTTTATGTTCAGCCTGACTGGCAATAATGTTGGCAGCGTAAATGCTTTTTTCACTGGCCAGCTCTTCTTGAATGTTTTCCAGGTACTCTAAAAAGGAGGCCATTCTCCCGCAAAAAACCGCGGTCAGGGCATCCAACACATCTTCTTTACTGGCATCAGGTGAAAAGCTGTAATGGAAGAGGAGGGAATAAACCACACCGGCCCATGTCTCTTCATCCAGGTTAAAATCCCGGGTTGGAGAGACAGCGCTGCGTTCCAGTGCGGTTAATATAGTGCGGGGGCAGGTTTCCGCGAAAATGCTGTAGTACTGGTTAAAGCCGTTGCGGAATTGGTGGATCAGTGCTCTGGTTTCATGGACCTGGGCAGCAGGTGGTTCCAGATATGGTTCTAAACCACAGATATCAGGGGTATGGAGCACACATTTTTTCCCGAGCCAGTGTTCTTCATCCCTTTTAATCCGCTCAAACATAAAGGAGGCAAAGTCTTTGAAAAGATAGATCAGTTTGTCGAGGGAGGCATGCTCCATTTTGAAACCTAGAGGAACCTCACATATCCTTCTCTTTTGAATGATGGCTGTGGTGATCAGCCAGGGATCAATGCCAAAGCCTCTGGTCTGATCCACCCAAAACTTGATGGCTGTGCAGTATTCCTCTACCATGTCATGGGAGATGGCATAGATGCCGCATAAGGGGTCGGAGATCCTGTACCTGTAAAAGGTTTCGAAAAGCGGCCTGAGAAAGAGATTTCCCAATAGATCTTCATAGTATTGACGCTGAAAAGTGGTGAGTACAAGATCATAGCCCTCCTGGAGGGGGTCAAGGAGGCTGGGGATGGAATCAGCCTTGAGGCCGTGTCCCCCTGGCCCCACAGAGTCGGCAGTCAATAAAACCAGGTCTGCATCCAGTTTATTGGCCACTTCCATAATAGCCCTGATGCTCATCCCTCTGCCATTGCTGCCCGGCAGCATCAGAAATTCCAGATGGGGATACCTGAGCTGCATTTTCTTCACAGTCTCCAAAGCCTCTGCACCGGCAGGGTCCCCCACACAGGTAATCAGTATTTCTTCTGTCTTGTGGGATGGGGAAAGGCTGTCTTCTACAGCCTTTAACACCAGTGGGAGGGTGTAGCTTTCATTGTAAAAGGGAATCCCGACCACAAGGTTCACACATTTGTATTTAGCAGCTTCTTCCAAGGGGCCCTTGATGCTCTGCTCAAAGAGCACCTCCTGGTCTAGGCCTTTAATATTCCCAATCAAAATCACCCACCTCTTGCTGCCTGATGGCATTTTTGATTACCGCGCAGTTATTTTGAAGCCCCTCTTTTGTTTTGGCTTCACATCTGGCTACCAGGACAGGTTGGGTATTGGATGCGCGCACCAGCCCCCAACCGTCGTCAAATAAAACTCGTACCCCATCGATATCGATAACCTCATATTGCTGACGAAACTGTTCCACAAGGTTCTTGACCACTTGAAACTTTTTCTCGTCAGGACAGGGGACCCTGGTTTCGGCTGTGGAGTAATAATGGGGTATGTCAGCCAGCAGCTGGGAAAGTGGTTCATCTTGTTGGGATAGAATGCGCAACAGCCTTCCTGTGGCATAAAAGGCATCATCATAACCATAATATTCATCAGCAAAAAACATATGCCCGGACATTTCTCCGGTAAACACCGCCCCTGTCTCCTTCATCTTGGCCTTGATCAGGGAGTGTCCTGTTTTATAAAGAAAAGGTTTACCCCCTAACCGTTTGATTTCGTCAACCAAGGCTTGAGAGCATTTGACCTCTACAATAGCCAGTGCTCCAGGGTGTTTAGCCAGGATCTCCCGCCAGAAGAGGCACATCAGTTTGTCACCCCAGACCACATTTCCCTGATCATCAACAACCCCGAGCCGGTCCGCATCACCATCATAAGCGACCCCCAGGTCAGCCCTGTTTTCCAATACGGTCTTTTTGAGTTGGGCCAGGTTCGCTGTTTTTACGGGATCAGGTTGGTGGTTGGGGAAACTGCCGTCAGATTCGCAGTAAAGGGGAATCACCTCACAACCCCAATTGTTCAGTATTTTTTCCGCAAAAAGGGATGCTGTACCATTACCGCAGTCCACAGCTACCTTTAAGGGCCGCTTGCCTAGTTTTATTTTGTCCGCTAGCATCTGAAGATATGAATCAACAACATCCCGCACCTGTAGTGTACCACTGCCTGAACGAAATTTATTTGCGGTGATCATATCTCTCAGTTTAATGATCTGATCACCGTAAATTGTGCCCTCACCACAGGCAAGTTTAAAGCCGTTATCCTCTGGAGGGTTGTGGCTGCCGGTGATCATCACCCCGCCGCTGATCCCGAAATGCTCCCTGGCAAAGTAGAGGATCGGGGTGACCACCAGACCGATATCGATCACATGACAGCCTGAGTCCAACAGCCCATTCAAGAGCATCTTATGCAATCGATCAGAACTGAGGCGGTTGTCCCGTCCTACCAATACCTCATTGGTGCCCTGTTCCTGCACATAGGTGCCGAAGGCCTGGCCGATAAGCCTGACAGTATCATCAGTCAGGTCTCGGTCTGCGTGGCCGCGTATATCATATTGTCGAAATATTGCCTTATTCATCATAATATCTCCTTATAGCCATTTTCATTGAGTGCTGTAATAACCTTTTTCAAATCCTGTGCCTTGTCTTTATGACAGATGAGAATACTTCCTTCATCTTCAACAACGATCAGATCATGAACCCCTAAGGTAGCTACCACCTTGTCAGAGACCTGCACCATGGTGTTTTTGGTGTCCACCAGCACACCCTGCCCCTCCAGGATGTTGCCGTTTGGATCCTTCTTTTTGTAGGATTCCAAGGCGGTCCAAGAGCCCACATCATCCCAGCCAAAATCCCCCACAGCCATCAAAACCCCTGTGGCCTTTTCCATAACACCGTAGTCAATGGAAATCTTGGGTAGGCCCTCATAGACACTATTGAGAGTTTGAGGGAATGATGGTGTACCAATAGCCTTTTCAATTTTCTCCAGTACGGCTGCTAAAACCGGCATGTGTTCACTGATCAGCCTTCTGAGCAGGTCCACTCGCCAGATAAAAATACCGCTGTTCCAGAAGTAATTGCCTCTCTCTAAAAATTCCATGGCTTTTGCCAGATCAGGCTTTTCTGTGAACTTTTCTACCTGATATAAGGGAATGCCATTATGTTCTTGGTAAAATTCACCCTGTGAGAGATAGCCGAAGCCTGTTTCCGGGCGGCTGGCCGGGATGCCGATGGTGACCGCATGGTTTTGTGCGGCAGCAGCCTCAGCACCCTGTAATACTTCTATAAAGCGGTCTTGATCTGAGATATAGTGATCTGCAGGTAGGACTACCATCACCCCTAAGGGGTCCCTCTGCTGGATGATCACTGCCGCCAGCCCAATAGCTGCTGCTGTATCCCGACCACAGGGTTCAAGTATAATGTTTTCTCTGGGAAGCTCTGGGATCTGCTGGTAAACGATCTCTTGATAATTATCTGCAGTAATAATGAATATCTTATCGGGAGCAACAAAACTTTTTACTCTGTCTACAGTTATCTGAAGCATGGTTTTGCTGCTGATCAGCGGTAGGAACTGTTTGGGATATTTCTGCCGGCTTTTTGGCCAAAATCTTTCACCCCGGCCGCCGGCCATAATAACTGCGTAGGCCATGGTTTGATCCCCCTTTCAATTATCTAGGCAAATCACAGCCAGGACTTAAGACAGCCAAAAAACCAACTGTGTCTGTGTTGATATGTGGTTATGGGCTGTGTCAGTTTATGGGAAGCCAAATGATCTCCACAGTTATTGCCATATATACTAATATTTTAACATTGTAATTATGGTAAGACAACCTATTGATGGAAGAGGTCTGTGTCAAGATTTTGTAGGT
>LSQX01063045.1_pt4 | contig 11611 bp, 7 predicted proteins | sample 654561 | NCBI WGS metagenome assembly LSQX01 (sample SAMN04489861, study PRJNA283612) | anaerobic digester metagenome | isolation source: 4 biogas reactors fed with cattle manure at either 37C or 55C with and... | place: Denmark: Kongens Lyngby | collected 2014 | reverse complement strand
TCTGCTTCATACACCATGATTTGGAGAAGGAGAGCCCTACCAGGTGTACGATCTGAAAATCATGGATATCGCTCACCTCTGCGCTCAGGCTGATATTTGCCAGGCTTCGTTCATCGTAGAACTGATCCAGCCAGGCTGTGTATATTTCCAGGGGCAGTATCCTCCGCATCAGGTCGGCGACCTGAAGGCTGGGGGAGAAGAAATCCGATCCGTCCGGCTCCAGATAGGCTGGTGTGTTGCGATCGTTCAGGTAGAACGCTTTCGACTTCTCAGTCAGTTTTTGCAGGAACTCCTCATCGCCCGCTGCACGCGCCCAGTCGATGGCGAAACCCATGGCGAAGGCGGTGTTAGGATGCACACCCGTACGGTTGGGATAGGTCTGTCTGGGCAGGTAGTCCTTCCATGTTTTTACGATATATTGCGTGAGCGGTTGGAGGCTCTCATGCCATTTCCGGGCCAGCGGATCATCCCAGTCTGCCAGCTCCTCATCAAGCTTCAACAGCCAGGCCCATCCGTAGGTCCTCTCGAAATTAGAAGCAGATTCATATTTTGTAAAATATTCTACCTCAGTTAGTAGTTTTGATTTTGTGAATGATCGGTTTAGTATATCTATGATTGCCTCCCGATTGGGGAGGGTGGGTCTTGTCTTCAACAGTCGCACCAGCATCCAGTGTCCGTGCACGCTGCTGTGCCAGTCGAAGCAGCCGTAAAAGGCAGGGTGCAGCTCCTCCGGTGTGAGCTTCGCCTCGGTCTTGTTATTGATGATATGCGCCGTCTTGTTCGGGTACTCCTGCCCGATACAATTCAGCGGCAGCTCTGACAGATTGGTGGCTATCTGATCCGTAAAGGAGGGCACACCTTGCGCATGGAGATTTGGAGGTATGATTGAAAGAAGGCAGAGAACGGATAAAAGAGTAAATTTCATTTGACTTTGTAATTATGGTAAATATCTGTTTTTGGTTCTGTTCATTCAGGAATTTGCATTAGACATTTGCTTTATTGTTTTTTCAAAGATAATTATTTTGCGGATAGGAAGGATAAAATAGCGCTTTTCGGTTTAAAATTGTAATTTTGCAATCTAAATGTTGTGTATCACACGATTTTCAAATTCTAAAAAGTGATCTATCCCGAAAATTTCGAGCAGAAAATAGAGTTTAACAGAGTCCGTCAGCTGATTACAGACCGATGCCTCAGCCCCCTGGGAAAAGAGAAGGTGGAGGAGATGCAGTTCTCTGTCTCCTACGATGAGATAAAAGCACATCTCTCACAGACTGAGGAGTTCGTCCGTATCATTGAGGAGGAGGACTCCTTCCCTGCCGATCATTTCTACGATATGCGCCCGGTGTTGAGGCGTACACGGGTAGTGGGCTCGTGGATTGACACAGGTGCCCTGTTCGAGTTGCGCCGGTCACTTCAGACCATCAATGGTATTGTCGCTTTCCTGCACCGCGATGAGGATAAAAATCCCGGATATCCGCATCTGCTTGCGTTGACAGGGAACGTGATTACCTATCCCGAGATCACAAAAAAGATTGACACTATTCTTGATGGTTTTGGCCAGATAAAAGACCATGCATCTGCTAAGTTATCTGAAATTCGTCGTGAGCTTACATCGACAGCCAGCGGTATTTCCAGAAGCCTGAACACTATCCTGCGTAAGGCACAGGCTGAAGGTTACGTGGAGAAGGATGTATCGCCCAGCATGCGCGACGGGAGACTGGTGATACCGGTGAACCCCTCTTTCAAACGGAAGATCAGGGGTATCGTCCATGATGAGTCTGCATCCGGTAAAACAGTCTTCATTGAACCGTCGGAGGTGGTGGAGGCCAACAACCGCATCCGTGAGCTGGAGGGTGATGAGCGGAGAGAGATTATCAGGATACTGACCGATTTCACCAACTACCTGCGTCCATTCCTGCCTGATCTGCTTGAGTCGTACGAGTTTCTTGCGAAGATTGATTTCATCCGGGCCAAAGCCTCTTTCGCGCTCCAGATAAATGCTATCAGGCCATCATTGGATAACAGACAACAGATGGACTGGGTGCAGGCGGTGCACCCTCTGCTCTATCTATCGCTGAAGAAGCAGCACAGAAAAATAGTGCCGCTTGATATCACACTGGAAGGAAAAAACAGGATCCTGGTGATATCGGGACCCAACGCGGGAGGTAAGTCGGTCTGCCTCAAGACTGTCGGCCTGCTGCAATACATGGTGCAGTGCGGATTGCTGATTCCTTTGAGAGAAAACTCAAAGGTGGGGATGTTCAGCGATATCTTTATTGATATTGGTGATGAACAGTCCATCGAGAACGACCTATCCACCTACAGCTCACACCTGATGAACATGAAATATTTCGAACGGCACTGCAATGATAAATCGTTGTTGCTCATCGATGAGTTCGGTAGTGGCACCGAGCCACAGATAGGTGCTGCCATCGCGGAGGCGCTGCTCGACAGGTTCAACCAGCAGCAGTCGTTTGGCGTGATCACCACCCACTACCAGAACCTGAAGCACTTCGCCAATGAGCATGAGGGTGTGGTGAACGGTGCCATGCTCTACGACCGGCATGAGATGCAGCCACTGTTCCGCCTCTCCATCGGTAACCCCGGCAGCTCGTTCGCCGTGGAGATCGCTCGCAAGATAGGACTGCCGGAAGGGGTCATTGCTCAGGCTTCGGAGATCGTGGGCAGCGAGTATATCAACATGGATAAGTACCTACAGGACATCTCACGTGACCGCAGATACTGGGAGCGTAAACGGGACGAGATACGTCGCGAACGAAAACATCTCGAAGAGGTGACATCGAAATATGAGACCGATCTCGAAGCGATTGACAAGCAGAAAAAAGAAATCCTGACTGAAGCCAGAAAAATGGCGGAGCAGCTGCTGGCGGAGAGTAATGCCCGCATTGAGAATACCATCCGTGAGATCAGGGAGATGAAAGCCGATAAAGATGCTACCAGGATGGCACGTCAATCACTGAATCAGTTCAGAGAGAAGGTTGGTTCAACCGTTGAACCTACGGAAGAAGCAGGAAAGCGAAAAAAAGCGAATAGAAACAGGACTGCAGCCGCAACAAGACAGGTGAATGGTGAGGTGAAACCCGCCGTAGGTCTTACCGTACGGATGAAAGGACAGACTTCGGTTGGAGAGATTATTGAGATCTCTGGAAAAAAAGCAATCGTCGCCTTCGGGATGATCAAAACAACTGTTCCGCTGGAGATGCTGGAAGTGGTGAGCAATAATCAGATAAAAAGAGAAAAACAGGCTTCCAACACCCGTGATATTTTGCATGAGCGCAAGCTAACCTTCAGACAGGACATCGATGTACGAGGCATGCGTGGTGATGAAGCACTGCAGGCAGTGGTCTATTTTATCGATGATGCCATACAACTGGGTGTTGCCAGAGTGCGCATCCTCCATGGAACAGGCAGCGGAGCCCTGAGGCAGATCATCCGAGAATACCTGTCCACAGTGAATGGCGTAGCCCATTTTCAGGATGAGCATATACAGTTTGGTGGCACCGGTATCACTGTGATTGATTTCGAGTGAAAAGCTCATTTCATCAATTTTTACGGTGCTACGGCCCTTCTGTTATTAATTATTTTTTTTATCTTTGCGCATAATAATAAAAGATATAATCTTTAACAACCATATCATCGCTGATGGCTAAATTTTCCAAACCATTCTGGGTTGCAAATTTTGTTGAACTGCTTGAACGACTGGCTTACTATGCCGTTTTTATCGTAATCACCCTTTATCTGTCGAATGTCTGGGGATTCTCAGATATCGAGGCAGGAGTGATCGCGGGGCTATTCTCTGCCATGCTCTATCTGCTGCCATTGTTCGCCGGTGCCTATGCCGATAAGATCGGTTTCCGAACCGCAATCATTCTTGCTTTCTCCCTGCTTACGGTCGGTTACGCCGGCCTGGGGATCCTTCCCACGATGCTCGAGAGTGCTGGGCTGGTGGATTATGAGATGATCACTACCTATACGGGGCTGCAAGAGAGCCCTCTCCGCTGGTCGATAATCGCTCCGCTGATTCTGGTCGTGATAGGGGGCGCCTTCATCAAATCGGTGATTTCCGGCACGGTTGCCCGTGAAACGACACCTGAAAACAGAGCCCGTGGCTACTCCCTCTTCTATATGATGGTGAATATCGGTGCTTTCACCGGTAAGACCGTCGTGGATCCACTTCGCAGAAGCATGGGTGATCAGGGGCTGGTCTACCTGAACTATTTTTCGGCAGTGATGACGCTACTGGCACTGATTGCCGTCTATCTCTTCTACAAATCTGTTAAGACAGAAGGGAAAGGAAAAAGCTTTCTGGAGATCGGCCGTTCAATGGTAAAAGTGTTGCTCAACGGCCGACTGATGCTGCTGATTATCATCGTGAGCGGATTCTGGATGATACAGAGTCAGATGTATGCCACCATGCCTAAGTACGTGATACGTATGATTGGTGAGAGCGCCTCTCCGGGATGGTATGCCAATGTGAATCCCCTTGTGGTATTTGTGATGGTCAACCTGGTTACCTCTCTGATGAAGAAACGTAGTGCCATCACCTCCATGATGATAGGTATGATTATCATCCCTGTGTCAGCATTGATTATGTCTTTTGGAAATTTGATCGGCGAGGCGTACATCCTTGGATTGCATCCAATTGCTTTTATGATGATTGTGGGTATTGCGTTCCAGGCGTTAGCCGAGTGTTTTATCTCACCCCGTTACCTGGAGTATTTCTCACTACAGGCACCTCAGGGAGAGGAGGGGCTCTATCTTGGATTCAGTCATCTGCACTCATTTTTCTCTTTCCTCTTTGCCTTTGGTCTGTCAGGATTTCTGCTCGATAAATATTGTCCCGATCCGCGCCTCTTCATGAATGATGCCGGGATTGTGGACACTGTCAGCTATGCCGCAGCGACGGAGAATGCACATTATATCTGGTATGTCTTTGTTGGTATAGGTGCTGTCTCAGCCATCGCACTATACTTTTATGCACGAATAACCCACAAAATGGATCTGCAGAACAGGCTTGCTTCGACAGACGGGTTACAGGAAAATGTTTAATTGTTAAAAATGAAACTTGTCACCCCGAAAGGTGTTATAATAGATAATAAAAAAATGTTTTAATAACCAATAAGTATGAGATTAGATCTTAGTTCGCACATTACACTTGATCGTGTTCCAAAAAAGTATTATAAACCGGAAGATGATTTTGAAGAGTATAATCTTGCGCGGTATGAAAAGCTGCCGGTCGCTATTTTTGAAGATGCAAAAAGTGCAGCACAAAAGATTGCGAAGGATATCGTGAATGAAATGATGCTGAGGCAAAAAAAAGGAGATCCGTTTGTGTTGGGTATCAGTGGCGGTGCTTCACCTCTGCCGGTTTACGAAGAGCTGTTAAGACTACACAGGGAAGAGGGTGTTAGTTTCAGAAATCTTGTTGTGTTCAACACTTATGAGTTCTACCCTGTAATGGATTTCTCTTTCAGCAACCTTCAGATGCTGAAGGATGTGCTATTGAATCATATTGATATGGATCCCGAGAATATTTATTCTCCTGACGCAACGACAGAAAAGGATCTGATTGCTGAGAACTGCGAAGCTTTCGAAAAAGATCTTAAGAATAAAGGAGGATTGGACTATCTCCTGTTAGGGCTGGGCAGTAAAGGAAATGTTGGTTTCAACATGCCCGGTAGCAGTCTCCATTCGCAGACACGCCTGGTGATGCTCGATGGTGATTCCAGAAGTGATATTGCGCACAATTTCGGATCTCTGGATAAGGTGCCGGTGAGTGCCATCACTATGGGTCTTTCCGACATGATGAATGCAAAAAAAATCACATTGTTAGCCTGGAGTGAACAGAAAGCGGAAAGCATAAAGGATATTGTGGAGGGAACGGTGAACGACATGGTTCCCGGTTCTGTACTGCAAACACATCCCGAAACAAAGGTATATGTGGATCTCTCAGCTGCTTCAGAGCTTACCCGTATCAGTCGTCCCTGGCTCGTCACTAACTGTGAGTGGACCAGCAAGCTGATTCGCAGGGCAATCGTTTGGCTCTGTGGTGTGGTGGATAAGCCAATACTGAAGCTGACGAACAAAGATTATAACGATAATGGCCTGAGTGAGCTGATCACTCTCTACGGATCGGCCTATAATGTGAATATCAAGATATTCAACGATTTGCAACATACAATCACCGGCTGGCCCGGAGGTAAACCTGATGCGGATGATACCTATCGTCCCGAAAGAGCCAAGCCCTACCCGAAAAGAGTGATTATCTTCAGTCCACATCCCGACGATGATGTTATCTCGATGGGAGGAACGTTCCAGCGACTGGTCAACCAGGGTCATGAGGTACATGTGGCCTATCAGACTTCTGGGAATATCGCTGTGGGTGATGAGGAAGTGATTCGCTATATCTCTGTTCTAAACAGCATGCGCAAGAAATTCAATCCTGAGAACAAGGGGTTGCTCGAGAAATATGATAGCATCCGCCATTATCTCATGCATGAGAAGACAAGAGAAGATATCGATACCCCCGACATACTGTTCATCAAAGGAAGGATACGCCGCGAGGAGGCACGTTCAGCAGACAGGTATGTAGGACTTGCACAGGAGAACGTGCATTTTCTCGATCTTCCCTTTTACGAAACCGGCAAGATTAAAAAGAACCCTATTACCGAAAAGGACATGATGATCGTGAAAGACTTCATCGAAACCATCAAACCGCATCAGATCTACGTGGCTGGTGACCTGGCCGACCCGCACGGAACGCACAAGGTCTGTCTCGATGCCATCCTGGGGGCAGTAGACCAGATGAAGGAGGATGAATGGTTTCGCGATTGCCGGATCTGGATGTATCGCGGTGCATGGATGGAATGGGAGATAGACCATATTGAAATGGCTGTGCCCCTCTCACCCGAAGAGCTCAGACAGAAGCGGAATGCTATTCTCAGACATCAGTCGCAAATGGAGAGTGCCCCCTTTCTTGGAGATGATGAACGGTTGTTCTGGCAACGCTCGGAAGAACGAAACCGAGCCACAGCCGATACTTACTGGAAGTTGGGGCTGGCTTCTTATGAAGCGATCGAAGCTTTCGTTGAGTACATCCCGGTTCAATAAATCCAGGTTTTTTATAAAAAAGTTAAATGACTGTCCCAAAAAAAGTGTGACCCCCAAAAGTATTTGTCTAACTTTTGGGGGTCGGTTCATTAGGGACAGTCTCTTTTTTCCTTGTTTACGAATGAATTGACATTATGGGCATCTCTTCGTCTATCAGAATTAATAGAGTGGTTCTACATTCAAAATCAAAAAAATGTTGTATATTGGGGCCAGATTTTTTAAAATAGATGCCAAAAGAAAAATTTCATATCGAGTTCCTTATGGGAAACGCAACTCAGAATAGTTTGTGGCGTATGATTAGCCAGATTGACGGTCTTTCAGAATGGTTCGCAGACGAGGTTTCGATGAATGAAAAGGAGACAATTTATACCTTCAACTGGGGTAAAACCAGTAATCAGGCTGTTATCCTGACGCAGAAACCACAATCTTACATCCGTTACCAGTGGTTAGACGAAGAAGAGGAGGGGTGTTATTTCGAGTTCATACTACGTAAACTTGATCTCTCGGGTGACATGACACTTGAGGTTACTGATTTCGCCGATCCTGATGAAAAGGGCGATGCCATCGCTTTATGGGAAACACAGGTCGAAGAGATGAAAAGAAGGTTAGGCATCTGACCGGTTGTTCTATTGTTGCTACCACCTTTAATTATCTTTACCTTTTCTATACGACAATTGTACGTTTGATTTTATTATCTTTGTCATATAATTAAACGGCTCTCTTTTTGTTCGATCCCGATGAGTAGATTTTTCCACATAAAGCGGTTGTATAGCTATATATTAAAGACCTTTATCCCGCTTTTTCTGATGACGTTTGCCATATGCCTGTTTCTGGTATTGATGCAGTTCCTGTGGAAATATGTAGAGGATATGGTAGGCAAAGGATTAGGGCTTGATGTAATAGGGGAGATGTTCTTCTACGCGGCATTGAATCTTATCCCCATGGCACTGCCGTTAGCTATCTTGCTGGCATCGTTGATGGTGTTCGGCAACCTGGGAGAAAACCTGGAGTTGCTGGCGATAAAATCGGCCGGCGTACCCCTGCTGAAGACCATGAAACCGCTCATCATACTCATTCTCTTCATCAGTGTTGGCGCCTTCTTCTTTCAGAATAATGCCCTCCCCAAGATACAGACCAAATTTTATTCGCTCCTTATCTCCATCCGTCAGGCTTCACCTGAACTGGATGTGCCGGAGGGTGTCTTCTACAAGGAGATTGATGGTTATAACCTATATGTGGAAAAGAAAGACCAGAAAACAGGGATGTTGTATGATGTGTTAATATATGATGTGGCGAGTGGCTTCAACAACATGGCTGTGATTGTCTGCGACTCTGCCAGGATGAGCATGACTGAGGACAAGACGATGCTTATTTTTACTATGTACAGTGGGCAGCAGTTTCAGAACTTTTCACAGGGTACTGCTTCACGCAGCTCATCTGAATTTGTTCCCTATGCCAGGGAGAATTTCGATGTAAAAACAATGATGATCTCATATGATGCCAATTTCAATCGTATGGGTGAAGAGGTTATACAAGGTAGTTCAACAAGCAATTATGTCTCCAAGAATCTGTCTGAGTTGGGTTATTCCATCGATTCTATGGTCGTGATCATGGATAGCGTGAACATTATAGACCGGAAGATGATGAAGAGAAACGCTTATCTCTCCTTCAGGAATAGTTATCCCGCTGAAAAGAAGGATTCAATCATCCTTCTCGCACAGCAAACGGAGATGGAAGTGCCCCGGCCCGACACGTTGTTGCAATCGAAAGACCTCCCCATACAGTCTACAATCCTTCAAAGCGCTTTCATGAAGGCGGATAATAACAGCAATGAATTTCTCTTCAGATCACTCAACAAGACAACAACACAGAAGACCATCAACCGCCATTGGGTAGAATGGCACCGTAAATTCACCATTCCATTCACCTGCCTGATCTTCTTTTTTATTGGTGCACCACTGGGATCAATTGTCAGAAAAGGGGGGCTGGGTACTCCCATTGTGATATCGGTAGCACTGTTCATCATTTATTATATTGTAGAGAATGTGGGCTATAAGATGACACGTGATGGCGTTTGGGTGCATTGGTTCGGTATGTGGTTCAGCTCGCTCGTCCTTTTACCTGTAGGTATCTTCCTTACACACAAGGCAATGAACGACTCTGTAATTATGAATGCGGACACATATGTTATTTTCTTCAGAAGATTGTTTTTTCTGCGTGAAAGAAGAAAATACCAGGTGAAGAGTGTGATTATTGACAGACCTGATTATGGTGAGATAAAGAGCACGTTACTGGAATTATCCGATGAGATTGATCTCTTCATGCGTAAATATAATCGCTTATCATATAAAACATACTGGACAGACAGAGAATATGACAGAGAGCTGCACTCCGTTAAAAGCGGTGTGGAGAACGTGCTTAGTCAGTTATCCAACTCCAGCAGGCTGGAGGAGCTGGCAAAAGCGGAAGAGTTTCCTGTTTTGATCAATAATGTACGTCCGTTCAAAGCTAATTCATTGCTGGCCAGGATAAGTATGTACCTGTTTCCAGTCGGGATTTTGTTGAGACTCCTGTCCAGACCGTTTGAGATCAGGATCAGAAATGATTTGCGGACTATTCAACGGTTAAGCAGTGAATTGAATGTGATAATTGAGCGTGAGCATACCCCCACGGGTAAAGTTATAACAGCATAAAAAAATAAAATTAGATAAATGCAAGAAGAATTTACTTTAGACACCATTGAAGAAGCCATCGAGGAGATACGAAAAGGCAATTTCATTATTGTGGTCGACGATGAAGACAGGGAGAATGAAGGTGATCTGATCATCGCAGCAGAGTGCATCACACCGGAGAAAATCAACTTCCTGGAGACACATGCACGTGGCCTTATCTGTTCACCGGTCACCAAGGAGCGTGCCGAAGAGCTTGAGTTGCCCATGATGGTAACACACAACACCTCCATGCACGCAACACCCTTCACTGTCTCCATCGATCTGCTGACCCACGGATGTACTACCGGCATATCGGCTTACGACAGAGCACAGACGATTATTGCTCTCACCCGGCAGGAGACCGCTCCTGAGGATTTTGGTCGGCCCGGTCATATCTTCCCTCTCCGCGCACAGAGCAGAGGGGTTCTGCGCAGAGCAGGACACACGGAGGCAACTATCGATTTTGCCCGTCTGGCTGGTCTCTACCCCGCCGGTGCCCTTGCAGAGATAAAGAATGAGGATGGGTCCATGGCACGGTTGCCCGAGTTGATGGAGATGGCCCGTAAGTTCAAGCTGAAAATTGTTTCAGTAGCCGATCTGATCAAATACCGACTTCAGACTGAATCGCTGATTGAGAGAGGCGAAGCAGTACAGCTGCCCACCGGTTACGGTGAATTCAAAATGATTCCTTTCCTGCAAAAAGCTACAGGGCAGGAGCATGTGGCAATGATAAAGGGGGAGTGGCATGACGATGAACCTATCCTCGTACGGGTGCACTCATCCTGTATCACAGGCGATATCTTCGGATCCATGCGCTGCGAGTGCGGTGAACAGCTGCACAAAGCACTGCAGCTGATTGAAAAGGAGGGCAAGGGCGTGCTGGTCTATCTCAACCAGGAGGGACGCGGTATCGGGCTGATGGCCAAGGCAGAAGCTTATAAATTGCAGGAGCAGGGACTCGATACTGTTGATGCGAACCTGCATCTCGGCTATCAGGCCGATGAGAGAGATTACGGCGTGGGTGCCCAGATTCTGCGGAGCCTGGATGTGAAGAAAATGAGATTGATGAGTAATAACCCCACCAAAAGAATTGGACTTGAGTCATATGGCCTGGAGGTGGTGGAGAATGTCCCGCTGGAGATTACTCCCAATCCATTCAACCATTATTATATGGAGACAAAAAAGAACAGGATGGGACATGTGCTGAAGAGCATAAAATAAACGAATGCTTCTTCATTGGAGTTGAAGAGGTATTATCAGATAGTACAAAACATGGATCTTCTTTATCTTCTTTTCAGTTTCGTGGTGGGTGGAATTGTAGCATGGATCATAGCCACGCTACTAGTGAAATCAAAAGCGGTTTCGAAAAGCGATTACACGGTTGTTACAGAAAAAAATAATGAACTGAACAGGGAACTGGCTTTGATGCACGGAAAAACAGCTGAGCTCACAGCGAATCTGAATGCGGTAAACGAAACCATCAAAAGTCGCCTTGAGGATATTGCCGCTTACAGGGAGGAGCTGAAAGCAAAAACCGAAGAATCAAACGAAATTAACAGAACGCTGGCAACATTCACAGCAGAGAACAGATCATTGCACGAAAAGCTGGAATATCAGAAAGAGGAGATCGGCGAAATACGCAAACAGTTCAACCTTGAGTTTGAACATATCGCATCGAAGATACTCGAGGAGAAAACAGAGAAGTTCACGAACCTCAACAGGGACAATCTGAGCATGATACTCAAACCGCTGGGAGAGAATATCGATTC
>LSQX01056554.1_pt1 | contig 11611 bp, 11 predicted proteins | sample 654561 | NCBI WGS metagenome assembly LSQX01 (sample SAMN04489861, study PRJNA283612) | anaerobic digester metagenome | isolation source: 4 biogas reactors fed with cattle manure at either 37C or 55C with and... | place: Denmark: Kongens Lyngby | collected 2014 | reverse complement strand
CATATTACAGGCCGGGCCAAATCGATGATCGTGCTGACAAACGGCAAGAAAGTTTTTCCTGAAGAAGTTGAGTTCCTGCTGGGCCGAATTCCCGGTTTACGGGAATCCATCGTCTGGGGTGAGCGTTCTTCCCGTGATGCGATCGATATCTGTGCGAAACTTGTGATTAACCACGAGGATTTGCCTGCGACTGCCAAGTCCTCCGATGAAGCGCTCATATCCTGGCTTGAAGAACAGATCAAGCAGGTAAATACGCAGATGCCACCCTACAAGGCTGTTAAATATTTTATTGTTTCCGAACAGGACTTGATCAAGACGACAACGTTGAAAATCCGTCGTCCGCAGGAACAGGAACGTATCCAGAACGACCTCGCACAACGCGGATTGTCAATGAAAACAGCTCATGGTCTGAAATTCGATTAGCACAACTCTGAAGGCTGCACGGTTCCTCCACCGGAACAGCCAACATTCAGACCGTTCCATCTGAGACAGGGCATGTTATTGGCCGACATGCCCTGTCTTCTTGATTTGACAAACATATCAAAGCACAAATAAATGTTGTATAATGAAGAAAACTTCCGATCCATACAACGGCATCTGCCAGGAGGTTCCCATGTCTCAGTATCAGCTTAATTGCCCGCACTGCGATGGCGCGTTCAGTCTGGATCGCTCTGCCATCACCTCTGCGCAGTGGAGTTGCCCGTATTGCGGCAAGAAATCGCTGCTGCAAAAGACTGAGGACGGGATTCGCGTACGGGGAATCCTCCATGAGTCAGTATCTGCTGTTCCCATTTCGATCGATTCGCAAAACGACAAGCCAGCTGAGAATCAGTCAATTGCTCAGGAATCCCGCTCTCTGTCAGATTATATTGCAGAAATCGATCAGCCCGAACCCCCTTCCACTGAAATACATTCGACCGATCAGATTCAAGAAGCACCGGATGAAGTCACGTTTGAAAAGCTCGTGCAGCAAGCAGAAAATGCTGCGAAAAACCACTTGCTGCCCCTCTTCAACAGCCTCAGCCGACAGGTTCTCGACCGAAATCCACTGGAGGGCCGCATCTACGCCTGCCGTGCACGACTGATTGAAGAAGCCGATGGATTTGCCAGTACGATCTGGGCTACACCACTCTGGTACCTGTATACTCCACGTCAAAAATCCGCACGTCTGATCCAGCATTTCTTTGCGCTTAATACGGCGCTTCAATTCATCGATGATCCGATAAAAGGCGACCTTTGCACATCAATCGGCCGTCTGCTGGTTCGGCAAGCCGTCGACCATCTGACTGAAAAAGCCGAATTACGCTGTGCCGGACGATGGTTCGGAAAGACATTTAAAGGTCGGTACCGGAAAGCTGATCTGCGAGAGGCTCAGGATTTCTGCGACGCTGTCAGCCGGATTGATGCGTCGATCTGTCCACAAGGCTACCAATGGATTCAGCAGTCTGTCCGGTACTCTGCTTCACAACTGAACCGTAAGCTACAACGGGCGTTGACCCGCTTTCCAGACTGATTAACAGCCGTTTCTAAATCTGCATTTCTGGTAATTCCTCATACCATTCAGGAATCACGAGCGTCATATCACGGTAGTATTTGACCACCTGCTGCACCTGTCTGAGTGCAGTTTGTCTTTTGTTTCTGCTCTGATTACAGGCTGCTGAAAACCGGCACAACGAACGCAAAGCTGTATAATAGGCGATCAGCTGATGAATCTTAGTGCGCACCTGGTAACTAAAATAGCAGTCCAACAAGCCCGTCGCAAACCAGCAGCTGACCGGGCTGATATCGACAATGACAGATGCAAAATCATAAAGCGGGTCGCCAACCTGTGATTTTTCAAAATCAATCAGATAGGGTGAGCCACCCTGTGACAGGATAATGTTGCTAAGGTTAATATCACCATGAATCAAGGTTTGAGGCCTGTCATCGACAAGTTTTCGGTTGGATCTCAAATACCCGATCAGCTTCTGAATGCAAACCAGTTGGATGTCCCGACTGCTCAGCTGATTGACAGCCAGCCGGATTCGTTGATTCATTTGATCTGACCATTCATCCGCCGAACGTTGTCCATCACAGGCATGCAGTGCGGCGATGGATACAGCCAGTTCGTGGCCTAAAGCATACTGCCTGACCGGGTCAGTCCGCTGAAGGTGGTCATGACAAGTATCCCCGGCAATCCAGTTTCTTAAGATATAGGTAGATTGTCCGTTTTCTGAAACACCATATTGAACAGGTCGCGGCACTGCAGCATGTTGGCGATACAAATAATCCATTACTGAATACTCGGTTTTTCGTTGCTCATACTCTGTTTTGTCAGCAATTCGCAGCATATAACTCTCGCCATCAGCATCCCTGATTCTGAATTTCTGATCTGAAGAATCACCGTGGTTGATTGAATCGTAACTGACCCACTCACAAGATCCAGGGATGCTTTGAATAGCCGCTTGTCCCGTATCGCTGTCTGTCTGTGTCATGGTGAACACCCCCGTCGATGTGGTATTCACTTTATCTTAACGGAAGATAAGAAAGCCAATCGTGTGATTTTACGACATTTTCCAACAAACCGTGTGATTTTTTGATAGGGGCAGTCGTGTTTGACGCTTAATCAGTCTGACTTGCTGTCCCTTTGGGCGTGATTCATCCGATACCAGATGAAATATCCGATCACTGCCAGAAGTGCTGTTGCTGCAAAAACGATTCCAGCTGTCCAATAGCGCTGCTCGCTGATCGCATCACCGGCAATTGTCGATGTCACAACTGAGGGAAAGCGGGCAACAACAGTAATGAAGATCCATGTCCGCAGTTGAATAGGAGTCAGTCCGGCAACATAAGTGAGAAGATCTTTCGGTGTCCCGGGAATCAGAAATACGATGAATGCGATGGTATTCAATTTTTTGGGATTATTAAAAATGCGAATCGAATCGATCTTCTCGGGCGAGAAAAATAATTCAACGAGAGATCGGCCGTACTTTTTTACCGCAAGAAAAACCAGAATACTGCCCAAGGTGATGCCGGCCGTACAAATCAGGACTCCTTCGATTGCACCGAACGCGTATCCGGCACCCACTTCAAACGGCTCACCCGGTATGACCGCTACAATAACCTGCAGCATCATCAAGAAAACATAGGCAATGCGGCTGCCGATGGGATTCTCAATTTCGAATGCACGGACCTGATCAGGATCAGATACAAATTCGATCATCGGTTTTCCCCAGATAAAATAAACCAGAACACTAGCGAGCGTCAGCCCGACAACAAGCACAAGTACAGCAATTCGCTTTCGGCGCAATGATATTTTTTGATCAGAGTGCATTTTCGCTCAGCCTCCGCACAGTTTGTCAATCAGATAATCGCATCATAACACAGGGCTCCGATGATTTTCCATTCTCAAGCGAACGGTTCAGGATATGACTCAGGCAGTTCGTTCCAGCTCACGGTGTTCCGACGATTCTTTAATCAAACAGCCATCACTTTCTTCCCAATATTCCTCATTGACTTTCAAAAACTGCGATCTATACTAAAATCGATGTTAATTGGCCTTTAAATATTTTTGAGTCTGATTCTCGCAATATTTGAGAAAGGGTGAGATCGTTGAATTATCATCTGTACCTGACGTTAATACCCGAAACGCTTGTGATTTCAATGCTCAATCCAAAAGAATTTGCTGCTTACTACGCCATCGGTGAACGCGGTAAATCCAGCGGCCAGGTTCTCTTCATTGAAATCGATCCATCATTCAGACATCCGTTCTTTAAAATTGATGAAGGGATTGCCCGTTGCATCCCTGAATCGGATGGGCGCCCCAAATCTTCCGTCTATATCGCAATCTATCGTGTGCTTGAGCACATTCCCATCGCGGCGATGGGCAATCTTTATTATGTTGCCAGGGACGGACGAGCGCTCAGTGTCAGTAAAACACCAGCATCAAATAATGAAAACGGATTGCACCTGTATCTGGAGTTGGCACCGACACGCCCGGCTGTTGTCAGTTCGCTGGGACCGCTGGATTTTAAAAACCTGATGATGGGGCAACATGGCAGTTTCCAGGGGATCCCTTCCATCGCTTTCGCGGAACTGAATCTCGGAGATCTTGCTGTAGATCCGGAGGATGGGGCAACCGATGATCTGCCATACGAAAATATCCCGCATCTTCGTAATTGTCTCAATGAAGTGAAAACCAAACCGATCGCTTCAAAAATGTTTGATCTGAGCGGCTACCGCGTTTTGTCCTTCCGAGTGATCAAGAATGGTGTTTATGTCGGTAATGCCGATGAAGGCTTATGTGTTTATTCAATACCGCCTCCCGACGCGCTTCGCAAGCACCATTATGACTGGTGGCGTTCAATCAATACGTAATCCTGAATTATTTTATCATTTATACTTCGGAGGTTAATCGTTATGACTACACAAGCTTGGCTGTTCTTAGGTATGGCACTTGGACTTGTTTCCTTTGGACTGGCTCTGCTGCTTTACAGCTGGGTGAAAAAACAGGATGATGGGACGGATCGTTCGAGAAAGATCGCCCGTGCCATTAAAGAAGGCGCATGGGCTTATCTTCGCCATCTATACAGTGCCCTGGCCGGCGTTGCTGTTGTTTTCGGCATTATTCTCGCCATAGTATTCTCGCTGAGTGGTGACGGATTTGAACTTTTAACCGGTCTGGAAACGGCAGGTGCTTTTATCATCGGTGCTTTGTGCTCAGCTGTTGCCGGTTTCCTGGGTATGTCCGTCGCAGTTCGTGCTAATGTTCGAACCGCGATTGCCGCAACCACCAACCTGAACAAAGCTTTCAACACAGCTTATCGCGCCGGTGCTGTTCTTGCTCTTGCGATGGTCGGCATTGCGGTGTTCGGGATGTGCCTGATTTATCTGCTGACTGGAGATCCGGAAGTCGTTCTCGGATTTTCTTTCGGAGCTTCTTCGCTGGCTCTGTTGGCCAAAGCAGGCGGCGGCATTTACACAAAGACAGCCGATATCGCCGCCGATCTGGTCGGCAAAATCGAAGCCGGCATTCCGGAAGACGACCCGCGCAACCCTGCTGTTATTGCAGATAATGTCGGAGACAATGTCGGCGATGTCGCCGGTATGGGTGCTGACATTTTCGATTCTTACGTTGCTGCGACTGTTGCCGCCATGCTGATTGGCTTCACCGGTTTCCTGACCGCGCCGAAAGAAACGCAAATTTTCTACACCATCCTGCCGCTGATTCTTTGTATCATCGGTATCATCGCATCCGTAATTGGTCTGCAGTTTGTCCGGGTCGGGAAAAACGGCAAACCGGGTACAGCGCTCAATATGGCGACTGTCATCACTTGTGTGATTTTCGCGGCGCTTGCCACTATTCTGTTTCTGGTTATGCGCTGGAACGTTGGTGCTTTAATCGCAACCGTGGCTGGACTGGCTATCGGAGTCATTATCGGCTTTACAACCGGCTATTTTACAGACGATAATTATCAACCTGTGCGCAGAACGGCCGAAATAGCAAAATCCGGTTCTGCACTCAATATCATATCCGGTTTGTCCTATGGCTTCATTTCTATTGCACCGTCTTTATTCGGTATTGCCGCAGCAACGCTGGTTGCCTATTTTTCTGCTGAAGCGTTTGGTCTACCGGGTGTCTACGGTGTAGGCATCGCTGCTGTCGGCATGCTGTCACTGACAGGCGTTGTCGTCGCCAACGACGCATACGGCCCAATTGTCGACAATGCCAAGGGCATCGCGGAAATGTCCAATTTAGGAGAGGAAGTCGTCAGCCGTTGCGATGTACTCGACTCAGCAGGAAATACTGCAAAAGCCATTACCAAAGGATTTGCCATCAGTGCGGCTGCTCTGACCGTGCTGGCGCTCTTCGTCGCCTATAAGGAGCAGATCGAACACTATCTGCCCAGCGGCAAGGAATTCACCCTCAGCCTGCTTGATCCGCTGGTTTTGGCGGGTATTCTGCTGGGAGCCATCGTACCGCCAATCTTCTCTGCCTTGCTGATGCTGGCCGTCACTAAGAACGCATTCAAAATGATTGAGGAAATCCGCCGGCAGTTCAGGGAAATCCCGGGAATCTTACTTGGTACAGTCGATCCTGACTACACAACCTGTGTGGGTCTGGCATCACAGGGTGCACTCAAGGCATTGGTTCTACCAGCTCTACTGGCTGTTCTTCTGCCTCTGATCATCGGATTCGTACTGGGACCAGCTGCATTAGGCGGTTTTCTGGGCGGTTCAATTTTCGTTGGTATCGTCTTCGCTCTATTTATGGCTAACTCAGGCGGTTTGTGGGATAACGCCAAAAAGTATATTGAAGCAGGAAATTGCGGCGGAACAGGATCTGACGCACACAAGGCAGCCGTTGTCGGAGATACAGTTGGCGATCCGTTCAAAGATACCGCTGGTCCTTCTATCAACACCTTGATTACCGTTATGTCCTTGACATCAAGTTTATTTGCACCACTAATCGCTGTATTCCATCTGTTCGGTTAATAAAGCAATTTTCAAAATAACAGGCACCCCTTTGCACTTCATCGTGACAAAGGGGTGCTTTTTTTGCCTTTCTTGGAAGTGTGAAATACAGATCGCGATTCAGATTGTTCAGCCCAAATCATCTGCGATACCGCGGCCGTAATAGAACCATTCATTTACAACTTCATCATACCCGGGGAGTTCAACTTGCCCCATCGGTTCAAGTGAGGTTAGATCAGCAGCACGAATCTGCCGTCCTGAGAATGTATACAGAGTATTTCCGCTATAAGCACCGCGATAGATCGCGTCATAGCCATAGAAAGCTGTGTAGTCTTTTTCATTAATCGTACCAGTCCCGTTCGGATCAGATAATGGATCAAAGTGTGTCACAGCTCCGCGCAGACTTAGTGCGTTTGCCGCACCAACCTGCAATACCAGAAGGCCCTGATAAGAAGGCTCTGCATAGGCCATCGGATTGCCATCAAGTTTACTGGTTAGTGTTGCCGGGAAGGCAATCAGATTTTTCTCCATCGAGAATAGAAGGCTCTTATGATTGTATAGCAAATCCGAATAAGAACCACGACCGCCCAGCAACAATGTCGACACTTCTTTGGGGTTATTGAAATCACTGACATCAAACATCGAAACCTTCAATCCCATTGTATAGGCACTTTCCCCTTCAACTTTGACATCGTAACCAAAGCCAAGGAGCAGGTTATCGCCGTATGGATGCAGATAGGTACTGTATCCTGGAATTTTCAGTTGGCCCAGAACTGCCGGTGCAGCTGGATTCTTTAAATCGATGACAAACAATGGATCGACTTGCCGGAACGTTACGACATAAGCCTGGTCACCCATAAACCGGACGGACTGGATTGATTCGTCTTTGGCCAACCCGGTGATTTGACCGACAATTTTAAGATCTTTGCCCAGAACATAGAGATTATTCGCTGTCTGGTTTTGCGATCCGCTTTGATGTAATGTTAAGCCGGTCGTTGCCAGCCGGAAGTATCCATTATATTCATCCATACTGAACTGATTGATGATCGAACCCGGAACTGACCCCTTCCCGCTCTCCCTGATGGTACTGTCAGATAATGAGAATCGATAGATATCTGTTGTGTATTCGGGTAATGTGTCTTTTTTTTCGTCCCAGATCATGCCCCATCCTGCAACATAAAGCTGCGTCGCGGAGGCATAGACAATACCAGAGGATCCAATCAGTGATACGGTATCCGGATCGCGACTGTCCTCCAGTGTATCAATGCCGGATATGATGAGTTGGTTGTTGACGTCACCGTCGGGGAGAATCCAGATTTTCCCCGGTGGCAAGAGATCCCATTCGCCTTCCGTCACATCATTGGTGACACAGGGGAAAACGTCTTCCGGTTTAATGTCGCTATTATTGTCCGTATAGAGTCTGTATTGATAACGATTCGAAACAACATACAGATCGTCTTCGATTTTCCGTGACGTCTGGTAGCTGCCTTCCTGAGTAAACTGTCGAACGATGACGGGATTCGCTTTGCTGCTGATGTCATAAACATAAGTTGTCGTGTATGACTTTGTTTGATAATAGGGATACCAGATTTTGTCAGCCGGCATTGTTTTCGCAGAGTCAGACACTGCCAAGTCTGGACTGGTTTCTTCAGCTGCGGCTGTTTCTTCCGGTTTGGTTTCGACGGAACTGGTCTCTTCAGGGGTCTCTGTCATTGTTGGTTTAGTTTCGATCGGTTCCTCCGGAGGTTCGTAAATCGTATTGATATTTCCGTTGACAATGAGCGTCAATCGTTCGTTCCCCGTGTCAAGAAATAACTCAACAGGAGATTCGATTATCTGCTCCGTTTCCGTATTTTGCTTCATTGAAAACGTTTGTGTGTGAAGAACTTTCATGCCAGTGGGATCAACCGCGTCCACAATATAAAAACGGTTATTGGCAACAACATAAAGGTAACGGCCGTCTGTCTTGATGATATCTGCCTCATCGACTCCTTCAACCTGAATGTTTGTTTGCGAATAATCATTGCCGGCAGCTTCAGTGCTGCTGTCAGCTGCCCCCGTTTCTTTTGTTTGCTGAGAAGCGTTCCTGGCGATACCATATGGAAATTGACCTGATCCCTGAGCCCTGAGTATGATTTTGATTAATCTTGTGTAATCAGCAGCCTTATTCAACCCCAGATTTTCAGTCGTCGTTGGATTGACTGTGGTGGTTGGGTCTTTCACAACGACAGGTCCTGAGCAGGCAGACAGAAAAAAGGCAACAATCAGAATCAGAAACAGCCCTTTTTTCATAGCAACTCCTCCATCTTTCACGGTTGGATTAACTCGTCCTTTAGACGATGAAGAAGTTCGATCCGTTCCAGCTTAACAATCGCGTCTGATGCGGTCTTCTCTACGGGCATGAATAAAAATGGAAATCATGTCCGGGTCGTCTTTGAGAATTTCATCAGCAGCTCGACCGATAAAGATGCAGGAACCTTCTGAAGCGATCGCTTTGATGGTTTTGCTCTGCAGAATGAACATTTTATCGTTGAGTGTGTAGTACATGGTCTCATAGTCAGCTTTGTACGGATTGCGGATCCCCATCGGGAACCCAATTGTCGAGAAACTTGCAGGCATCTCATCGGCTCCGTCAATTACATCTTCATCCAAACCGTATTCGACGGCTGTTCTATGTATCAGGTTTTTTGCATAACAGTGAATACCAAGTTTTGCGGCCATTCGTTCTCCGACAAGGCGTCCACCGCTGCCGGATTCACGACTGATGCATATAACGATGCGCTTTCCCATTTGAGCTACCTCCTTACATTGTTTGCTGAACAAATTGTATAACTTACAGCTACATACCCCACAGAAGCCAGAGGATTATGTATGCGGAGATTACAGCTGCCAGCGTGTACGGTATGCTGATTTTCATGAACGTGCTGTTTTTGACGTCGTATCCATGTTTACGCAGAATACCGATTCCCATGATATTGGCCGAAGCACCGATCGGGGTCAGGTTGCCGCCAAGCGTAGCACCGGAAAGCAAACCAAAATATAGGAGGGTCGGTTCGATGCCCATGAATGCAGCAATACTCGAAACAACCGGCAGCATGGTTGCAACATAAGGAATATTGTCGATGAACGCTGACAACAAGACTGACGCCCAAAGCAGAAGCGTATACATAAGAAAAACGGAATGACCGCCAATTTTGACAAAAAGACCGGCAATCGCGTCGATGACTCCTGCTTCTTTGATCCCGCCTATAACAACAAACAATGATGCCAGCAGCAATAATGTGAAAAAATCCATTTCCATCAATGACTTCTGTGATAGATGCAATGTCAGATTTGTCAATTCAATACCATTTTACCACCAGAAGTGAAATATTTCGCATCGATATTTATATCGATAATAATTAATTATTTATTGACATTCGATATATCTTGCGTTATTATCGGAAACATGAAATCAAATACGCGGAGGTGATCTCTTGTCTCATAATCAACGAAATTGCATTTTAACGATCGCCATTATGTCAGGATTGATCGTTTTGATTATTGTCAGCATCATAGCAGGTATCATGTTAAGAGAATTGTCATTCGACGTAGCGCGGGCAAACCCCGAATTGACGCATTTGCGTATACCCGTCTTAGTTATCTGTTATGTTTTGATCAGCATCTTTATTGTCAATCTGATATTGGCAGAGTTTTTATTGAAACGAATACTCATGAACTCAATCTTCACTGAATCAAGCGTTCGATTCTTAAAAGCCATCAGCTGTCTTTTTATGCTCGGCATTCTGCCGCTGGCTGCGCTCTTTATCATCACTGAATTAAACGTTAGCGGGTCGATCACGCAAATCTATGTCATTCTAACTGCAGTTCTATATCTGACAGCAGGTTTGATTTTTCGACTTTGGGCTAACCTGATCAGAGACGCGTCGTACTTCAAGCAGGAAGTCGACATGACTGTATGAAGAACGAGGTGAACATGGATCATTCGAAAATGATTATCGTAAATCTGGATGTCGTCATGGCGAAACGCAAAATTTCATTGACTGAACTCTCTGATCTAGTTGGGATTTCATTGGCCAACTTATCAAATTTAAAAACCGGCAAGGTTCGAGCGATTCGATTTACCACACTTGCCGCACTATGTGAAGCACTCAATTGCCAACCTGGCGATTTACTTGAGTTCAGATCATTCAGCAGAGCTGAAGAATAGGACACACACATTCCAGCGGGCTGATCACATTTTCACACATTCAACTTGAGCAACAAGTTGGCCTCCTGATTTTGAGAGGAAAATTTTATTGCCGGTCATGCCTTAATCTCAAATGTACGCTATTGAAATAAACTAAAAAATTGAGTACAGCTGGAAGGATCATGACGAAAACGGTAATCAAAGCGATCGGCCTGTAGATCTCTCTACCTTGACTGCGGAATAACGGATAGATCAGATAGGGTAGTGCTTGCGTGGCATACATAACGGGAATCAGGATCCAGAAATATCGATCAATTTCGATTGGCTCATCGTGATCGTACCGATAGAGAATAAGGGCAAATAACTGAAAGATCAGATACGTCGTGATAAACCAGCCCATGAAATTACTCAGCGGCACGCCAAAATAGATCCCGCTGGATTTCCATATCCAATACCCTTTCAGTGTTGATAAAATTGGGTCAAAGCAAGCATTCCAGGCAACCATCAGAAGTGAGGCGATCAGTGGAATTCTAATAAGATGCCTGCGTGAGATGCCTGTTTTTTGCTGACCGCAGAAAATACCCGCCATCGACCAGGCGAGATATCCGTTAAAAAAATAAGCTGGGAAAATCATGATCGGTACTAATCCCAGTTTTTCACCCAGCAGCTCCGTGTAGACAAATCGTCCAAAAGGGATGCCGGTTGATATGCTAAACGACTCAAGCAGCCAGGCTATCAATGTGGTAATGCAAAAAAACAGGATCATTTTATAGAGCCCATAGCGGTACCAACCATGCGTACAGGCAAAAAGCATGAGAAATATGCCGCCATACCAGTACATCTGTGAATCACTCACCGGTACGTAGCCAATAGAAAAGAAGATAAACAGAGCTGCATTGACCAAAACAGATGCAAACAGAATCTGCTTCATGTGTTTTACCAGTCCTGATGGCATCTGATTCAAATCAT
>LSQX01052319.1_pt1 | contig 11611 bp, 8 predicted proteins | sample 654561 | NCBI WGS metagenome assembly LSQX01 (sample SAMN04489861, study PRJNA283612) | anaerobic digester metagenome | isolation source: 4 biogas reactors fed with cattle manure at either 37C or 55C with and... | place: Denmark: Kongens Lyngby | collected 2014 | reverse complement strand
TTCCAGGGCTGCACAGATATACATCACCTTGCCCTTTTTATATTCACGCAATGTGACAGCGGGGTAATCTGTCTCAACTCCAGGCGGGTTTGCTATAGCGGAACCAAAATGATTGATTTCTTGTGAATGGGACCAGGGCACTGTGAGCTTTGCCAGAACCTGCACATCAGGATCCAGTGTCACAAAAGCCGCGTGATCCGGGATTGCGACAGGGTTCTTGCTGTCATAGGCGGGGAATCTGGCCTCCGCCTCAAGCAAGGGCTGCAAATAGGTTATATCCTCACGGGTTTTTCCTGCATAATGGACTCCTGACAATGAAGCATGGGCAAAATCAGGCAGTTTATTTCCGGACCGGTCAATCAGGCCACTGAAGGCAGTGATCAGTAAAGATCCACCTTGTGCGACAAAATCCTCCAGCAGGGCCAGTTCAGCCTCCAGCATGACATGTTGGTTAGGCACAACTATTAGCTGGCTGTTCTGGATTGCCTCTTTTAGCTGCTTCAGGCAGGTAAGATCGTATGCCAGCTGGTTGGCGATCGCCATTTTAGCAATATTGACCATTTTTTCTACCGGTGATCCTGCAATCTGCGGTGGCGCCTTCCCGCTGGCCAGATCCGCAAGCGGAGTGCCATTGAAATAAGGGTTTATAAAGGATTCAAAATTGAACAAGAATGATACATCGCGCATCAAGCTGGAAGCAGGGGCCAGCTCTGCAAGGTATTTTTCCAGTTTATCGTGCAGGTCACCCATCTGCTGGTAGCACCTGTTGTCCATTGTGCCATCCGGGTTAATTGCATCTATAAAAACAAAAGCGCCATTATGGGCAAATGCTCCGCAAGCCGAAAACTCCAGCTCTTCCGGCGTCTTCCTGGTCGTGTGCTCACTGAGCGTAACACAAAAGGAGGTCATGAACTCGATTGGCCGGTTGTTGCTGGCATTGTTCAGGAACTTGCAAAAAGTTGAATACATCAGCGAGTTGCCGTAAAAATCACCAGCCAGGTAATCACTTTGGTCGAGAAAAGCCTGGGTGGCTCCACCGGCCCAACCGCTTCGCCAACTGGCGCAGTTGAAAACAACACTTATGCCTGGCTTTACAGCTATGAGGGTTTCCCGGACCATCATGGCAAACTCAAGCATCCATTGTTCCCGTTTTCTCTGGAAGCTGACCCAGTCTGGATCATACCAGTCCAGCACAGTGGGGATCTCCCGTCCTGTTTCGGCATGGTAACGTCTTCGGCAGTCAGCGCAATAGCAGACCGTGCCAAACCAGCCCAGCATATCCAGCCAGGCCCCAGAAAAACTATAGCTGTCAGCCAGGTCTTTTATCTGTGACTTAACGTATTCCTGGTAGCCCACTGAATTCAGGCAACACTGGCCAAACCTGCTCGGGGACCCATCGGGATTTTCGGTAGTATGGCTGCCATTTTGTCTGACCAGGCGCCAGTCGGGATTATTGTCAAAAGCCCACCTGCTCCAAATGTTGAAATAAACAAGTGTGTTTATTTTACTTTCCTGCAGCAAATCAAGAGTGGGACCAACTATATCCGCCCCTTCAAGCCCGGCGTGCATATGGCCAGCCTTAGTGGGCCAAAAACAAATCCCCAGGCAGTTGCCGCTATAAAGTAAAGCAGCATCCACTTTGGCCAGGCGCATGTTCGCCGCATACTGTCCTGCTGAAAAATCCGCCAGGAAATCTTCATGCCAATCTGGGATGTGCATATCAACAAGGTTACGCCAAAATGACTTCTTGTACCATTTACCCATCCGAAGCACCTTCCCTTTTAGCTGCCAGGCTCGAATTTTGCATCCGCCATATCATGCTGGCCTTTTTTCTGCCAGCCTGTTAGAGCATGGCTTTAGTGCCCGCTCTCAACCAAGTGCAAAAGCCCTGATGGCACCACTCATGCCCAGGCGCCGGGCTCCGGCCAGGGCCAGCTGCCTGGCCTGCTGCTCCTCCCTGATGCCTCCGGCCGCCTTGACCTTGACACCAGGCCCGACATGCCTGCATAAGAGCCTGATATCCTCCACAGTGGCGCCACCTGCGGCAAATCCGGTTGAGGTCTTGATAAAGTCAGCCCCCGCCCTGGTCACCAGGTCACATGCCAGGATCTTTTCTTTTTCACTGAGCAGGCAGGCCTCGATAATGACTTTCAGGACCCGGTCGCCACAAAGCTGCTTGATCTGGCTGATCTCTGTCAGGACATAGTCTGCATCTCCTGCCTGCAGGCGGCCGATATTCAGCACCATATCCAGCTCATCCGCCCCATCAGCCAGGGCCTTTTTTGCCTCAGCCAGCTTTATTTCCGGACAATTATAGCCCAGGGGAAAGCCAACCACTGTGCAGACAGCCACAGCTCCCTTTAAATATCCTGCTGCCAGGTCAACAAAAACAGGCGGGATACAGACACTGGCAAAGCCATACCTGGCTGCCTCATCACAAAGCTGGATGACCCCGCCTTTGCTGGTGCCGGCTTTTAATACAGTATGGTCAACCATCTTGACCAGTTGGGCAATTTCCATTTTTTCCCACCTCAGTGACCTGCAGCTCTAAGCTGTTTTTTTTAAGTATACCCTTTTTTGGCAATGCTGAGTAAATATAAGGCAGCCGGACTGGCTATAATGCTACAATGAGGACAATTTAGTCATAGTTACGGAGGAAAATAAATTGGCTGACATGACCATCAGTGAAATGTTCCAACTGCAAAAAGACTTGCATGAGGTCTATGCCAGGATCTGGTCTCCCCTGATCCCAAAAACCGCGGTTTCCAGCCTGCTCTGGGCCCTGGGTGAAGCAGGTGAGATGATTGATATCCTGAAAAAAGAAGGCTGCTCTGAAGTGGCGGCCAACGAAGCGACCAGGGAGCGCTTTGTTGAGGAAACCTGTGATGTCCTGATGTACCTGGTAGACACCCTGCTTTGCTTTGATATCAGCCCGGCGGACCTGGCCCGTATCTATCGTAAAAAGCACCAGAACAACCTGGGCCGCTGGCGGCCTGACTGAGCCGGCAGGCTGGAAGCCCCTGGATCAGATGCCTTTTAAAAAATCGGACCTGGCCACTATGGGCGACTCTATCTGCCAGCCTTTCTGCTTCAGGATCCGGAATTTAAAGTCCAGGAGTTCCGGCGGCACAGCCAGTTCCCGGGCCACACCAAAAAAGAAGGCGTCCTGGTTCAGTCTTTCAGCCACCTGGGCATCTTCCAGCAAATACTCTGCCGCAAACAGGTTAGCCTCATACTCATAGACTGAAGAGGCATCATAAAGGGAAAAATCATGAAAGGCGCGCAGCCTGGCCGCTTCTTCATGTAAAACAGCATGGCCCAGCTCATGGGCCAGGACAATCCTTTGCAGGTCCCGGGCCAGGTCACTGTTGACCACAATCGATTTTATGCGGGACTGGCAGATAAAAAAGCCCTTGCAGGCCAGTGGCGACCTGCCCATGGGCTGGTAATCAAGCAGGATACCCATGCTTTTGGCCAGCCTTTCCGGCTCTGTCTCATTATATTTATTTTTAAGCCGGTCAACTTCCCGGCAAATCATCTCAATTGACATCAGATCATCCCTGCTTTTCAGCTCTTGCCTGCCGGTCCATATTTTCTTTTTGCCTCTTCCTTACAGCTCAGGTAGGCCCGCATAACCGCTTCAAAAAAGGCATCCTTGGCTTCCTGGTCCAGCTTACCACCGGCAAAAAAGGCAATGTTTTGCTCCAGCAGCTGGTTTATCTCCCTGGCAGCCTCATTCCCAAGCCTTTGGCGGGTCTGCTCGACAAAAGGGTCTTTTTCAATACCTTGCTGTGGGTCTGTGATAGCATCATCCAGCAGATAGTCGACTGACACCTGCAAGGCAGCTGCCAGCTGGCCTAAAAGACGGCCCCTGGGCCTTGTGGCTGTTGTCTCATAAGCGGCAATCGATCTTTGTGAAACACCAACCAGGTCACCCAGCTGTTTCTGGCTGAGTCCGAACCCGGCCCGGGCTTCTTTAAGTTTTTGGGAAAATGATTTCATTGCCAACCTCACACCTTGAAGACATCTTCATCTTCTTCATATATATCTTGACATAACTTCATGTGCTTGTTATATTTAGTTTGCTTCTGAAGCTAACTTCATTATATATCTTCTAAACTTCATGTCAAGGAGATAAGGAGGAATTAGCAATGGCAAAAGACAGGTCCATCCTGCACAGTGACCTGAACAGTTTTTATGCCTCAGTGGAAATGCTGCTGGACCCCTCTTTGCGCGGCAAGGCCGTCGCAGTTTGTGGTTCCACAGAAGACAGGCACGGGATTGTGCTGGCCAAGTCAGAGCTGGCTAAAAGGGCCGGTGTCAAGACCGGCATGGTTAATTGGGAAGCCAGGCAAAAGTGCCCCGGCCTGATCATGGTCCCGCCCCAGTATGAACGGTATTTGCATTACTCACAGCTGACCAGGTCCATCTACCAAAGGTACACCGACCAAGTCGAGCCTTATGGCATGGATGAATGCTGGCTGGATGTCAGTGGCAGCACCAGCCTGTACGGCCAGCCCCTGGACATTGCCCGCAAGATCAGCCGCAGCATCAAGGCAGAGCTGGGCCTGACCGTCAGTATTGGCGTTTCTTTCAACAAGATCTTTGCCAAGCTGGGCAGTGACATGAAAAAGCCGGATGCCATTACAGTGATCACCCGGGAGAACTACCAGGAAAAGATCTGGCCATTGCCGGCCAAAGATCTGATCTTTGTCGGCCGGGCCACGTCCAGGAAACTGGCCCGTTACGGCATCAGGAGCATTGGCGCCCTGGCCGGGGCCCCCTTTGCCTTCCTGCAGCAGGTCCTGGGTAAAAACGGTGAAATGCTCTGGGCTTTCGCCAACGGCCTTGACCAGGCCCGGGTCATGCCGCTTGATTTTGTCTCTCCCATCAAGTCAATCGGCCACGGCACAACCTGCCGCCGGGACTTGCACAGTGAGTACGATGTCTGGCGGGTGATTTTGCACCTGAGCCAGGACATCGGGCACCGGCTGCGGGTTCATCAAATGGGGGCCAGGGGTGTCCAGCTGACCATCAAGGACAGCAGCCTGGCCAGCCGCCAGCACCAGATGCCCCTGCCCCTGCCCAGCCAGAGCCCGTCTGAGATTGCCCGCTCGGCCAGGCAGCTTTTCCTGGCCAATTATAAGTGGTGTAAGCCGGTCAGGGCCCTGACTGTCCGGGCTATTAACCTTGTTTCCCGGACCCGGCCCCAGCAGCTGGTCCTTTTCGATGATATCCATTCCCGCATCCGCCAGGAACAGCTGGACGACACAATCGATGAGCTGCGCGAACGTTTCGGCAAAAGATCTGTCCTGGCGGCGGTCTTGCTGGAAGAGCCCCAGATTGCCAATGACGGCGCCAACGACGTCATCATGCCCGGCCTGTTCTTTGTTTAACCCTGGTGCCAAAGCTGGCTGAGGGGAACATAGTATTTTTTGTAGCGCCGGCCGGCCCGGTCCTGGTAATCACCGGCCTCATGCCGGACCATGACCGTGGCCCGTTTAGTGATCTTGTTGACCACACCCTGGTTTATTACTCCCCTGTATTCAAAAGCGACCTGGTCCCCGACCTTGAAGCCAAACTGCCCGGCAACAAGCTGCCCGTGGCTGGCCAGCTCATGCCGGCTGCTGCGATGGGCAAAAATATCCGCGGCAAGTTTTTTGAACCGCTCCCTGGCACAGCTGCTTGTGCCATAGGCCAGCCTTTCAAGGACATGGCAAAGCTCATGCTCAAAGACAATCAGGAGGGCCTCCAGACTGTCCTTTGTCCTGATCCCGCAAACAAGCCCGCTGCCGGCAGCAGCCTGATCATAATTAAAGAAAAAGTCGGCGCCGAGCCTGATCTCATATGAGCCCCGGCCCGCTGCGGCCTGGGCAGGCGTCTGCCTGAAGATGGTTTTCCCGGCACTTTTAGTCATACGGCGTGAGATGGAAAAGCTGATCTCCAGCCGGACTGACCCCAGCAGGCCGGAAAAAAAGATCCTGTCATAAAGCACGAAAAGCAGATGCAGATCAGCCGGAGCCAGGCTGGTGACCCGGCCTTCTTTCATCTGTTTCGTGGACTTTAAAAACGCCTGCCTGACCTGTTCCCTCTTGGCCAGTACCTGGCCTGGCTGGTTCGTCCCGATTGTATTTTTAAGATCCTTTAGCATAAACGGCTCCGGATATTTTTCAACCATCATACCATGGCAGCTGTTTTTGTTACATGTGTAACTGTAAAATCTTCATATTGCAGTATAGTGGGTGAAGAAAGAGAAATAACCGGCCAGGCCGGAACGGATCTTGCTTGAAGCAAGCGGGAGGAATAGATATGGATAAAGTCAAATTAGCAGTTATATTTTACAGTGCAACAGGCATTAACTACCAGCTGGCCCAGTGGGCCAAAGAGGCAGCTGCAGAGGCCGGAGCAGAAGTGCGTCTTTTACGGATAAGTGAAACAGCACCGGACAAGGCGATTGATTCCAATCCAGCCTGGCGGGCCAATTATGAAGCAATCAAGGGATTGCCTGAAGCAAAATCAGATGACCTTTTATGGGCAGATGCCTATATTTTCAGTGTGCCAACCAGATTTGGCGTCATGGCAGCCCAGGCCAAGCAGTTTATTGATGTCCAGGGCAAGATCTGGTCTGAAGGCAAACTGGTCAACAAAGTCGTCAGCGCGATGAGTTCAGCCCAGAACTCGCATGGCGGCCAGGAGGCAACTGTCCTTTCTTTATATACAGCCATGATGCACTGGGGAGCCATTATTGTCCCGCCTGGCTATTCAGATAATTCTGTCTTTGTTGCCGGCGGCAACCCCTATGGTACAACTGTCAGCCAGGGCCAGGATGGCAAGCCGGTTGAGGATGTCCAGGCAGCTGTCCGCCACCAGGCCAAAAGGACTGTCCAGGTGGCCAAGTGGCTGGCCAAGGGCAAGTCAGACAGCTGAAGCAGGCTGGGTTTGCTTTAAATTAAGACGCACAGGCCACTGGCCTGTGCGTCTTTTTGTATGGGTGACTTTTGCCTAGTTACTGCCGCTGATGGCAAAAAGCAGCACCCTGGCGCCATCTTCCCCGACAGCCCGGCAACTGATGGAAGCAATCCCGCATTCAGGTTTAGGGTTGACCCATTCATAGGCCATGACCGTGATATCCCGGCCAGCTTCTGTCTTGGCCTGGATCAGGGGATCTGCCAGGTAGGTGGCGACATAGCCCTGGTGGCGGTAGTAAGGCTGGGGCATGGGCTGGGCATAACGGCTGGTCCAGACCCGGATGTTACCACCGTATTCCACAGGGATGATCAGCTCTGTGCCATCTTGATAAACAACCTTATATTCGGCCAGCCGCAGCAAGGGCTCCCAGGCCTCCCGCCTGCTGTTTTGGGTTGTTGTGTGCAGGAAATGCAGCTTGGTGAAGCTTTCCTGCACAGGCACAAGCAAAGGCTCTGCCGTGAGCAGCTGGGCCTGGGCCAGGTCAAAACTGCCGGCCAGGCCTGTCTTAATCTGGCCGGTGGCCAGGTCTTTCAGTTCTCTGGCGACAAGCAGGTCAGGCGCCACTGGCAGGCTGATGACCTTGTAGTCCCGGCTCCCGGGCCAGGGCCGGGCCAGGCCCCTTAGCTCATCACGCAGCTGGGGGATTTTTTGCTGGATCAGTTCCGTGTAGACCAGCCTGGCCCTGCTCTCGTATTTATCTGACCAGAGCATCTGGGCAGTATAGAAGAGATCAAAGATCTTGCCTTTTTTAGCCAGGGTGTATTCATCCAAGCGGCACCAGCTGGAGACCTGGCCACCCAGCATGCCCGGCTTGGCGATCCGGCTGGAATAGCGCGGGTAATGGCTGGAATACAAGTTGCCCATGACCACATTGAAGCCATGCTGCAGCAGGTTATCCTCCAGGTCCAGGTCAAAGTGGAAATACCAGACAAAATCCAGCAGGACAATGTCCTTGGCGATCTTGGCTATGGCCGGTGGCGTCTTATATTTGGTCACCGGCTGGAGCATGTCGGCCCAGATCATCATGCCCAGGTCCTTCTGGGCCAGATAGCCGTGCAGGCGGTTTAAGTGGCCGGCCAGGAGATCTGCCGGATCCTGGTCCTGGCAGCGGGGGCAAATGCCGATCTGGTAAACTTCGTCATGGCCCATGTGGACATAGCGCTCCGGCTGGACCACTGCCACTATTTCGTCAATCAGGTCAAAGATGATACTGTAGCTTTCTTCCAGCAAAGGACAGTATGAATGGTGGTAAAAACTGCTCGGCGGCTGGTCAGCAGCCCTTGTATCAAGGATTTTTCCGGTCTGGCCGGCCTCTATTTCAGCGATATGCGGGTAAGCATAGGTTATATACTGGACATGGCCTAAAGACTGCACCTCAGGGATGACCTCCAGGCCATAGTCCTTGGCATAAGTGACAAAGTCCCTGACTTCATCTTTTTCCAGAAGGCCGCCGCCGGCCACCATCTCACCATGGGGGAATTTAGGCTGGAGACCTGCCCTGCCAGCCTGGTTACCCTCCAGCCAGGCCCGGCCGATCTCTGGATGGCTGTCAAAGCGCATCCCGCCGGCAAACTCCAAAAAGAGGATGTTGTACTTAAGGGGAATCAAGACATAGCGGATCAGGCGCCTGGCAAACTCCATTTCTTCGCGGGGGGGCAGGCCAATGTGGAAACCGCGGATGGCCTGATAGGGCTGGTCTTCTATGACACAGCCGGTAAACTGCCCCTCATTAAAGAGCTGGACCAGGGTCTCAGCCGCATAAAGCAGGCCCAGCCTGCCTTGGGCTGACAATTGGACTCCAGCCGGGCTGACAGACAGCTTGTAGCCTTGTTCGGGTATTGCCGGATCAAGCGCCAGGTGGATACCCGGGCCTGGCCCGGCTGCCAGGTCCAGCTGGACAGCAAAACGTTCCTGGAAGCGCTGCTGCAGGTGCCGGGCGGCAAAAGCCAGGTCGGCGCTGTCATCTGCCAGGGCCAGGCCCTGGATATCCTGCAGCAGAAGGCCGGCCCCGCCAGCCTTGCTGCTGGCCGGTTCAGGGAAGACTTGTGGCTGGGCCAGGTCTGCACCAACCAGGTCAAACTGGTCCAGGATAATATCCTTGAGGCAGGCCTTGAGCCGGATAAGAAAGCTTTGTCCACTGCTGCCGACCGGAACCAGAACCTGGCCGGCCACTGCACAGTCAAGTTGTCCGACACAGTCATTATCACGAAAAACTTCTATTGCTTCCGCAGCTGATCCAGCAGCCAGTTCCAGACTGACTGCACCCAGGAAGCACTCCCGGTCCAGCTCAACAGTGATATCCACACCAACATCGAAAAGTGTGGTCCATTGCCAGCCGTATGGCCGACCGGCAGTATCCTCGTCCAGGGCCAGGCTCGTTTTGCCGGCCAGGCCTGAGCCGGTGTCAAGGGCCAGCGGCAGCTTTGTTCCCCTCTGCCAAAAAGATACTTTTCCCGACAGGCCTGAGCCTGCCTTGTTCAGAACACCAATATACATCAGTCTTTCCTCCTGTTCAGGCTGAGCAGTTCTAGGCTGATTTTATCATATCACAGCCCGCACCCGGAGTTTTCGCCAGGCTGGCAGCTCATTTTCCGGCCTGGGCCAGCCATTGGAGAAAGGATCTGACAAGTGCCGGATCGTAATGCTGTCCCGCTAATTCTGCCAGCTGCCTGCGGATGGCCTGCTGGTCCTTCTCCTGGCTCAGGCTGGATTCATAAAAGCAGGCTAGGGAGATAAGCCTGCTCAGGAAAGGTATGCTGTCACCAGCCAGCCCCCTGGGGTAGCCGCTGCCATCCCAACGCTCATGGTGGGCCAGAATGATCTCAGCCAGGGCCATGGTCTTATCAAAACTGTTCAGGATCTGGTAACCGACAACCGGGTGGCGCCGGGTATCTTCACCCAGCAGCTGGTCTTGCTCCGGGTTGGCGGCCTGGTTTTCTGAACCGGGAAAGACAACCCGGCCGATGTCGTGCAGGCGGGCAGCTTGCTTGAGGACCTGGATTGTCTCATCTGGCAGCCGGAGGAATCTGGCAAAGGCTTCAGCTATTGCGCTGGTTTCGTGCGCGTGTTCCTGATTGCGCTCTTGGCTGAACAAGATGGCTGTCACAGCCTCCAGGGCCTGCTCCTGGTTTTTTTCTCTTTCCAGAGTCTTGGTGTGGTACATCAGGGTTTCAGCACGATTGATCAGGTCTGTTATATTTTCTGCTGTGCTGCTCTTAACAGCATAGCCTAAGGATACACTGTTCCTGATCGCATGCACCTTATGGGACCTGACCCCCTTGCGGATCCTGTTTGCAATCTGGTCCGCCTGCTTTTCGTTTGTTTTTGGCAATAAAAGGACAAACTCATCGCCTCCCCAGCGGGCCAGGATATCATCGGCCCGGCAAAACTGCTTGAGGACAGTGGCGACCCGCCTGATCAGTTCATCACCGGATGCATGGCCAAAGATGTCGTTTGTCAGCTTGAGGCTGTTCACATCACACATGATCACAGAGATGGGCAGGTTCCTGGCTGTATCAAGCCGGTTCAGCTCCTCTTCAAAAAAGCGCCGGTTATAAAGGCCTGTCAAGGAGTCATGGAAGCTGAGGTATTCAATTTTCTTCCGCTGGATTTTCTTTTCAGTCACATCGCGGAAAACCAGGACCACACCGGATTGTTCTCCTCTTTCGTCATGCACCGGAGCAGCACTGTCCTCAATGTGGACCTTGCGCCCATCCCGGGCCACCAGCAGGGCATTGTTTTCCAGTTCATAGACCCGGCCGGTCTTGATAAGCTGGGCAACCGGATCCTTGATGACCCGCCCTTCCTCTTCATGGGCCAGAACCAGGACCTCCCTGTAATCAGTGCCGATCGCCTCTGAGCTGGACCAGCCAGCCAGGCGGGCAGCCACATCATTAAGCATGGTGATTTCCTGGTCCATGTTAACAACCATGACAGCATCCCCGATAGCCATCAGGGTTTTGAAGAAGCGGTCCCTTTCAAAAGTAAGGTCTGCCAGGTGCTTGCGCCTTTTTGTTACATTCCAGACACTGCCCATCAGCATGGTCAGCTCAGTGATATCTGTTTCATCAAATCCGCCCGGCTTGTTGACCAGGCCGGTGACCGCCACCAGCTGCTCATCCACTATTGTGGGAATAAAAAGGGCATTTTGGATTGCCTGTCCATCTTCTATTCCCCTAAGTCCGGCGGCTTTATTTTCCAGCAGCACCTGCCTTGTGCTGACCACTTTATCGCGCAGCTGCCGGCAGGCCGGCTGGAAAGTGTCTGCCCGGCCACTCCAGACAGTGGCTGTGAAGGCTGCTGTCACTTCATTATAGTAAAAAACACAGCCATATTCACTACCACTCAGTTCTAATATCTTACTTAAAGTGTGCTCCAGCTGCTCCATCTTATTAGTGAAGGAGCTGGTCAGGACCTCAAGCAGGAATTTATGCCAGGCCAGTTCTCTTTCTTTTTCCACCTGGGCCAGGTGTTCCTGGGTCACATCGGAAATGTAGGCTCCCACACCATAGCTGTTATCTGCCAGCGGCACAGGGAATTTGGTCGTCCGAAAGTAAGTGTCACGCCAGGTTGTGATTCTGGTGATGAGCTTTTTTTCCTGCAAGGCTGCCTCGTCAACAGCGGTGCACATGCGGGCAAAATC
>LSQX01227605.1_pt3 | contig 11612 bp, 10 predicted proteins | sample 654561 | NCBI WGS metagenome assembly LSQX01 (sample SAMN04489861, study PRJNA283612) | anaerobic digester metagenome | isolation source: 4 biogas reactors fed with cattle manure at either 37C or 55C with and... | place: Denmark: Kongens Lyngby | collected 2014 | reverse complement strand
CCTTTGAACGTCTGATCTGGCCCGTACAGGGCGAAATCGCCACACCTTTTGGATGGCACCGTCATCCGGTCTATGGTGACTGGCGCTTTAATGCCGGTCTGGAGTTTCGTGTCACCGATGACACCATTCGTACCGTGCTGCCCGGCGAGGTGATTGCAGTCAATTCTAATGGACTGGAGACAGAGCTGATCATCGACCATGGCAGCGGATGGGTGTCCACCTATCGTTCCATCAAAGGGATTCAGGTGGGACCCGGTGAAGTTGTTAAACAAAACCAAAATATTGCGCTTCCGGAAAGTACTGGTCTGGTCTTTTTTGGCTTGACCCACAATGGAGAACCAGTGAACCCCCAAGCGTTTCTCCACTAATGCTACGCATATTCAAAGCCCCGCGGCATATAAATGTATAAAAAGTGCTAGGGGGAAGCGCAGATGAGAGACTATATCCGCAAGCGGGTAGTGGATGTAAGTTTATATATTGTGAAAACAAGCGCCACTGTGCGCCAAGCGGCTACCGTGTTTGGGGTGAGTAAGAGTACCGTGCATAAGGATGTGACCGAGCGCTTACCTCGCATTAATAGAGAATTGGCCGAACAGGTCAAACAAGTTTTGGAGATCAATAAGTCGGAACGGCACATTCGAGGCGGAGAGGCCACCAAGCGCAAGTACGGGGTGAAAGGTGCTAGTCGAGCGTCTTAGAATGCGTACACGAAAAAAGGATTTGCCTCCTCTATGGCGAACACTATTCCATTGTGGCGAAACTGGAAGCGCTGGAAGTGTTGCGGAGGAGGCAATGGAATGTTTAGTAAGGATATCGGAATTGATCTAGGTACAGCGAATATATTGGTCCATGTACGCGGCAAGGGGATTGTTATTCATGAGCCGTCGGTTGTGGCCATTGATGTAAATACTCAAAAAATCCTGGCCATTGGTCAGGAAGCCCGGGATATGATTGGCCGCACCCCCGGAAATATCCGGGCCATCCGTCCGCTGAATGAAGGGGTTATTGCGGATTTCCAGATCACCGAAGAAATCCTCAAGCATTTTATCCGCAAAGTTGCCGGCCGGGGTTTTCGACCCCGCGTGATGATTTGTGTACCGTCAGGAATCACCACAGTTGAAAAGAGAGCTGTTATCGAAGCCGCGAGCCTAGCCGGTGCCAAGGAGGTCTACCTTGTCACGGAACCCATAGCCGCGGCTGTTGGTTGTGGTTTGGACATTGCGGCTCCCACGGGAAATATGGTGGTGGATATTGGCGGTGGAACCACAGATATCGCCGTGATCTCCCTCGGCGGTGAAGTAACCTCGGAATCCTTGAGGATCGGCGGCTCCCATATCGAAGAAGCCATTATTCGTCATGTCAAGAGAATGTACAACCTGGCGATTGGAGACCGCACCGCTGAGGACATTAAGATCCGGATTGCCAGCGCCTATCCCCGGGCCGACACCACCATGGAGGTGCGGGGCAGAGATTTGGTCACTGGTTTACCGGCCAATGTGGAAATCAACTCCGTGGATATTCACCCCGCCCTAGAGGAACCCATTTTAAGTATTGTCGATGCCATCCGCGGCGTTTTAGAGATCACTCCCCCCGAATTGGCCGCGGATATTATGAACAACGGGATGTCCCTCACCGGCGGTGGAGCCTTGCTGGACGGCATGGACCGCCTGATTGAGGAGAAAACGGGTGTACCGGTGACTCTAGCTGATGATCCCCTCAGCTGTGTTGTGAGGGGAACGGGACAACTGTTGGACTCCATCGAAAACATGCCCAGCCGCGGATCCACTATGGCCAGCTATACCAGGAGCCGCTAACTTTTTCATCTCGAGCTAAAGCCAATTGACTCCACAAGAAGGAGCTTGTGGAGTTTGTCTTTATTGCAGGAGAACAGTTCCCTCTCTAGAATGGGTAAAGGATGACAGGGGGTATGTGTGTGCTGCAGAGCAGAGCTCTCTTGATCGTAGTTCTATTGATGCTGCTTTTTGTCGAAACGGCGTCAGCACAGACGGTTACGCTGTATCCTGAGCGCATCGTACTTACTCTCTCCAAAGATACGGGTCAGGTTTTCACTGTGAGTTACACCATGAACCCCATGAAAATCATCATCGATTCGAATCTTCCCTTACCGTACTTAGATCCATCACAGTTCTTTGATGACGTGGCCCTTCGAGAAATGCGTTATTCCGAGGGAGCCTCGGGGTCACGGGTGGTTCTGGACTTCAATTATCAAATTCCAGAGGCCGTGGTGACCGAGGTTGAGACCTTCTTTCAACTGGATATTCCCAAGACGTATGCCCATACTACCAGGCGGATGGTGGACTTTGGGGTGATCTATGGACACCAGAGGAGAGCGGACTCGTTTGGGCCGAATGTGGTCAACTATTTAGAGATTGACTTGTGGTATGACCTGCAAGTGAAACTGGCCTTGGCGCAAGACCGCCTGTTCGGGTCGGAACAGGTGAGCGGCATCGCTGGGCGCATGGAGGCCATCGCCGCCGTAAATGGTGCGTTTTTTGCCGCCACGGGAAGGCCTTTGGGACTTCTGATGATTGACGGCGAACTCATTAGTGAGCCCTACGCTAGCCGCACCGCGCTGGGCCTGGGCCCGAAACTGGCCGTAATGGAGCGGGTGGGCTTTCGGGGTGAAGTTACCCTGGACGATGGTTCTCGTCTTACGACCTTGCAGGGTTTGAACCGACCGCGCTTGCAGGATGAACTAATTCTTTATACCAGACAATACGGCACCACGACCAACACCAATGCTTTCGGTCTAGAAGCGGTGGTGCTGGATGGAGAAGTTGTCCGGATTGAGCAGGGGAACAGCACCATTCCCCCCGGAGGGTTTGTCCTTTCCGCCCATGGGGTGCAAAGGGAGCGGCTGGGTCAATTAGCTGTGGGTGATCGCCTAGACGTGACTGTTGCGTTGGATCCAGCTTGGGATGATCTCGGTGTGACCCAGATCATCGGTGGGGGACCCCGGCTTGTGCGTGACGGGCGTTTGGAGATTACAGGCGAGGAAGAGCTTTTCCGTGATGACATCTTGGTGGGCCGGGCTCCTCGTACCGCCATTGGCATTACGGATGATCAGAAGCTTCTGCTCGTTACCGTGAACGGCAGACAGCCCAATATTAGTGTTGGTATGACATTAGAGGAGCTTGGGAATCTTTTGATTGAGCTCGGGGCCATCCAGGCCATGAACCTGGATGGAGGCGGTTCCACCACGATGGTGATCCGAGACTTCGTGCTGAATCTGCCTTCAGATGGGAAAGAACGTCCTGTGGGCAATGCCATTGTGGTTGTTGCCGGTGACAGTTCCCAACCGAGGTAAAGAGGCCTATTGGTCGGAGGCAACCCTCAGATCTGGGGGCTAGAAGGGGTGGCTTATGGGAAAATTGCCTTTACGCTTGGGAAGTATAGTGTTGCTTGGTTTTCTCCTGCTCTCTGCAGGCACCGTCGGTGCACAAGGGCTGTTTCTCCCTGAAGAGGTTAGGCCCGGCCTGCGCGGAGTGGCCAAGACGGTGATCGCCGGTAACACCATTGAGACCTTTGATGTGGAAGTGATCGGCTTAGTGCCGCAAAGCCCACCCTTGGATAATTTGATTATGGTCCGGGTCAGCGGAGATGTTGTGGAACGATCCGGCGGTATTGCCCAGGGTATGAGCGGGACGCCCGTCTATATTCAGGATCGCCTCCTTGGGGCGATTGCCTACACCTATGCTAATACAGATCATCGCATTGGCTTGGTGACGCCCGCGGTGGATATGTTCAAGATCTATGATCAGCTGACTATTCCAGCCCCCATCCTGCCGCCGGGAGCAACCGCAGTGCGTTCCCCCTTAGTGGTGCAGGGGTTAAACGACCGCAATACCCGCTTATTGGTGCAGGCCTTAGGGGAAGAACGGGTGCAAGTGGTGCCTGCTTTTGCCTCGAGTTACGTGTCCGGACCCGTTCTTTTGGAGCCCGGCAGTATGATCGGGGTCCAGCTCTTGCGGGGCGATTTCCAAGTGGCGTCCTTTGGCACAGTTACCGCCGTGAAGGAGGATGGACGTTTTCTGGCCTTTGGTCATCCCTTTACCCACCGCGGTGCTGTGGATTTTTTTGCCTCCGCGGCCTATGTACACTATACTTTGCCCTCTAGAGAGATGCCCTTTAAGATCGTTTCGTTGGGTTCTACCATTGGCAGAATTGAGCAGGATCGAGCGGTAGGCCTCGGCGGGACGCTGGGGAATCCAGTGGACTATGTGTCCGTGTCCATGCGGATTCGAGATCGTGACCGGGATCTTAGCCAGACCTTCCATGTCGATGTGGTCAAAGAACCCAGTATCATGGTCCCCCTGGTGATCAGCAGTGCCTACCAGAGTGTGGATGCCACCCTAGATCGCTTAGGTGCCGGGACATCCTTTGTACGTCTGGAGTTCACGGCGAAGGACTTCACCCAGCGCATGATCAGGGAGAATCTATTCTACAGCGACAGTGACATTGCGGTGTGGTCCTTAACGGATCTACTCTCCGGCTTGGAGCTTTTGGTGAACAATAATCTCCAGGACGTGGATTTGCAGGAAGTGCGGATTGAGGTGGAGGTGGCCCAGGAACGGAAGACCGCCACCATCGAGAAGGCTGTTCCGAGCACATTCTATGTTCAAGCAGGCGAATATGTGGATGTGGAAGTAACAATCCGCCCCTACCGGGGCCCCAGCGAGACTAGGACGCTGCGGATTGAGATTCCCCCAGATGTCGCGGCCGGTTTGCTCACAGTGACTGTGCGGGGAGGCGGAGCGGATTATTTTGTGGAAAAGCCCCCTGTCCATACCAGTGTCTTAGATATGGACGAGGAAGACGATGAACCGATCCGGGCTATCATATCCGGTGCAGAGTCTTTAGATGCACTGATTACCGAATATATGGATCGGGAAAGGAATAACGAGATCGTAGCCGAGTTTTATCCTTTCTTGGAGAACCGCCTCCAGGAAGAAGACGGCGAGGACCTTGAGGACGCAGAGGCGGAACAAGTGGAGCAGCAGAAAGAAGGGGAGCAAGGAAAACCCGAGGAGTATCCCAGTCCCCTCGGCTATTTCAGCTGGGCCGAGGCGCCCTCTGACGCCAGCAAAGTACGGCTTTCCACCCAATTTGTGATCGACGGGATGGCCACCTTTGATTTGAACATTTATCACTAAGTTTGGGTTTTTCTGCACAAAGTCCCCAGACTTGGCAAGAGGAATGCGAATAAGGTAAGTAGAATAGGAGAGAGACGAAAATCTTATGTGCGCGGGAGGCAAGACCATGAAGCTAAGTTCAGCCAGACTCTTAGTGGGTCTCATCGTTTTAGGCTTACTTTTCTCAGTGGGAAATGTAAGTGTACTGGCCCAGGATTCATCTCTAGTCCGATCCATTGAGGTGAAAGGGAATACCTTTGTTGATACAGAGATCATCAAAGCGAGTATTCTAAAAACGAAAGTAAATCAGCCGGCGGTGGAGCAGCATATCTTAGATGATTTGCGCTCGATTTATGATCTTGGCTTCTTCCAGGATGCCACAGCCAGCTTTGAACCGGCCATAGCAGGTGTTCAAGTCATCTTCCATGTTGTGGAGAACCCGGTTGTCCAGGACATCATTATGTCCGGTATGCCCCAGGTGCCGGTGGGAGATTTTGAGAAGCAGATGAAAACCCAGCCTGGGTATATTCTCAATATCCATGACCTCTGGGAGGATCTCAATGCTTTGCTGGAGTGGATTGCCACCGAGCATGGTTACTTTGCACGTGTTGCCGACCTCTCCGCTGATACCGATGGGCGGATCGAAGTAGGTTTGGCCCAGACTAAACTGAAGGACATTGTGATCGAAGGGAACGAGAAGACGAAGGACTTTGTGATCGAAAGGGAACTCTCCTTTAAGCCTGGCGATCCCGTCAATGTCCGCGATGTGGATCAGAGTCTACGGCGAGTGCTGATGCTTGGCTTCTTCGATGAAATTAGCCGTGACTTCTCGCAGGAAGATGATCCCGATGAAACCGTCCTGACGATAAATCTTCAGGAACGAAAGACCGGTGCCGCCACCTTTGGGGTATCCTATAGTTCCGTAGATAAACTGGTGGGCTATGTGGAAGCCTCGGACGACAACTTTCTGGGTCGTGGACAGAGAATCAACGCCACTGCCCGTTTTGGGAAGAAACTTCAAGAATATGAACTCGGCTTCTATGAACCCTATATTGATAAGTCCGGCACGTCCTTTGGCATCAATCTCTACCGCCGCAGCAGGCAGGTTCAAGACTCCCTTCCAGATGAAGAAGAGCTCTCCAAGGCCCAGCGCACAACCAATGGCGGCGATGTTACTTTGGGCCGTCCTTTTGGCGAGTTTACCCGTGGACGACTGACACTTAGGATCGAGAACAACAAGTATGGCGAGTTTGAGGGACCGGTCCATCCGAATTTCGAGGATTACAGAAATCGCGCCCTTGGTTTTGGACTCCATACCAACACGTCCGATCATCCTCTGAATCCCACTGAGGGCTACAAAAATGATATCTATCTCGAGCTGAGTCCCGGTTTCCTTAAGGGCGACAACCAGTACGCCAAATTGCGTCTGGAACACAGCCGCTACTTTGAGATTATTGACGGCGGGTATGTCCTGGCTGTACGGGGCTTGGGAGGGCGTCTCCTGGGAGGCACCTTAGGTGAAAACGAGACCTTTAAGATCGGTGGTGCCGATACACTCAGGGGCTATTCCTACGGAGCAAAGAACGATAACCATACCTTAGAAGGCGATCACATGCTGGTGATGAATGCTGAGTTCCGGTTCCCCATCGTGGAGAAGGTGACGGGTGTCGTCTTTACCGATTGGGGAACGGCCTGGAGCGATGGAGCTATCACTCTGCAAGACCTCAATAACAGCTTTGGTCTGGGAGTGCGCTTGGATACGCCCCTGGGGCTGCTGCGTCTGGACTACGGCTGGGGCAAGAACGAAGACGATCAGCGCAAGGGCCAGTTCTACTTCGGACTCGGTCAAACATTCTAAACTGCAAGGTAAAGCCGGCGAGGTACTGGAAAAAGGTGCCTTCGCCGGTTTTTTTTACATTTGTCCCCTTGTCCGCCCCCAGATATAATAGGCATGTACAATAACGTATCGTGAAGGGTGGAGAAGATTGGGAGCCATACGTAGACTGCTTCTCCTTAGCGCCGTATTGATCCTCTTATCCGGCTCGCTTGCTGCCACCGAGGAGGTTGTGGCTCCTTCTTCCCTGGAGGAGTCCAAGACGATGGAGGATCTCTTGGCCGAGCAGGATGAAAATTTGGCCAGCTACAAAGCACAGCTGCAAAAGGCGGGAGAGGAGATTTTTGCCGAAAAAAAAGGGGAACTCCGCCGGGCCAGGGCCCAGAAACTGCAGAATGCTATCCGGGCTCTGCAGGAGAAGATGGCGCTGGAGCTGAAGGAGCGCCAAGAAGACCTAAACCGTGAAGTTTTGCGTCAACAGCTGCAGCTGCTCTTGGTATCCCTTGATCCAGAGGAGCAGCGATCTCGCCTGGGACAAATCGCAGAACTGCAGGAGCAGATGGAAGCGGTTCAAGCCTTAGTGGAAGAGGAGTATCAACAGAAATTCGAATGGATTCACGCTGAACATGAAGGGCAGGGGGTAGAGGAGATCTTGGCTCTCCAAAGGGAAGTGGAGCGGGCGATGCAGCAAGAACTGGCCCACTATTCCCAAGGGCTTTTTGGGGCTTTGGAGCACGAAGTAGCGAAAATCAACGCTGCCTTGGGTAGGAGCTAGGCAAATCGGTGATACTAACTGCAGTGAGGTGGTGACAGCGGTGAAGTATCTGCCTTGGGGTCTAGTAGCGCTTTTGGCCATTGCCCTGGTCTGGTCCTTTCTGACGGGTTCCACAGGTGAAACGGTGGGTACTGTGAATCTAGGCAGGATTGTGGATGAAAGCAACCGGGCCCAAGCTCTAAACCAGATGTTGAGTGATCGCTACAACGAGCTAATTAGCCGGTTCAATCTCGAAGCTGAGCCCACCGAAGACGACTTGGACCGTGCGAACCGTGAAAGGCAGGCCTATGCTGAGTATCTGGCCTATCGCCAGGAGCTGGAGGCACAGTTTCAGGTAGAGGTGGACCGGGTTGTGCAGGAAGTGGCGCATGCGGAGAAGGTTACCGTGGTCTTTGATTGGGATGTGGTGCGCTACGGCGGGAAAGACTTAAGCGATGAAGTAATTAAGCGACTGAACTGAGGGCTCCATGGGGGCCCTTTTCTGTGCAAATCCACTAACTCCCATGGGTTGTTGGCAGGTAATCGCCTCAGGGAAAGAGAATAATGATGGTCAGAAAGCTAGAGGAGAGGTTACCTATGCGGAAGATTCGAGGCATCACTTTGATTATGTTCATCTTGCTTGCGGCTGTGTCCATGGAGGCTTTGGCCTTCGGGGTGTTGGAGATGCCCACTGCCGATGTGTCCAACGAGGCGTTGGAGTTGGACTTTCTCCATCACAGGGGAGTAAGCTCTCTTCGTGCCCAATTTGGTTTCTATCCAGGCCTGAGCGCAGGCGTTCGGCAGGATTTTGGCGGTCAGCTTTACCTCATCGCCAAGGCGGCCATTCTTGAAGAGACCCAGGAGTGGCCTGGCCTTGCCCTCGGCGCCGATTTATCCTTAGGCAAAAGGCAGCATCTTTATGCGGTGTTGTCCAAACAACTAGGGAATCCCAGCCTCAGGGCCCATGCTGCCATCGGCCTAGGGCGCTATTCCAGTGGAATGGCAGGGGTCAGCTATGTGCTCAACCCGGTTAAGGTCAAGAACTTGCCCACGACCTCCCTTTTTGTGGAGTATGACGGTCGAGGTTTCAATGGGGGCCTGATCGCCCAATTTGCACCGGAGTTCAAGGCCAAGATCGGTTTGGCGTCGGAGCATGGACTAAGCTTTGGGGTGAGTTACCGCGCATCATTCTAAGGGGGGTTCGACCCCGCATAACGCATGGTGGGGTGATGCCATGAGGATTTTGGATCGATATGTGCTTAAAGAATTTACCGGACCTTTTTTGTTTTGTGTGGCCGGTTTTACTGTGGTGCTCTTAAGTGGTCTGCTCTTTCAGCTCACGGATTTGATTTTCGTGAACGAAGTGGCCGTCTTCACGGTGAGCAAGATGCTGCTCTACCGTATTCCGGCCACCATGGTCATGACTCTGCCCATAGCCACTTTGTTTGCCACGCTTTTGTCCACGGGTCGTTTGGTTCAAGACAGCGAAATGACTGTGCTGCGCGCCAGCGGCGTGGCCTTTCCACGACTGATGATCCCTGTTCTGCTCATGTCCATCCTCATCAGCGCCTGCTCCTTTTGGGCTTCGGAAAGAATCGTACCTTGGGCCAATCATCAGTTTGAGACCATTGTACGGCAGATTATCTTTTCCGAAGGTGTACCTGTGGTCCAGGAAAACGTGTTCTTTCACGGCGGCGATGATCGCTATTTCTACATCGGCGAGGTGCAAACCAAGACCAACGAGCTGAAGAAGGTCCTTGTCTATGACTTGGGTACCAAAGGCTTCCCCAGCATTACCACGGCCCAGCGAGGCCTCTTTCAGGACCGGAGCTGGGTTCTATCCGATGGTGTCTATCAGGAACTGGATGAAGAAGGCTTTGTGCAGTTTGAAAGCCGTTTTCAAAAGATGGAGATCACCACAGAGCAGGAAGGCGAAGTCTATCTGGGCAACCAGCGCACTACGGATGAGATGAACCGCCGCGAGCTGGCAGAACATATCCAGCGCTTTCAGCGCGGTGGTTTGAAGGTACTCTACTTTGTCGTCGATTACCACATGAAACTGGCCTTGCCCATGGCTTCCTTTGTTTTTGCTCTCTTTGCAGCTCCCTTAGCCCTGCTCGGCAAGGGGGGGCGTTCGTTTGGAGTTGTCTTGAGTTTGGTCATTTTACTTGTGTATTATGTGGGCATGTCGGTCTCCCGTTCCATGGGAGTGAATGAGATGCTGCCGCCTGTGGTTGCGGCCTGGCTGGTTAACGCATTCTTTGCCCTTTCCGGGAGTATCTTATTGGTGGGCTCCGATCGGCTGCGCTAGATGGGGGAGGTTCCATGGCTCGATGGGGAAAACGAGGCGTCTTAACAGCGTTCATCCTTGGTCTGCTGCTTCCTTGGCTTGCGGTCTTCGCTTCTGAAGCCCAGGAGGGGGTGCGGGTTCGAGCCCAGCAGGCGGGGTCCTATGACTGGGAATCCCAGGTGTTTGTGGCCCAGGGAGAGGTGGAGATCACCCATGGCGACTTACTGCTCACAGGTAACCTTCTGACCATGGATTTGAGCACAGGTGAAGTCCGCCTGGAGGGCGATGTCCGTATGGTCCAAGAGGACCAGGAGCTTGAGGGGGATCTTCTGATCTATGATCTGGAGACGAAAAAGGGGAGAATGGACCAGGCTAGCGCGGAAGTGCTCTTGTCGTCCGGGACAGGGAGCATCTTTCTGTCCGGTGAGTCCGTGGGCCTAGCTGACGGGGCTTATAGCGTGCGCTCAGCCAAAGTGACCACTTGTGATGATCTGGACAGCCATTACCACTTGGCCACCAAAGAATTGGAATATTACCCTGGGGATCGGGTGATCATCAGGGGCGTCACCTATTACGAGGGCAAGATACCCCTCTTTTACTGGCCTTACTTGGTGGTTCCCCTCGATAGGGATGGGACAAGCGTCTTTAACCTGCCCGTCTTTGGTTACAGCGAGCAGGAAGGGTATTACATGAAGAATTCCTTCAACTACCACCTTTCCTCCAAAGCCCATGGCCATCTCTATCTGGACTTGTACACCCGCTTAGGCCTGGGCCTAGGAGCCCGGCACATGTATGATCTGGGCCGTTTTGGTCAAGGTTCAGTTTACCTCTATGCCGTTCCCACCAGCGAGAGTCCTGTTCTGAAGAGTGCTTTTTCCCATCAATGGACCAAGGAACACTGGGATTTTAAGACCACCACCAGCTATGAGAATTGGTGGGCTAAACATGAGCTGAAATCGGACAACCGCCTCAAGCTCACTCTGCCCAGCACAAACGCGGAGGCGTCCTTTGTCTACAAGAAGAACCCCGAGGCCACCATTTCGGAACAACGGGATATGGGGATCCGCTGGTCGCAGAATCTCACCGAGAGGTGGCGCCTGAACCTGCAGGGGTCCCGTATTGATCAAGTCAGGGGCGAGGACTCCTTGCGGCTGATCAGTTATCTAGCGGAGACGACCTATCGCCAAGACAGGCACACCCTTACTCTCGCAGCCCAGCAGCAGTACAACCCCGACCTTTTAGAGGGTGAAACCCCGGCCTGGCGGACGGTGCAGCGACTCCCGGAGTTCAAATGGGTGGTGAGCAATTGGGGCCTGAACAGTCTGCCCCTGGGGACAGAGGTTATCTTGGGTCACTATGGGGAACGGCCGTCTACTGTCACCATGAATCGGGCCTTTGGCCAGCTCACCTTGGGCAGGCGATCCTGGCGCCCGGCAGAGCGCACCACCGTGGATTATCAAGGACTCTTGGGCGGAGCTCTCTATGGTGATGGGCAAAGACAGGCCTGGACCTTCGCCCGTCTGGGCTTGAATCAAAGACTGACGGATCGTCTCCAGTTCAGTTCCACCTATAGCCGCAGAG
>LSQX01027695.1_pt1 | contig 11612 bp, 12 predicted proteins | sample 654561 | NCBI WGS metagenome assembly LSQX01 (sample SAMN04489861, study PRJNA283612) | anaerobic digester metagenome | isolation source: 4 biogas reactors fed with cattle manure at either 37C or 55C with and... | place: Denmark: Kongens Lyngby | collected 2014 | reverse complement strand
CTTGCTGGATAAATCGTCATTGCCACTTACGTAAGGATTCTGCACCATTCAATGTCACTCTGTGCCAAAACAAAGCAACATTAATTGTGTTGCTGGCAACACATTGTAGTCCCCTTAAGGGGAATCTTGCAAATGCCGTAATACCTCCGCTAACATAGCAATGACCTTTATAAATGCTCCCCGGCAGCCAAAAAGAGTATCGTATGCAAAACCCTCACTAATATGATAGCAAAGATTGTGCAGATATTTCCTTTCTTTTTTTATATCAATTCTCATACTCGACTTTTCAGGAATTTTTTTTTAGAAGAAGGTAATTTGACTCAAAAGTAGAATATGTGTAGGTAACTGTCTATTTCGTACTGAATATTCCAAAATCATATAATACCGGGATTGTGTATTTTTAACTCAATACTAGATATAAGATTTAAATTCTATAAATGTGGTTAACTGCGGGGGGTGGTTGTAGAGAAGTAGTTTAACTGGGGAACTCATTTTATAGAATAGGAGGTTAGAATAAATGGGAAGTCAATACATGAATCAGGACCATTTTAAACGGCTTATTGATTATCGGGATGCACGTGAATTCCATCTGCAAAAAGATCGACGCAAAAGGGATAAACGCATGTCCCTGTCTGAAGCGGTAGCTGAATTTGTCCAGGATGGGGATATTTTTGCTGAAACTGGCTTTTCTTATGTTAGAAGCCCTATTCAGGCTTATTTTGAGGTAGTAAGGCAACAAAAGAAGAATTTGACCGGTATTGGGTCACCCATGTCAAATACCTCTTATTTCATGGCTCGCGGATGCATGACCGGTTTGCACCTTTCCTACGTGGGCGTTGAAATGAGGGGAAATGATAAAAACTTTGCCCGCGTTATTAAGAACAAGGAGGCAGAAATTTATTCCTTCTGGAGTCATGGCTCAATGGCACTTGGTTTTAAGGCCGCACAATTGGGTGCCCCTTTTATTGCTTCCAAACAGCTGATTGGCACCGATATGATCGAGAAAAATCCTTATGTTAAAGTAATGGATAACCCGGTCAGTGCTGACGACAGCCCAGTAGCAATCATTCCTGCTCTATTTCCAGATGTTTGTATTATTCACGTCCAAAAAGCTGACCGCTTTGGCAATGCAGTTATTGAAGGGCCGGCTATAAATGATATTGCCCTGGCAGCCGCCTGCCGTAAAGTTATCATTACAGCTGAAAGAATCGTACCGGAAATGACCATCAGAGAAAACAGTACTGGCACCATTCCTTTCTTTTATGTAGATGCAGTTGTAGAGCTTCCTTACGGAGCTTACCCTGGTTGCTGCCCGGGTCATTATTACTGGCATCGTGAATGGTGGGAATTCCTGATTCGCATTGGAACGGTCACTTATGAAAATATGCTCGATTATACTGATCGGTGGATAATGAATACCAAAGACCAGTATGATTTCATAGAAAAATTGGGCGGTATCAGAACGATTGATCATGCACGCCGCTTGATGGAAGCAGCGCAAGGCAATGCTGATGATACAGCCATTAGTTTCGACTATCAAGAAGTCATCCCCAAGCGGGATTAAAGAAAGGAGGTATAATATGAGTAACATTGCACCTGCGAACCCCTTGGAAATGCTGGCCTATAATTTGTCACTGCTGATCGAAGACGGACAAATTGTCTATGTAGGAACTGGTCTTCCTATGGTGGGCGCTATGCTGGCCCACAGGACCCATGCCAAAAACATAACCATGGTCTTTGAAAGCGGCGGCCAGGACCCCCTGGAAGGCCGTGATATGCCCTGGTCTGTCGGCTGCCCCTTCACTTATCGCAAATCACCAATGGCTATGGAAATGTCTACCTCCTTTGGTCAATGTGCCCTGGGTTATGTTGATATCGCCTTCCAGGGAGGAGCCCAGATAGATATGTATGGCAATGTCAATACTTCGGTAATAGGCAGTTATGAGAACCTGAAAGCCATCCTGCCCGGCAGCGGCGGCGGCAATGATATCGGTTCTTTAACTGAAAAATCTGTACTGGTTGGTTTGCAAACGCCTGATCGTTTTCCTGAAAAAGTTGATTTTCGCACAACTCCAGGCTATCTTGACGGCGGGGATAGCCGGACTAAAGCAGGGTTGATGGGAGGACCGATTGCCGTTGTAACACAGGTCGGAGTATATGATTTCGAACCCGAGAGCAAAAGGATGCGCATCAAAGCATTGAATCCGGGTATGACAGTGGAAATAGCTCAAGCCTGTACCGGTTTTGAATTATTGGTTCCAGATCATATAGAAGCCGTTGACTCTCCTCCCGATGAAGTACTGGAAATTTTACGCAAGGTTGTCGACCCCCGCGGGGTTTTTACCAAAATGCCGGGTACCTAAAACAGGGAACTTTAAAATCACCAAAACCAAAATGGATGGCTGTTTTTTTAGCCATCCATTTTTTTTTCCAAAACCCGCTGCAAATTAGATGCATTTTTATTACCCATGTAGTGGAATTCTGCCTCCCCCGAGACTTTGTTTGACTTTTTTATGTCGTCCCTTGGATATCCTGATCAATACTTCATATTCTTCTTCGCCGTCGTTTTCCTGCATAACAATGTCAACACCAGTCTGTTTAGCCCTTTTCACCGTCTCTCTTATGGTATTAAGGAAAATCCTGGCATCCCGAATGAACAGGGAAAAACTCTGTCCCGGATCATTTTTATTATCTTCCTGAGGAATGTTGTTCTGGCTGGCTTTAAGAACCAGGTTCTCCGTTTGTTTGACCGTCAGATCCTTTTCATAGATTTGGTTTAAGATGGCCAATTGCATTTCGGTGGTATTTATCTTTAATAAAGCCCGGGCATGTCTTTCACTGACCATATCCGGGCTGATTTTATCCCTGACCTCTTCCGGCAATTTAAGTAACCGCAGTTTATTTGCTATAGCTGATTGGCTTTTCCCCACTCGTGCTGCGATTTCCTCCTGGGTCATTCCGAAAAAGTTGATCAATTGACTGTAGGCATTGGCTTCTTCGAAAAAATTTAATTCCTTCCGCTGCAAGTTTTCTATTATTGATATTTCAGCGGCTCTTTCATCATTTATCTCCTGTATGATGGCCGGTATTTCTTTAAGGCCCAGCATTTTGCAAGCCCGAAACCTTCTTTCACCAGCTACTATTTGATATTTATTATCAAAGGGTCTTACTATTATCGGCTGGATAACCCCGTAATTCTGTATTGAGCGGGAGAGTTCTTCCATTTCCTCTTCATTAAATACTCTGCGGGGCTGATAGGGGCTTCTGAAGATATCCTCCAGGGGAATAACGGTGATTTTTAATTCATTTTTTATCCCCAGTATCTTTATAATTTGTTTGCGCACCACTCTCCACACCTCCTAGAGGGGCCTTTTTGCCGGTATTCCGGTTCTGCGCGGATACTTGCCGGCAGTCGGTCCTCGTTTTTCAATTACCACCAACACCCTGTCCAGATCTTTCACTAAAGTGTAATGCCATACATCTGTTACCACAGCGGAAAAAATCTGCAGGGCATTTTCCGCCTGTTTTAGTTCCTGTTCATAGTTTTTTCCCTTCCAGAGATATAGTTTGCCGCCAGTTTTTAGCAGTGGCATACCATATTCCAGTAATACATTTATGGAAGTAACTGCTCTGCTGGTACAAAAGTCCAATTTAGCCCTATAGCCGGCATCACGGCCTATTTCCTCCACCCTCATTTTTTTAATCTCAACATTATCCAATGATAGTTCATCTTTCATCCGCTGCAGAAAACTACTTTTCTTTAAGTCCGGTTCAATGAGGGTTAAATAACAATCTGGCCTGGCCATGGCCATTATAAGCCCGGGGAATCCGGCTCCAGCACCTATATCAGCCCCCTTAAGACCGGTCAAATCAAAATAAGAAAATATCTGCAGACTGTCTTCGATATGCTTATCGAAATCTTCCTCCAGGCTTTTGCGGCTCACCAGATTATGCCGCTCATTCTCAGCTAATAATGCCGCCCTATACCTGTTAACATTATATTCCATATTAGTTTTCTATTTCCTTCTTTTTTTCTCCAGGAATATTAGCAGGACATTTATATCGGCGGGGTTTATCCCTGATACCCGCAAGGCCTGACCAATGGAAACAGGTCTGACTTTTTCCAGTTGCTGTCTGGCTTCATTGGACAATCCATATACTTCCTGATAGTCAATATCAGCCGGTAAAAGCTTATTATCCATTTTCTCGAAACGCATGACCTGTTCATTTTGTTTGCTTATATATCCCTCATATTTAGCCTGTATTTCGATCTGTTCCATAATATCAATATCCTGAATCTTCAATAAGCCCCGATCACAAAAATCCTTTATGCTGATTTCCGGCCGGCGCAGCAATTCCCATAAACTTATGCGGTCCCTCAACGGGGCACTGCCCTTTTCGGCCAGAAACAAGGCTATTTCTTTATCGGCGGGGGTATGGGTATGGCTTTGCATAAACCGGATCAATTCATCAAGAATTGCTTTTTTCTGCTGGAAAACATTCCACCTATAATCGGTGACCAACCCCAGAGCTCTGCCTTTTTCAGTTAAACGCAGGTCAGCATTATCCTGACGCAGCAGTAAACGATATTCCGCCCGGGAAGTTAATAATCGGTAAGGTTCCTCTATTTCTTTAGTGATCAGATCATCAATTAATACTCCGATGAAGGCTTCACTTCTTTTCAAGATAAAAGCTTCTTTATCCTTTACTTTCAAAGCCGCGTTTATCCCTGCCATCAATCCCTGGGCCGCTGCTTCTTCATATCCGGATGTTCCATTGATCTGTCCCGCAGTAAATAAACCGCTCACTTGTTTGGTTTCCAATGATAATTTCAATTGGGAAGGAAAGACAAAATCATATTCGATAGCATAGCCGGTACGAATGATGCGCACATCCTCCAGCCCGGGTATACTCTTTAACACCTGTATCTGCACATCTTCCGGCAAACTGGTATTCATTCCCTGAACATACATTTCGTCGGTATCCCGGCCCTCTGGTTCTATAAATAATTGATGGGAATCTTTATGGGAAAAACGCACTACTTTATCCTCAAAAGAAGGACAATAACGGGGTCCTTTACCGGTTATAAACCCCGTGAACATGGGGGCCCGATCAAGATTATCCAGGACAATTTTATGGGTTTGGGCCGTACTATGGGTAAGCCAGCATGATAATTGTTCACCTTCCGGATATGGACTGATATAGGAAAAACGGAGGGGATCCGCATCGCCAGGTTGTTCAACCATTTTGGCAAAATCAACGCTTTTTTTATCTATCCGGGGGGGGGTACCCGTCTTAAACCGTCCTAATTTCAAACCCATTTTAATTAAATTCTCGGATAGTTTTACCGCAGGAAATTGGTTGCCAGGTCCCCCGGGAAAGGCAATGTCCCCAATAATTATCCGCCCGTTAAGATATGTCCCCGAGGTGATTACCACTGCCTGACATTTATATCTGGCACCAGTTTTAGTTACAATACTTTTTACCGCATTATCTTCTGTTTCTATTTCTTCTGCCTCTGCCATTAACAGGTCCAGGTTTTTTGCTGCCAGCAAAGTTTTAAACATTTCTTTATGGTACTCATGTTTATCTGCCTGCGCCCTCAGTGCCTGTACTGCAGGCCCCTTACCGGTGTTTATGGTTCTGATCTGGATATTGGCCTTGTCAATGTTTATCCCCATTTCGCCGCCCAGTGCATCGATTTCCCGGATCAGCTGTGCTTTAGCAGGTCCTCCCACAGATGGGTTGCAGGACATAGTGGCTATATTTTCCATGCTTAATGTCACCAGCAATGTCTTACATCCCATACGGGATGCTGCCAGAGCTGCTTCACAACCCGCATGGCCTGCCCCTATTACGATAACTTCATAGCTGCCCGCTTCGTATATCATTATGTCCTCCTCAAACCATGCAATGTTATTTCCCAATACAAAAGTCGCTAAAAATGCGGTCCATAACTTCTTCTTTACTATTTTTTCCGATAAGTTCCCCCAGGGCCTCCAGGGCTATGCTTAAATCAACTGCCAGGCAATCAAGTGTAATCAGGCCTGCTGTCCTTATAGCTTCTTTTATATGGCTCTGAGCTTTCAAAAAAGCATTTCTTTGCCTTATATTAAGCATTATTTCCAGCTGGCCCCGGCCAATCTCACCTGATACTGCTATCTCCGCAATACAATCAGTTAAATCGTCCAGACCCGTTTCTTCTTTGATGGAAGCCTTGATTATAATATCATCGGGAAATAGCTGCTGCAAATCCTTTTCACTGATATTAGCCTCCAGATCCTCTTTATTGACCAGTACGATGCGTTCTTTTTCCGCCACCTTGTGGAAAATATTCATATCTTCTTCGGTTATACCACTGGCAAAATCCAGCATCCAAATAACCAAATCGGCTGAATCCAGGACCTCTTCCGATCTTTTTACACCTAACTTCTCTACGGTATCCTCCGTAAACCTTATCCCAGCAGTATCTACCAACTTGACTGGTATGCCGTCAATAGTCAGATACTCTTCTATTACATCCCGGGTAGTGCCGGGAATATCAGTAACGATGGCCCTATTTTTTTTCAGCAGGGCATTTAACAAGCTTGATTTACCCACATTGGGCTTGCCGATTATAGCAATATTAAACCCCTGGCGGTAAACCTCTGCCCTCTCTGCGGCCAGAAGTATCGCATCAATATGATCTTGTATTCCCTGGAGTTGTCTTATAAATTCTTCGTCATCCAGATCGCCCACTTCATCAGGAAAATCAATGCTCGCCTGCACCTGTGCGATCACGGCTAAAAGCTGTTCTTCCAAATTCATTATCTGGCGGCTGTTATGTCCATGGAGCTGTTTGACCGCCAATTCCAAGGCCTTGTCCGATTTGGCCCGGATAATCTCAATTACCGCTTCCGCCTGGTTAACATCTATGCGCCCGTTGAGAAAGGCCCGGCGGGTAAATTCCCCGGGCTCGGCCAGCCGGATACCCTGTCCTAAGACTGCCTGCAAACAGCGCCGGGCAGGAAGTGCCCCCCCATGGCAATTAATTTCAATCACATCTTCGCCGGTATAACTGTGAGGGGCCTTCATAATGCTGATCAGCACTTCATCGATGATTCCTCCTGCGCTGTCCAGCAGCCATCCCAATTGCATAGTATAGCCCGGCTGCATGGCTAAGTCTTTATCTTTGTTATATGGTTTAAATATGGAAGCCGTTTTGAAGATCACTTCCGGACCGCTCAATCTGACGATGGCAATGCCACCTTCCCCCGGTGGTGTCGAAATCGCAGCTATATCATCATCGAACACTTGTCTGCTCCTTTGCTAATATATCTTTTGCTATTGAATCATCTTCATAATAACAAAACATTTGCCTTTTACCTATGCCCGCCACCAGCTTTTAAGTATGATTACCCTGCACAGATTTTACATACCCGGTTTTTGAAACATTCGCGGGGTTTTATAAGCCTTATTCGGATTTTCAGCACCGGAGACATACTGGCATCTGGATATGAGCCTCCCCTTATTGTCCCTTACTTAATTTTTTTATTGCCCTCCATCTGAATCGCCGCATAAAAAAAGGCCCTTGTCGGGCCCTGAAGATTTATTTCTTTAATGTTATGACCAGTTTCCTGTTTGGTTCTTCCCCGATGGAATAGGTAGTAATTTGCGGGTCTCCCTGCAGGGCCGTATGCACTATCCTTCTTTCCTGGGAGCTCATGGGCCGCATAACGATGTTTTTTCTCGTGTCTTTAACTTTTTCGGATAATCTGAGCGCCAGTGCCTCCAGGGATTCCTCCCTTTTTCTTCTGTAATCCTCAACGTCGATTATGACCCTGATCCGTTCTTCTCTTTTTCGATTGATGATCAAACCGGCCATATATTGCAATGCATTTAAGGTTTCTCCTTTGCGCCCTATCAGCAATCCCATATCTTTTCCTACTATGTTTATTCTGACCCTGTCATTTTCATAGTCAATATTGGCAATTTCATAATCTATTTTCATTCTATCCAATAAGTTTTCCAACACTTCCCGAACGCCATTCTCTGGCTTATCTATCAAGGAAACCTTAACAACTGCGGGTTTTTTCCCGACGATACCCAATAATCCCTTGCTGGGTTCCTCAATAATTTCGACCACCACATCTTCTATCTGGCAATTTAGTTCATCCAGGGCTGCTTGAACAGCCTCATCAACGCTTTTTCCTTTTTTTTCTATTATTTGTGCCTGATCTTCCATTATTTTTCTTTCCTCCTTTGCCACTCCCCGCTGTCTTTTCTTCCTTAGGCATATTCTTCTTAGCCGCTTCTTTTGGTTCGTCCGTTTTACTTGCAGAATCCTTTGTCATGCCCTTTTTTTCGATTGCCTTGCTTTCCTCCACTGGTTTAGTTTCCGCTTCTGGCATCACCGTTTGAGGCTTTAACCGGCTTGTTTTATTAACGTATAATTGCTGTAATATCCCCAGAATGTTAAACATGATCCAGTAGATGGGCAATCCGGCGGGCAAGGTGGCGGCGATCCAGGCCATAAATAAAGGCATCATCATTAACATGGTTCTTTGGGTGGGATCATTGGAGTCTACCGTAGAAATTTTTTGTTGCAAGTAAGTAGTTAATCCGGCCAAAATAGGTACATATAAAGCCCAAAAAGCGCCTTGTTCAACCGTTAGTTTCCATACAGATTCCCCGATATTGCTTATTCCCAGGAAAGATGCATGGGCCTGTACCTTGAATTCAAAGGTCATCAGCGATCGATAGAAAGCTATAAAGATTGGCATCTGTATCACCAAGGGCAGACAGCCGCCAAAAGGGCTTACCCCATTTTGTTTGTACAATTCCATTACCTTGGTTTGCATTGTCTGGGGGTCATCCTTATATCGTTCTTGAAGAATCTTCATTTTTGGCTGGATTTCTTGCATTCCCCGCATTGATTTCATCTGCTTCTGGGTAAGCGGAAACATGATCAGCTTAATAAGAATAGTCATCAAAATTATCGCCAAGCCATAATTGGGCAAACCTATTGCAACTGTTATATCGTACATATATTGAATTACACTGCTAAACCATGATACGAACGCTTGCCACAAATTAAATCCCTGCTGTACGTAAATATTACGTTGCAGGTGTCACCTCCTTTTGATAAAAGGGTTTTTTAAAATCAATTACTGCCAGTCTGCAGTATAATGATTGCTATCCAATATGGCTGCAACAATCTCCTGGCTTCAGGGAACAGGGTCAATACCCCCGGGATGCCAGGGATGACATTTCACTATTCTTTTAACCGTTAACAATCCCCCTTTGAATGCGCCATGTTTTTCAATGGCCTGAATAGAATAATTAGAGCATGTTGGATAGAAACGACATGAGGCAGGTTTAAATATGGTAATTTTTTGATAAGTTTTAACCACAAAGATTAAAAGTTTTTTTAACATATCCCTATTTTCCTGACTGCTGCGGAAAAATCTTTCTTTAACTGATCATACGAAACTTTCCCAATCAGCGGCCTGCATACCAGAACTATATCATACCCCTTTTTAAGCCGGGGATCTATTTCCGCGATGATTGATTTTATCCTGCGTTTAGCCTTATTACGGACCACAGCATTGCCGACTTTCTTACTGGCGACAATGCCGTAGCGGTTGATAGTTAAATTGTTTTTTAAGACAAAGAATATCACACATTGGCTGGTTAGTTTCCGGCCGTTTTGGTAGATATTATTATATTGTTGGGTTTTTCTGATCCGTAAATTTTTCCTATCATTTAGCATTATACTAAGAAAATCCTGTTGACTGCTCCCGTAATCAAGCAGAAAGTGTTTTTCTCCCTTTTTTCCTGCGATTGGCTAAAACCGAACGTCCGGCAGGTGATGACATCCTTTTCCTAAATCCATGAACCTTTTTTCTCTGCCGATTTTTCGGCTGGTATGTTTGTTTCATTTCTGATTAGCCTCCTATTATTTTTGAAAGACTATATAATTATATTTACTTACAAGGGATAATGTCAAGAAAATAGGCTTGGTGAAATACTTCTAATTACTTTTTTTATCTGCTATTATTATACTATATTTTTTACTATCGCCTTTAAAAACTATTAACACTCATTTAATAGTTATCCACATATATATTTTATTTTCTTTGCACTTTTCCACTTTTAAACAGGAGGGTTAATATGTCATTGCCAAATGAGTTCTCTGATACATGGAACCAGGTACTGGATTCTATCCGGAAAGAAATTGGTGAAACCAGCTTTGATATATGGTTTTCAATGATCAAATATAATTCTTATCATGATGATCAGGTGTTTTTAACCGTCCCCAATTCTTTAATTAAAGATTGGATTGAATCACGTTATCTGAGTTTAATGAATAATAATTTCCGGGCTTTGACCAGTCAGAACATAAATATTATCCTTATTGCTGAAGATGAAGAAAAAATACCGGCCAACTATTCTCAGTTAAATCCACGCTATACTTTTGATTCTTTCGTCGTGGGCAATAGTAATCGTTTTGCTCATGCAGCCTGTTATGCAGTAGGGGAATCACCATTTAAAGCTTATAACCCGCTTTTTATTTATGGTGGGGTTGGTTTGGGTAAAACCCATCTGATGCAGGCTATTGGTCACCATATCCTTGATAAAAAGCCTTCCTGTTCTGTTATGTATGTTTCATCGGAACAATTCACCAATGAGCTGATCAGTTCTATTAAAGATGATAAAACCTCTGGTTTTCGCAATAAATATAGAAATATCGATGTTTTACTGGTAGATGATATTCAGTTTTTAGCTGGTAAGGAAAGAACACAGGAGGAATTTTTTCATACCTTTAATACTCTTTATGAGGCTAATAAGCAAGTGGTCATATCCAGTGACCGTGCGCCCCGTAATATACCTACATTAGAAGACCGGCTTCGTTCACGTTTTGAATGGGGTTTGATCACCGATATTCAACCACCCGATCTGGAAACGCGTATCGCTATTTTAAGAAAAAAAGCTCAGACAGAAAGATTGAATATACCTTTTGATGTATTGGATTACATAGCAAATTATATACAATCCAATATCAGAGAACTCGAGGGGGCATTAATCCGGTTGGTCGCCTATGCTTCAGTCAATGACCGGACTTTAAATATGACTACTGCCACAGAAGCCTTAAAAGATATTTTACCGCCCCCCCGGCCCAAGAAAATCACTATTGAAATGATCCAAAAAGTAATTGCTTCACATTACGGTGTAGAAATAACCGATTTGTTATCCAAAAAAAGAAATAAACAAATCGTTGTTCCCCGGCAGGTGGCCATGTATCTATGCCGTAAATTGACCGATGCATCCTATCCCCAAATCGGTGATCAATTTGGTGGTAAAGATCATACTACCGTTATACATGCCCATGATAAAATAGAAAATGAAATGAAGGTCGATCAGGAACTGGCAGCAACCATTGAAGTGCTGCGCCAAAAAATTAATCCCAATTATACTGCTTAATTAATTATTTATTAACAGGCTTGTCCACCTCGTTAAAGTGAGGAACAACAATGCTGCCATTGTTTATCCACATATTAGCATCTACTACTAATACTACTGTTAATTGTTAATAAATAATTAATCATTAGCCGGCAAATTAATTTTAGGAG
>LSQX01335459.1_pt1 | contig 11614 bp, 3 predicted proteins | sample 654561 | NCBI WGS metagenome assembly LSQX01 (sample SAMN04489861, study PRJNA283612) | anaerobic digester metagenome | isolation source: 4 biogas reactors fed with cattle manure at either 37C or 55C with and... | place: Denmark: Kongens Lyngby | collected 2014 | reverse complement strand
CTCTTTGTCTCTTTGTCTCTTTGTCACTTCTTAACCGAACTTTACCATTTGCCTTTTTTTTGGAGTGAAAAAAGGGCTATATTTGGCATTTATAGCCCAGGCTAAGATTAAGTAACATATTCATAATCATTGTATTACGTGATTAACGACTTGCCTGGAATCGTAAATGTAGTGACCATAAACTAAGATATTGTTCTTGACATAAATTTGGCACTAAATATCGTGGTCTCATGTTTATCAGGAAATTGACCAAACAGAACAAAGGATCGGACAAGCAGTATCACGAATACCGCTTGGTAAGAAGCGTACGCATGGGAGACAAGGTGTCTCAGCTTACCGTAATGGTGATGCAGGATATTCGTGTCAGCAAGAACAATTGGAAAGCTTTGGCTGATGGCATTGAAGCTTTGCTACAAGGGCAAGAGGTGTTGTTTTCGGATAAACAGATTCAGACTGAGGCTCAGCGCTGGTTTCAGGCTTATTTGGAAAAGAAGTCCCTTGAACCTATTGAGATCAAAGACAAGCCATCTGATGTCTACGAAAGCATCAGCGTTAGCAGTATCAGGAACCATCAGCTTCGCAGCATTGGGGCAGAGCATATCGCTTATAGTATGTATAAGGAACTGGGTTTCCCCAAGATTTTCCGTGAGCTTGGCTTCAATCAGAAACAACTGAATGATGCTGCCTTATCGATATTAGGGCGGGTTTTGGAGCCATCCAGCGAGCTGGCGACCAACTGGTGGGCAAAGAACCTTACCGGTCTGGGGAGCTTGATGAATGCAGATTTTAGCAGGCTATCCAACAACTCTTTGTATCGGATAACGGATCAGATATACAAGCACAAAGAAGATCTGGAACATGAACTGAGGCAAGCCGAATGTGAGCTTTTCAATCTTGATGAAAGCATCTTTTTGTATGATTTGACCAATACCTATTTTGAGGGCCTGGCAAAGGATAACCCCAAAGCGCGTTTTGGACATTCCAAAGAAAAGCGTCATGATTGCAGGCTTCTGACTTTGGGGTTGGTGATAGACGATCAGGGCTTTCCCAAAAGAAGTCGGGTTATGGAAGGTTCAGTAAGCGAAACTTCCACTCTGCAAGAGATGTTGGCTTGTCTTTCAGCCTCTGCTAGCGACAAGCCTGCAACGGTAATTATGGATGCCGGTATCAGTTCAGAAGCCAATCTCCAGTATCTCAGAGAACAAGGTTATCACTATATTTGTGTGGCTCGCAACAAAGCAATTACTCATGACCAGTTCGACTATGAACTGGCTACGCAAATCAAGAGCAAAGACAATTCTATTATTCACACTCAGTTATTCAGGAAAGAAAATGAGTGTTTGCTGTATTGCGTTAGCGAGAAGATGGGGCTAAAGGAAAGCGCCATTATGGATAGATTCTGTTCGCGCTATGAAGCAGACCTTGATAAAATCGGCGCTTCGCTGGCTTCCGGCAGAGGGAAAAGAAAGTATGAATACATCCTGGAGAGGGTATTTAGGCTCAAAGAGCGATATAGCGCAATCAGCTCTTTCTATGAGGTTCAGGTCGAACATGACGAGGAAAGCGGGAAGGCCGTTTCATTGACTTATACTTGCGATAAGCAAGAAGAAATGACTGCCAAATATTCAGGGTCCTACTGCCTGCGCACCAGCCATATAGACTTGGATAATGCTAAGATTTGGTCCTTGTATATGCTGCTAAACAATGTAGAGCAAACTTTCCGAACCCTCAAAAGCGACTTGAACTTCCGACCAGTGCATCATCAAAAGGAAAGCCGTGCCGAAGCACATCTTTTTATCAGCGTCCTTGCTTACCACATAGTTCATGCCGTAAGATACAAACTAAAACACCAAGGGATCAATCTGTCTTGGAGTAGGTTGCGGCAAATGATGCGCTCACATCAGCTCATTCTCACAAGCATGCAAACCAAAGACAAAAAAACCATCACCATCCTGGATACAAGCACTCCGGAAGAATGCCACCAAGAAATCTACTTTGCCCTCAAATTAAATCCTAATCCAATTAAAAGAAAAATCACCAAACGTCAACTGGTGTAGTGACCATAAAACAGCTAACTCCTTATTTTACATGCATGTCCATATTGGATATGGTAAAGTTCGGTTAACATATTGGCTGACATGGAATTTGTCGAAGACTATGTAGCCCTCTGAAAACCACTGCCTGGTGACTCCGATATAAGTGAAATCCATTGCAACCGTTTCCAACCAGTGCATTATGTCATCATACTTTTCGAATAAGGTCAAGGCACTGGCTTTATATAAGGGATGGTTCACTATTGAAAACGGTTTTAATTAGAGAACTAATCTTCCGTGTATATCCGCGTTTTCCGTGGTTAAAAAAAGCCCCCAGCATTACGCCAGGGGCTTGCTTATAGGTTAATCAGCCGATTTAGTGTCTTCCGAGGGGAAGACTGGGTTGTTCGCCAGCACCGGCTGTGATTCTTACAAATTGTTTGTCGTAATTCAGCAAGTTGGCGGGAACCGTGAGGTTACCTGCGGTTTCAGTTACATAAATAAGATCGAATCCGGAATAAGGATCATCCGAAGCGTAGATTGCGTACCATTGTGCGCCATCCACAGCAGTCCAATCCAAGATAATGTTTGTATCTGAGATGCTTATGCTGAGGTCGGTGACAGGATTGACACTCTCGGGCAGGGAATAGAGCATGATGTTGTCGATATTCCAGTTGTTTATCTCGTAGCTATCTTCTCCGTAGGCAACAAAACGGATTTTGAATTCACGGTTGGCTGCATACTCTGAGATGTTGTAGCTAAGGGTTGTCCAATCAAAGCTGTCGTCCAGAGAACTGCGTTCGTCGATTCTGTTCCAAGTGCTGCCGTCCCACACTTCCCAAGCCATGTTGTTTTCAGCATCGAAGCTGTAATTGTCCAGTAAGAGGTCGAAGCTGAGATGGACGTTGCTTAATCCGGTGGCGTCGAAGTCATAGCTGGTGAGTGGTATGTTGTAGTCGGTTACGAATGGGTACCAGCTGAATTCTATCGAGGGATCCGGATTTCCAAAATCGTCAATGATATCCCAGTTTGTGCCACCAGCAGTCCAGAAGTTCTCTTCCATGCCAGCGCTCCAGTCTTCAGTGAAGGGCAGGACAAAAGGAGCTGGAGGTTCGGGAATGGTGACGGGCACGGTGTAGGAGATGGGGCCGTTTGCACTGTCGTGTACGGATTGCACAGCGTAGTAATAAGTGCCAGGTGCCAGGTTTTCATCCGTATAGTAGTAGGCTGCCACGGTTTCGGTATTGATTTGGACATTATCGCGGAAGATGTTGAATCCGCGCAGGACACGATCCATTTCCATGGTTTGGGTTGCCACCAAGGGAAGGTCGCGCATTCTTTCCTGACTTCTCACCTGTGCTTGAACAGTTTTGGGGTTCAAGGTCGCGGGGCGTCGGGTCATCAGATATTCGGCTTCATCTGTAAAGTGGGCATGGATAAGCCAGTTTCCGCTGATGCCGGCATTAACCAGTGTCATCCAGTTGCCCCCCAGCTCAACAAGGTTTCCACGTCCGTCTATGGCACTCAAGCCGTCTGTGGAAGCGGGGAAGGTGCTTGCGATACCATTCACGTGGTATCCCACCCAGAGGGCTTCGATGCCAGTGGTGGGGATGGAAGTATTGAGGGGGATGTAGTTCCAGCCCACGGTCAGTCCGCTCACCGCTTGGCTGGTAAGCAGGTTTTCGGGGGCAATGTCAGCATCCGTACCGCTCCATACTTTCACATAATCCACGGTTTGGGGCTCTTCATTGAGATGGATCATCACGCCGTCCAAAACCTGGCCAACGGTATGTTCCATCACTTCAGAGCCAAACATCACGGCAACATGGTACTGGTTTGCTCCTGCACCAACCGCACCGCGGTCAATGCTGTCGTCCCAATGCAGATATCCGCTTTGGGTAGGATCCCCATAGATGCTTGCCCAATCAAGGCTGGCAGCATCCGCGCAAGAAAGCTCACCTTCCAGCATAATCACGCTGGCGATGGGTTCTTCCACAGCTTCACCTGTAAGGGCGACAGTGTGGATGGCACGGGTGATATTGTCTTGGATATTAAGGGTGGCAGATTTGAATCCTGCGCTTTGAGCGATAAATTGAACTGTGAAGCTATAAGGTTCGGTTGTACTGATTTCCACGGGGAGGTTCTGAGTATCCAGCACAAAGTTACCTTCCACATCTGTCAGCCAGATATCGCCTACACCAATATCAATGGTATCCAGACCGATATTGGACAGGGTAAAGGTCTTGGGAGTGGTGGGAGTGAGAACGTGGGTGGTGCCAAAATTGAATTCCGCGGGGTTGATGCTGAGCATCGGGGCTTGCGGAATTTCGCGCACGCACACGTCGTCTATCTTCATATAGAAGACATCACTGCTGTTGAAGTGACGGAAGGCAAAATGGACTGTCTGTCCGGCATAGTTCAAGAGTGGGTTGGTACGCTGGTGCCAATCGGCATCTTCCAAGGTTTCCTCCCTCAACAGAGTGAAGTTTTGTAGGTCGGTTCCTGCGGTGGAGATATAGAAGCCATAGTGCTCATCAGGATAATTGGCATCCTGACCGGCAACATAGTATTCCACTATGTATTCACCGGTAGCGGGAATCGCGATGGGAGGAGTGATGAGCCAGTTATCAGGACTAAGAGAAGTTTCGTCCCACCAAGATGCGGTGGCAGCGCTGTAGTTGCCGGTATGAGGATCATACGAATACTGGAACCAGTTATAGCCGTCGCCATCATCATCCACCATCGTCCAGCCCGCAGGCGGGAAGACGCTACCTTCAAAGCCTTCGCACCAAGGTAAGCTGTAGGTGGTGGGGTCTGCTTCAATCTGGAAGCTGCGGATGGCCGCGGGAACGCTTTCACCATAAATGTTTCCAGCGGTCACGGTCCAATACCAGCGCTCATCATAGTTAAACACAATTTCGCCATCGCTGTCTGCAATGGGATTGAAGAAGAGGTCTTCCACTTCAAAGAAAAAGTGCTCGAAGATGGTCTCTTCATCCTGTGACATAAACACAGCGTAGTAGGTAGGCATGCCGCCATTATTGAGATCAGCCTCCCAGGTGAGGTCGAAGCCATATTTGGATAAGCCGATGGCAATATCACAGGGATAGGTGAGGATAGGAGCGGCGGGGGTGCCTGAGGCAGGAGGTCCCATAATGAAGCTTGTGTTTGGACGGTTAGCATAGGCATCACCACCGGTCATGGTGGAGCCGGTTTCTCCGTCTGCAAAGCGCGCCCAGGTTTTGCCAGCAGCTGCCGTGGCACGCACATAGCTGGCTTCGTTCCAATCATTGTTGGTGAAAGATACATCAATCAGAAGATTTTGAGTTCCGTTCCATATGAAAGGGCTTTGGAGATCGAAGTAGTTCCAGCCTGCGGTTTGAATAGCGAGGTTATCTTGGAAACAATTATCAAGATTATCCTGATCAAAAGCTGTCAGATTGATGGAATCAGTGTGTTTGAAGCGAATCATGAGATCGTTCAATATGATGTCATTCGGAAGTATCACATCGTAGGCAATATGGGTGATTGAGCCACCGGGCACTGCTCCGGCTGCAATCAGTTCATCCACGGTAAAGAGCATCTGAGTGCGGGCAGCTTTGTAACCTGAGAAGAATGGGAAGCCGGAAATCTCTGAACCTTCACCGATGGTGAAGAAACCGGCGGGTAAGCCAACCGCGGAAAGAACCACATCGTAGTTGGTGGAATTGTGAACCATGCGCAGTATGGCCGAAATATCCCCTTCAGCGGTGGCAGTAACACGCACAGGGATAACAACACTGACTCCCTGCCCAAGCATTGCCGGGAGATTCTGGTCGTCAAGCTCAAACATTGCGGCATCACTTCCAATAATGCTGATATCATTTGCTCTGAGGTTGATGATTCCTGTACCGTTATTTGTGACAATTACGTTTCGCCAAGCTGAGGTAGCGTTTTGCGAAATTTCGCCAAAATCCAAAGCCTCAGGTGAGTAGCTGAAGATGGGGACAGCAGGCATATCCTCAAATTGCATCATGATATTGGCAAAACCTGCCGCCAAGGTTCCCGTCCCTGGACTGGCTGGATTCGGCTGGAGGACATTGCTTTGTGAACGAAGACCACGGTATTCTCCAGGCGTTGTTGCAGTGCCAAGGAATTTAGCAGTACTACCACTATTTCCGGGAGTGGTTTCATGCACGGCAATCACCAGATTTTGAGTGTTGTTATATTCGAAGGGATTGTCGAGGTTAATGAAAATCCAACCAGCGGTGGCAGGGATAGAGAGCGTGCCGGAATATACCTGGGTTAGCTCACCCAAAGGAATCCAACTAGTTGTGCTGGCGAAAGTCTCATTATAAGTATGCCCCATATACACTGTCCAATCTTTGATATTGTTGCCATTATTCTTGCCGTTCCAATAGTAGGCAATCTTCTCAATGCGTTGATCCTGCATATCGATTTCGCTTTGCAAATAGATATTTTGTGAATAGTTGTATGCAAAGGCTGGGTTTATGGGCATATTCACCGTTGTAGATACTCCATCGCCGATGAAGATTGTGCCAGCAGGCCAGCCAACCGCGAAAAGATCCACATCGTAGTTTGTGGAATTGTGAACCATGCGCAAGGAGGCCCAAATATCCCCTTCATCCGTGAGAGTGACACGTACGGGGATTTTGACGCTATGTCCAGTCCCAAGAGCTACTGGCAGATTAGTAGCATCAAATTCAAACATTGCGGCGTTAGTTCCAACAAAGCTGATATTATTTGCGTCCAGGTTGATGATTCCTGCGCCTCCGTTTGTTACAGTCACGTTTTGCCAATCACTGGGGTTTTCCTGCAGCAAAGTGCCAAAATCCAAAACGTCGGGAGAGTAGATGAAGATAGGGTTTGCGGGGGTTTCGCTAATGGTGACATTGTCAACATAGATGTTGTTGTTACCATCTGTAACAGTAGATTCACCGTAAAAAGCGATGTATTTTGTGCCGGGATACGCGCTGAGATCGATGATTTGGTTTTCGCCCAAATATGCTATCTCGTTAAATACGTGGGGAGAACCTGCGTTATCCCATTGGCGCAGGACGGAAGCGTTTATCATCTTCGGGTTGTCACTGATGAGCACGATGAATTTGTCGTCCAATTGCTGAAGCGGATCCACAGGATTGGTTCCGGAAGAAGTTGTGAGAGCCAGATCAAACCTGAGGTCATACCCACTGGTGGGGATGGCTATTGGAGGTGTGACCAGCCAATATTTTATCGCAGTGCCTAAAATATTGAGGCGGGCGGATTTATTGGCAGGTGTGGCCACGTTGGCAAAGTTTGCAAACCACCAACCGCTGGTGCTTGTATCAGGCGTTTCGGTTGGGTAGAGGCCGGAAAGCCTTGTCCAGTTTGTAGGTGGGAAAGTGCTGCCTTCAAAATCTTCCGTCCAGGGGAGACTGTAAATGGTGGGGTCGTCTCTGGTGGTGAAACTCCGAACTGGTGTAGCTGGCCCTTCTCCGCTGGCATTGAAAGCGGACATTTTCCAATAGTAGGTGGTGTCATAATCCAAGAGCGTGGTGGGAACATAGCTCAATCCGGTGATGTTGTCGGCAAAGAGAGTGGAGCCGTCAACAGTATCCAGATAGAGCTTGTAACCTGTTGGAATACCATCAATTGTGGGAACTGTCCATGTGAAGGTGGGGACAATGCACTGGTCGGTGGCTTCGTCCGCTGGCAGGCTCAAGGTGGGTGCGCCCGGAGCTTCCGGAGTGATTTCCGGCCCAATAACCATATCGATGTAGTAATATGAGGATTGAAGACCGGTGCGGATGCCCAGATAGTAGCTGTTGCCATCCAGGGAGCTGAGATCAACGACGTTGTTATACCAAGTGTTGGAAGTGGGGTGGGTGATGTCCGAGCCCACTTGAGTCCAATTCTCTCTGTCTTCAGAATATACCACCTGCAGTGTCGCGATGAATGTGTCCACATAGGACCAGAAACTTATTGAGCTGTCATTGGTCATTGTGAGCTTGGGTGTGGAAAGGATGTATTGGCTGCTACTGTAACCACGTTTATACGCTGAGGCTGTGCCATGCACATTGTAGGAAGGATTGCGACTCCAGTCACCTGGATTGGTCCATCCTAGTGGTGGGAAGTCGGTGTCTTCAAAGCTTTCCACGAGGTTGTTAGCGCCGGGGGTTCTGAATATCCAAATATCCGAAGCAGGTGAATCGCCAATCTCATTTTTTGCCACCACTTTCCAATAGTATTTATTGTTTGCGTCAAGGGTGGGAATGAAGAAATTATCGGTTTGGTCCCTGCTCACCAAAGGCGGATTGGGCGATGCGCCAAAATAGACGTCATAGCCATTGACGTCTGCACCAGTGGGGAGTGATTGCCATTTTAGAACGGCATCTGTTGTAGCCCAGCCACTATTGACGGGCTCCATCAAGGCGGGTGCCAGAGGCGCAGTGGTGTTTGGAAAAACAAGCTGGATGCGGTTGATGTTTGACGACCTGGACTTAGCAGCAGGAGGGGCAGCGGGATCGGGGTTTATTTCGTAATCATAATAGTAGATGCCCTTGTTGGTTCCGCTGGTGAAGCCACCCCAGCCCACGTAGCCGTTACCGGGAGTGTTTTCATCCACGGCTATCACCAGGTTGTCTGTGTTGTTATAGCTGAATGGGGTGTCGAGGCTAATCTCCATCCAATCACTTTCCAGAGGGACCATGTTACTCACATCGCCAGCAAAAACTTGGGTCAGGTTTGTCAGAGGAATCCAATCGGTTCCTGTGTCGAATGAGCTTTTATCCGTATGGCCCATAAAAATTACCCAGTCTTTGGAATTGGTAAAGTCTCCGGAATAGTAATAGAAGCGTATTTTGGTGATGGGCCCGGCAAAGTTAATCTGTGTCTGAGTATAGATTTGCTGGGTGTAGCTGTAGTCGAAGGTGCCATAAATCGGGAAGTAGTTCGCGCTACCGGTTCCTGTCCCGATTGTGACCGTATCGGCAAAAGCCGTGCTGGAAAGCATTACAAATAGTAGTGCCAACAGCGCAGGTAGGGAAAAATGTTTTTTCATACTTTTCTCCTTGGATGAAAAGAAAACATACTTGGGGATTGGGGCTGGCTGCTTGGGAGCAGGGGTGTCCATCGCATAAAACCAGCCCATACTTTGTTTACGACGTTTTGTGTTTTATCTGTTTTCCCTGGTTCCGGCTGCCACTGGCGTCTGTGAGGCAATGTGCGATGTTACTTCTTGAGCGGCTGATGGCGGCTGAAATCTTGCAAAAACAGAGGATGAAATGGTTTTTTGTTTTGCTTTGAATGTCGGGAGATTTGGATGTTTTTTCTCCTGTAGCAGGCAAACTGTTGGGGAAAGGTCCTGCCAAGAAAGCTGAGAAACGAATTTGCATCATTTAGGTCTCCCTTGTTTCGCGCGGGGTGAAGCATTACCGCTTCGCACCAATGTCAATATTTGATGGTTAAGACAAATTATGGGGAAGGTGGTTTTTTTGTCAAGTGTTTTGTTATATTGGCATTCCCCCATTTTTTAAACAAGGCAGGATCAGCTGTTGCCTTTCCTGCCATATTCCGGCATAGGGGTTGATCTTGTACCTTGTCACTGTACTGAAACAACACTCCACCAATAGCGACAAACGATAGAAGATGAAGTTGTAGACATCACCCCAGGCTTTGTTGGTGTAGCCCATGATGCTGGGGAAAGAACTCAAATATGAATATGCGAACTTTTTCAATGAGTATAGGAAGCACATGGTCAGCAGAAGCAACTGGTTCATATTCTGGAGCCTGATATAAGAGGTCAGTTGGATCTTCTCCCAGCCATAGCTTTGCTTGATATGGCGGTGTACTTCTTCGATCTTCCAGCGCAGTTTGTACATTTCAATTGCTTTATCCATGATCTCATCCAAAGTCAACTCCGGCTGATTGGGGAAATCACAGAAGAAGTAGAAGAATCCTTTCTTTGTATTGCGGGAGCCGCCATGCCGTACCACAACCAGCCAAGTATCCATCGTCTCAGGTTTTTTTACAGGTTGCGGGTTGAGGCGAATCTGCACCCGTTTGATTCCACAAGTGAAATGTTTGCCGGAGCCCTTGGCATTCAGACGCCGATCCAGTTTCACAGATTTGGCTACCTGCATAAAGTTCTGTTCGCAGCCATTTACAATCAAACCTCTTCTGCCCATGGAGCGTACAATATAGTCCATGCCGGTGATCTGCAGAAACTCCAGCCAACGCCGTGAGTCATAAGCCCGGTCAAACAAGTAGACACCGCGGTTACCGCTGGCAAGGTTGATGACGACCAAACGATCTTGTGTGAGTTGGGACAGACTGTCCTCTTCCAAGTCACAAGAAATCAAATCAGAACTGATGGGTTTGATCTCATGACCATTGTCACCTTTTTGGCAGACAATCACATTCAATAGATCGTAACCCAACTTGTCATGTTTACCTGTGCTGCCATCCCTGACCACATTCAAACCCTCCATGGCCTTGGCCCTGGGCTTTACGATGTCACTGGAATCCACGATGATGGCTGTGTCCGAATCAAAGCCTTGGCATTGTTTGGCAATGATGGTCGACTGCAGACTCAAGCCCAATTCCGCTTTGTTAACCGAACTTTACCATTTGCCTTTTTTTTGGGGTAAAAAAAGGGCTATATTTGGCATTCATAGCCCAGGCCAAGATTAGGTAACATATACATTATCATTGTATTACACGATTAACGACTTGCCTGGAAGCCATAAATGTAGTGACCATAAACAAAGATGTTGTTCTTGACATAAATTTGGCGCTAAATATCTTGGTCTCATGTTTATCAGAAAATTGACCAAACAGAACAAAGGATCGGACAAGCAGTATCACGAATACCGCTTGGTAAGAAGCGTACGCATGGGAGACAAGGTGTCTCAGCTTACCGTAATGGTGATGCAGGATATTCGTGTCAGCAAGAACAATTGGAAAGCTTTGGCTGATGGCATTGAAGCTTTGCTACAAGGGCAAGAGGTGTTGTTTTCGGATAAACAGATTCAGACTGAGGCTCAGCGCTGGTTTCAGGCTTATTTGGAAAAGAAGTCCCTCGAACCCATTGTGATCAAAGACAAGCCATCTGATGACTACGCAAGCATCAGCGTCAGCAGTATCAGGAATCATCAGCTTCGCAGCATTGGAGCTGAGCATATTGCATATAGTATGTATAAGGAACTGGGATTTCCCAAGATTTTCCGTGAGCTTGGCTTCAATCAGAAACAAATGCATGATGCTGCCTTATCGATATTAGGGCGGGTTTTGGAGCCATCCAGCGAGCTGGCGACCAACTGGTGGGCAAAGAACCTTACCGGTCTGGGGAGCTTGATGAATGCAGATTTTAGCAGGCTATCCAACAACTCTTTGTATCGGATAACGGATCAGATATACAAGCACAAAGAAGATCTGGAACATGAACTGAGGCAAGCCGAATGTGAGCTTTTCAATCTTGATGAAAGCATCTTTTTGTATGATTTGACCAATACCTATTTTGAGGGCCTGGCAAAGGATAACCCCAAAGCGCGTTTTGGACATTCCAAAGAAAAGCGTCATGATTGCAGGCTTCTGACTTTGGG
>LSQX01196351.1_pt1 | contig 11614 bp, 13 predicted proteins | sample 654561 | NCBI WGS metagenome assembly LSQX01 (sample SAMN04489861, study PRJNA283612) | anaerobic digester metagenome | isolation source: 4 biogas reactors fed with cattle manure at either 37C or 55C with and... | place: Denmark: Kongens Lyngby | collected 2014 | reverse complement strand
CTTGGCCATTGAAAACTTAGTAAAAAGGTTGCGGGGAAACCTTAAAAATTCCCCACCCGGTGCCTGGGGAAAAGAAAATGCTGTTGCCACTTGATCCATATGTTGATGCGTTGGATATTGATATTGAAAACATATATTCTGCAGCTTATGACCTTGGTGTAGTGGATGGAAAGCTGTACATGGTATGTGATTCATACAACAGCATAACTTTTATAGTCAACATGGATAAGTTGCGTGCATCACGCCTAGAACTTCCAATGAAAGACTGGACATGGGATGAGTTTAAAACAGAGTATGCACCGAATCTTACCTTGGTAGAAGATGGAAGATTTACACAACTGGCGATGCGTACATATATCAATACTGCTCCTATATATTGCGTTTATGGAAGGCTGGGGTGGACAATGGTACAATCCTTCTAAAAAAAGAGTGAATGTTTTTTCCGATCCCTTTGCTCTAGCTGGGATAGAGGAGATGATTAGCGCAGCCGAAATGGGATTTTTGTACCCGTTTGGCAAGAGTAACTTGAACGAGTATGAAAAGCTGGGTACAGCAGATTACATTTTTAATCAGGTTTCCAGCTCAGAATTGAAAAAGGTGAGCAAAGAATACGAGAGCAAGGGAATCGATTGGGATATAGCATCATTTCCAAAGTTTCCTCATTCAAAAGCAGGTGTTGTTTCCTCCGGATTGGTTGTGCATAACAAAACACGATGTCCTGACATGGCATCGGCACTGGCTTTGTTCTTCTATACGGAAAACGGTCAGATAGCTTTCCATGGAGAAAAAGGAGGAACGGTTCCAGTTCACAAATCTCTTGCAGGCTCTGACTTCTGGAAAAACAGGGAGTCTTCATGTGCGGGTAAGAACATGGATGCATTTGTAAGTTTTCCTGAACTCGATACGGTTGGAATAATAAAGGGGAGGCTTCCTTCCGAAGTGGCATCCATAATCGAAGATTCATGGGAAAAAATGCTGAAACAGCACTTTGATGGTTATAAACACTTTGCAGATTCGCTATATGATATGGAACGCAAAGCAAATGAGCTTTGGGAGACTCTTGACGAGGCGGATTCATAATTCTTTTTGGAAGGAGTTCTTTATGAAAAGTGCTTTCAAGACAGCTTCTGCAGTATTTATGGTGATGATGTTTGCTGTTGGATTTACAGCCTGTGGAGGCTATATCATACCGGGTCCAAATCAGCATCAGTATCAGATTGTCGTGGAAGGCAACGTGACCTTGTCAGTTCAGACTGCAATTCAGGAGGAAATGCTGTCATATCATGTGTTTGTTAAGGAATTTGAAAATACGTACCCTGAGGCATCCGTTTCGCTGGATACCTTTGTTGGAGATTTGGATGCAAGGATTGCATCAGGAGACATTGGAGATGTTTTTGTGTTTAATGCTGATAAGCTGTCCCGTTTGGTAGAAACAAGGTCACTGGTAATGCTCGATCTATATGTTTTACATCTGGGGTTTGATTTTAGCAATATTTATTCAGCAGCTTACGACGCAGGAAAATATAACGGAAGATTGTACATGGTGAGTGTCGATTATAAAAGGCTTTCGCTTGTGGCAAACAAGGATGCTCTTTCTGAGGCGGGACTTGATTTGCCATCCAATGACTGGACATGGAGAGAGTTCAGAGAGGATTACGCACCAAAACTTGTTAAAATGAACGAGGATGGTACGTATTCTCAAGTTCCCATGTTTCTGGATTTGAACCGGGACCTTGTATACATTTCCTTTTTGGAAGGCTGGGGCAGCAAATGGTATGACACTGTCAACAGAAGAATCAATCTCCTGTCTGACGAAGCTGTTCTTTCCGGTATTACTGAAATGTTTGAAGCAGCAGATGAAGGCTATTTGTATCCCACTGGAAAAAACACTTCCGCCTATGATGGTCTTGAAAAACCGGATTATGTATTCCATCAGATGTTGTATTCAAATCTTAAGGATTATGGAGAGGAGTATGACGCCCTGGGAGTTGATTGGGATATTGCGTCATTTCCGCTAATGCCAACTCCAAAGGTTGGAACTTACACCATGGGGGCTGGTGTGTACAGCAGAACCAACAGACCCAACACCGCGGCAGTTTTGGCTTTGTTTTTTTACACTGAAGAAGGGCAGAAGGCTTTTCATGGTGAAAAGGGAGGCGGTGTGCCTGTTTTTAAAACCTTTGAAAAAGCGGATTTCTGGCGGAAACGAGAGTCTTCCTGGGATGGAAAGAACCTGGATGCTTTTATTTGTTATCCGGAGTATGATACGGTGGGACGACTGAGTGCAAGAGTTCCTGAAGATGTGGCAAATCTTATCAAGACTTCGTGGAGTCTTATGCTTGAACAATACTTTAATGGTACCAAACATTTCATGGATTGGCTTGATGAGATTGAAAGGGAAGCCAGCGAGTACTGGGATAGGATGGATTAGCGGTTAAATTGTTAAATTTTAATCAACTTATGATTTATACTTTAGTTCTCATTGAAACAAATTTCATGGTATGATATACTGTAGCTGTTGCAGTAGGTTTACTCAATATGTGGTTACAAAAGAGAAGTAAAGAGCAAGAAATCATGAGTAGGTGTGTGAAATTTGGAGAAGTTTATAATACACGGCGGAAAGCCATTAAATGGAGATATAACTGTTAGTGGAAGCAAGAATGCTACTTTGGGGATTTTGCCTGCGGTACTTTTGGCAAAGAATCCCTGTATTATTGAAAACGTACCTGACATACTGGATGTCAAGATAATTGTTGACATGCTAACCGCATTGGGAGCCCAATGCACCTGGATGAGCAGGAATGTTATCAAGATAGATCCGCGTAATGTTAAAACCCACAAGGCAATTAGCGAATCCATAAGTACGTTAAGAGGTTCCTATTATTTCATAGGTGCGCTTTTGGGTCGCTTCGGAAAAGCAGAAGTATCTCTTCCGGGAGGTTGCAATCTAGGACCAAGACCAATCGACCTTCATTTAAAAGGATTCAATGCATTGGGTGCGGATACCGTTGAAGAGTACGGTATGGTAAAGGCCAATGCCAAAAAGGGACTTAAGGGAACAAGTATTTATCTTGACGGCGTTACAGTAGGCGCAACCATCAATCTAATGCTTGCTGCCAGCAAGGCCGAAGGCAATACAATAATTGAGAACTGTGCAAGAGAACCCCATGTGGTTGACGTGGCGAACTTTTTGAATGCCATGGGAGCAAATATTAAAGGTGCTGGTACTGATACCATTAGAATCAAGGGATGCAAAGAGATAAAAGGCGGTATTACTTATTCTATTATTCCCGATCAGATTGAAGCAGGAACTTTCATGGTGGCTGCTGCAGCCACAAAAGGCGATGTTACACTGAGAAACATAATACCAAGACATCAAGAGTCTCTGACCGCAAAACTGCAGGAAATGAATGTGGGCATAGAGGAAGGGGACGATTACATAAGAGTATTCTACAAAGGCAGGATGAATGGAGCAAATGTAAAGACCCTGCCTTATCCTGGTTTTCCCACCGACATGCAGCCCCAGATAACTGCTCTTTTGTCTCTGGCTGACGGCGACAGTGTGGTTTCGGAAGGCATATGGGACAGATTCCAATATGTGGACGAACTTAAACGCATGGGTGCAATGATCAAGGTGGAGGGACGTACTGCATACATCACCGGAAACAGAAAATTCAAAGGAACATTTGTAAAATGCACCGATTTGAGAGCGGGTGCTGCTTTGGTTATTGCCGCTCTTGCATCTGAAGGCAGATCCGATGTTTATAACATTAAATACATAGACAGAGGTTACGACGGTTTCGAAAAGAAGCTTGCACAACTTGGCGCTGACATACAAAGAGTAAAAGCTGAGGAATTCCCGATATGATTAAATTTGCCAGCCTGTATTCCGGCAGCAGCGGCAATTGTATTTTTGTAGGTACTGATAAAACCCGCATTCTAATAGATGCGGGTTTGTCCGGTATTTCAATAATCAGCGCGTTAAAAAGTATTGGAGAAAATCCTGCCGACATTAACGGAATACTGGTGACCCACGAGCATACGGACCATGTTAAAGGTGTGGGCATACTATCCAGGAAATTTGATATTCCCATTTATGCAAACACCAGAACATGGGAGCAGATGCTGCCGTGCATAGGAAAAGTAAAGGACAAGAATATTCGGCTAATTGAGAAGGAGACGAGAAAAAGCCTTCAGTGCTCCCTGCTTGAAATTGTGGGAGAACCTGAGGAAGTGGAAGAGTGTTCATCTTACAAATCCTTTGAAATTGGGGATATTGGTATTGTTTGCTGGCCAATTTCCCACGATGCAAAAGAACCTGTAAGTTATGCCTTGTATATGGACAACATGAAGATTTCTGTAGCAACCGATATGGGATATGTAACGGATACGGTAAGGGATAATCTTAAGGGTTCTGATTTACTGTTTATTGAATCAAATCATGATGTGGATAAACTGAAAAAAGGAAGATACTCTTGGCCTCTAAAGAAAAGGATATTGAGTGATGTTGGACATTTGTCAAATGAAGCATGTGCCTCCGTTGTCAGAAAGTGTGTCAGTCAAGGAACAAAGCAGGTGGTTTTGGGTCATTTGAGTCAGGAAAACAATCTTCCGCACCTTGCATACAATGCATCTAAAAACACACTGGAGGATCTTGGCTGTGTTGTTGGCAGGGATGTGTTCTTATCTGTTGCCAAGAGAGACGAGGTAAGTGATGTAATTATCCTTTAGTATTTTTACACGGTTTTTACAATACTCATATTTGCCCTATATTATGGGGAAATATAATTGTACGTGAGATAAGCCAAAAAGCTTGTTTCATGTACAATTTTTTTTACTAAAGGAGGAAGAAAAATGTTTAGGAAAAGTATCTTATTGGTTTTCATATCACTCGTTATTGTTCTTTCTGCCTGCGGTGCGGGAAAAGATGCAATCAATGTGGTGTCAAGAGAAAGCGGTTCAGGAACAAGAGGTGCATTTATCGAACTTTTTGGTATCGAGGAGAAGGATGCGTCCGGAAACAAGATTGACAAAACAACTGTTGAAGCTGTGGTTCTTAGCGGTACCCAGCAGGTAATGAGCTACATTGCAGGAGATGTAAACTCCATCGGATACATCTCACTAGGTTCACTCAATGATACGGTGAAGGCTGTAAAAATAGACGGAGTGGAGGCAACTGTAGAGAATATCAAGAATGGGAAATACAAGGTGGCAAGGCCGTTTAACATTGCGACCAAGGGAGAACTTAGTGATGCCACACAGGACTTTATAAATTTCATTCTGTCTGAAGACGGTCAGAAAGTGGTGGAGGACGCAGGATACATTAGCAAAGAAAATATAGGTCCTTTTACCAGCAGCAATCCAGATGGAAAGGTTGTGATTTCCGGTTCCTCATCGGTAACCCCTGTCATGGAAAAACTTAAGGAAGCATACTTGAAAATAAATTCCAAGGCTGAGATTGAAGTACAGCTTACGGATTCCACATCAGGCATGAATAGTGTTATGGAAGGCGTCTGTGATATAGGTATGGCGTCAAGAGAACTAAAGGACAGTGAGAAGGAAAAGCTTGATTCATATGTAATTGCCATGGATGGTATTGCGGTTATTGTTAACAAGTCAAACACAGTTGACAGCCTCACAACAGAGCAAGTCAAAAAGATATTCATAGGCGAAATAACTTCATGGGATGATTTAAGATGAGAAAATTCAAGGAAACAGTGATGCAAGGTGTCTTCTTCGTGGCGGCTCTTGCGTCCGTTGTATCAGTTGCCCTAATATGCATATTCTTGTTTGTCAATGGAGTACCTGCCATTCAGAAGATAGGGTTTTTTGATTTCATGCTGGGCAGGAACTGGGCACCTATGGACACTCCTGCTTCATATGGAATATTTCCGATGATACTGGGCAGCATCTATGTCACTGCTGGTGCAATAATTATTGGAGTGCCGTTGGGAATACTGACTGCAATTTATCTTGCGAAATTCTGTCCCAAATGGCTTTACAGGATCCTGAAACCGGCATGCGATCTGCTGGCAGGAATACCATCGGTGGTGTATGGTTTCTTTGGTCTTGTAGTGCTGGTACCCATGACAAGAAACATATTCGGCGGAACGGGATCAAGCATGTTTACCGCCTCAATTCTTTTGGGAATCATGATACTGCCAACCATAATTGCTGTAAGCGAGTCGGCAATCCGAGCTGTTCCCGACAGCTACTATGAAGGAGCAATAGCTCTTGGTGCAACCCATGAAAGAAGCGTGTATACGGCAGTGGTGCCCGCTGCAAAGTCGGGTATTCTTGCAGGAGTGGTACTGGGAATTGGCAGGTCCATCGGAGAGACCATGGCGGTGGTCATGGTGGCAGGCAATCAGCCAAGAATGCCAAACGGGATCTTTAAAGGAGTAAGAACTCTGACTGCAAACATCATTATCGAGATGGGTTATGCAGCTGACCTTCACAGGGAAGCGTTGATTGCCACCGGAGTGGTTTTGTTCGTGTTTATTCTTTTGATAAACTTCTTGTTCTCGGTTATTAAAAGGAGGTCAGGCAATGTCGTTTAAATCCAAGGTAAAAGCGTATAAAAACAAGCCTTTGTCGCTGGTTGTGAGAGTATTAACTACAATGGCTGCGGCAGTAACATTGGGTATAATCCTGCTTATTGTAATGCACATCCTGATTAAAGGTATTCCGCATATAAAGCTGGATTTGTTTGAACTGAATTATACAACGGAGAATGTATCGCTCATGCCAGCGCTGATCAATACGTTGATAATGGTCTTGCTGTCACTGGTGGTAGCAGCTCCTGCAGGTATCTTTTCAGCCATATATTTGGCCGAGTATGCAAAGAAGGGCAACAAGGTGGTAGGAGTCATACGCCTTACATCGGAGACTCTGTCAGGAGTGCCTTCCATAGTATATGGACTTTTTGGACTTCTGTTTTTTGTTACAACCCTGGAACTTGGGTTTTCAATTATTTCAGGCACACTGACCCTGGCAATTATGATACTCCCTCTGATAATGAGGACTACGGAAGAGGCGTTGAACAGTGTTCCCGATACATACAGGGAAGCAAGTTTTGGTCTTGGAGCTGGAAGACTGCGTACGGTTTTCAAGGTTGTACTGCCTGCTGCAAATCCTGGAATACTTGCAGGCATAATACTTGCTATTGGAAGAGTGGTAGGAGAATCAGCAGCGCTTCTGTATACTGCAGGCTCCGTGGCACAAATACCAAACAGTCTGACCTCTTCAGGAAGAACCTTGTCGGTTCACATGTATGCCCTGTCCAGTGAGGGGTTGTACACGAATGAGGCATATGCAACTGCAGTAATACTACTTGTGTTTGTGTTGGCTGTAAATGGACTGTCAAACCTGGCAGCAAGAAAACTAAGGAAAGGGTGATGGAATGAGCAAGTATAAATTTGAAATAAAGAATCTTGATGTATTTTACGGAAACTTTCAGGCATTGAAGAATGTGTCGATGAACATAGATGAAAATGAGATAACAGCTTTTATTGGACCGTCGGGTTGCGGCAAGTCCACCTTGCTTAAAAGCCTTAACAGAATGAATGATTTGACAGAAGGCTGCAAAACAAAAGGAGAGGTTTTTCTTGATGGGGAGAATATATATAGCGATATTGATGTTTATGATTTGAGAAAGAGGGTTGGAATGGTGTTTCAAAAGCCAAATCCGTTCCCTATGAGTGTTTACGACAATATTGCGTATGGGCCAAGAACCCACGGAATACGCTCAAAATCAAGGCTGGATGAAATTGTGGAAGAGTCTTTGAGAGCTGCGGCAATTTGGGATGAGGTCAAGGACAGGTTGAAAAAGAATGCTCTAGGATTTTCTGGTGGGCAGCAGCAGAGGCTTTGCATAGCAAGAGCCTTGGCGGTAAAACCTGAAGTCTTGCTTATGGATGAGCCAACCAGTGCACTGGATCCAATTTCCACAACAAAGATAGAAGAGCTTGTTACTGAACTAAAAAAAGAATATACTATAATCATGGTGACACACAACATGCAGCAGGCTCTCAGGATTTCGGACAAAACGGCCTTCTTTTTACTGGGTGAACTAATAGAATATTCAAAGACGGATGATCTTTTCTCAGTACCGAAAGATCAGCGCACCGAAGACTATATTACCGGGAGGTTTGGATGATATGAGATTGAGAAGCAGATTTGATGAGCAGTTGGATGCTCTGAACAAGGAACTTATAGAGATGGGAGCCTTGATTGAAAAAGCAATTGATATTGCGGTAAAAGCTCTTTTGGAACAGAACGAGGAACTTGCAAAATTTGCAGTTTCATTTGATAATGAAGTGGATCAGAAAGAAAAAGACATAGAGAACATGTGTCTTAAACTTCTTCTTCAGCAGCAGCCTGTGGCAAAAGATCTTAGGCTCATATCCGCAGCTTTAAAGATGATTACCGATATGGAGAGGATTGGAGACCAGGCGGCGGACATTTCAGAGATAACTTTGATGATGCTTGACAAGCCATATATCAAGAAACTTGAACATATACAGCAAATGGCTGAAGCAACAACCAAGATGGTGAAGGAAAGCATTGATGCATTTGTAAAGATGGATTACGATTTGGCAAAGAGTGTGGTGGATTATGATGATGTGGTGGATGATTTGTTCAATGTGGTAAAGAAGGAAGTAGTTGATCTGATCAGGGATGATATTAGTAACAGTGAGCAGTCTGTAAATCTTCTTATGATTGCCAAGTATTTTGAAAGGATAGGCGACCATGCCACAAATATAGCAGAGTGGGTTATATTCGCCATAAAAGGCATACACGTATAGTCTGGAGGTATCAAATGATATACATTGTCGAGGATGATGAAAACATCAGGGAGCTGGAGAGCTACACTTTGCGAAGCAACGGTTTTGAAGTGCGGGAGTTTGAAGACGGAGAATCCTTCTTGAAAGCATGCAGGGAAAAAGTACCCGAACTTGTTGTTCTGGATATAATGCTTCCCAAGAATGATGGACTTTCAATACTAAAAGAGATTAGACAGAATGTGGCTACCAAGGATGTGCCTGTCATTCTCATAACCGCAAAAGGTTTCGAGATGGACAAGGTAAGGGGTCTTGACATGGGGGCGGACGATTACTTGACCAAACCCTTTTCTGTTCTGGAAATGGTGTCGCGCGTAAAGGCTCTTTTAAGGCGGGCTGGGGGATCTGGCGTAGAGGACAGCGCGTTAAAATATGATGACATTGAGATTGATGATGCTGCCCGAGTAGTGAGAGTAAGGGGTGAATTGGTGGAACTTACCTACAAGGAGTATGAACTTCTCAAATACCTGATAATGAATCATGGGATTGTTGTATCAAGAGACAAACTTCTTGAAAATGTATGGGGGTATGATTTTGCCGGAGGAAGCAGAACCGTGGACATGCACATCAAAAGCCTCAGGCAGAAGCTGGGAGAGTGTGCAAGTTTGATAAAGACTGTCAGGAATGTAGGATACAAACTGGGAGAATGACATGAAAAGAAAAATATATACCAGGCTTCTTTTGATTGGTGTCCTTTCAATTATATTCACAAACTTGTGTACCATGCTTGTCTACTACGGCATGTTTAAAAAACAGATGAAAGAGGATGTGCGTACAACTGCTGTTTTGCTATCCAGTTTGTACAATCAAACCGAGGATGTAAAAAGCAATGTTGATTTGCTTGATATTGACGGCAGAGTGACCTTGATTTCTGCTGACGGTATTGTTTTGTATGACAACCAGGCAGATGTAAATGCCATGGAGAATCATAAAAACAGACCGGAGGTCAAAATGGCTTTGGAAAAAGGTATCGGTCAGTCCGTACATACATCCAGAACCATGGGAACAAATGCATATTACTGTGCGGTCAAATTAGATGATGGGAATGTTATACGGTATTCGGTAAATGCTAGAAGTGCAGTGGCTGTTTTTGTAGGCTCGCTGCCTGTTTTGCTATTGATATCTATTGTCATCTTCTTTATATGCTTGTCCTATGCAAAAGTCATGACAAGGCAGGTTATAAAGCCTATAAACGATATATCAAGCAGACTTGCGGAAGATGACGTGGAACATATTGATTCTCCGTATGAGGAGCTGTTGCCGTTTGTAAAGGCGATCAAGGAACGAAATGAACGCATAGCTAATGAGATTGCAAAACTGCAGTTTGAGAAGAATAAAATTGAAGCGGTGATGGAGAACATGTCAGAAGGCATGATTCTTCTTGATGAGAAGATGCGTGTTGTAACCGTGAATGACAGTGCGGTTAAAATGCTTGATGGCAATACAAGCTGTATAGGCAAAGACATATTGTTCTTTTCAAGAAATGAAACCCTTTCAAGTATTGCAAAGGATGCAATAAGCGGACACAAGGTGTCAAAAGATATTTATTCCAAAGGCAAATGGTTTCAGGTTATTGGAAGCCCTGTTGACAATGAAGGTGTAAGAATTGGTGCAATCCTTCTTATACTTGACATAACTGAGAAGAAGGAAACGGAAACTATCAGAAGAGAGTTTACTGCAAATGTCTCACATGAACTTAAAACTCCTCTTACCAGTATAACCGGGTACAGCGAACTCATAGAAAGCGGGATGGCTGCAGGAGAGGATGCAAGGCGTTTTGCAAGCAAGATTAATCAGGAAGCTTTAAGATTGTTGACTTTAATTGGCGATATACTTAAAATATCGGAGCTGGAGGAACTGAAAGAGGAGATGCAGTTTGACAATGTGGATTTGGAAGATGTGATAAGGGAATGTGTTGATAATTTAAAGCTTCAGGCAGAGAGCAAGAATGTGACAATCAAAACAAATATTACAAAACCAGCATTTATTCAAGGCAAGAAGGATCTTGCGGAAGTTATTGTATACAACTTGTGCGACAACGCCATAAGATACAATGTGGATAACGGGAAAGTTATAGTTACATTTAAAGACAATGTTCTTTCAGTCAAGGATACGGGTATAGGGATACCTAAAGAGTATCACTCAAGGATTTTTGAAAGGTTTTTCAGAGTGGACAAGAGCAGGTCCAAGGAAACAGGTGGAACAGGTCTTGGTCTTGCGATTGTAAAGCATGCTGCAAAGAGACTTGATGCAACAATTGAGTTTGAGAGTGAACCACGAAAAGGTACAGAGATAAAAATATATTTCAAAGGATGGGAAAATGACAATAAGCATAGTAGCGGTAGGCAAAATTAAGGAAAAGTACATGACCCAGGCAATAAATGATTATGTAAAAAGGCTTGGAAGATACGGTAAAGTTGAGATTGTCGAGGTCAATGAGGAGACTTTTGTTGAAAAAGAAGGAGAAAATCTTTTAAACAGAATACCAAAGGGTTCTTATGTTATTGTCCTTGATCTAAACGGTAAAGAGATGGATTCAGTGGAGTTTGCTCAAGTGTTTGAAAAAGCACAAATTAATGGCTACTCCCGTTTTTCATTCGTTATTGGTGGATCTGAAGGAATATCGGATGAAGTGCGAAAGCAGGCCGATATGCTTCTTTGCCTGTCAAAAATGACATTTACCCACCAGATGGCAAGGCTTATCATTCTTGAGCAGATATACAGGGCGATGAAGATAAATAACAACGAGACCTACCATAAGTGAGAGAAAG
>LSQX01040746.1_pt1 | contig 11614 bp, 13 predicted proteins | sample 654561 | NCBI WGS metagenome assembly LSQX01 (sample SAMN04489861, study PRJNA283612) | anaerobic digester metagenome | isolation source: 4 biogas reactors fed with cattle manure at either 37C or 55C with and... | place: Denmark: Kongens Lyngby | collected 2014 | reverse complement strand
CCGTCCTCCTCGAGGTGATCGCCGGACTCCACCAGCCGGAGAGCGGCCGGGTCCTCCTCCGGGGCGACGAGATCACCGCCCTTCCGCCGGAGAAACGCGGGATCGCCCTCGTCTACCAGGACTACTCGCTCTTCCCGAATATGCGGGTCATCGACAACGTCGCCTATGGTCTCCGGGTGCAGGGGACGCGAAAGAAGGAGGCGCGGGCGGAGGTCGCCCCGCTCCTCGATAGGTTCGGGATCACCCACCTCGCCGACCGCTACCCGGGAACCCTCTCCGGCGGCGAACAGCAGCGGGTGGCGCTTGCCCGGGCCGTCGCGGTGAAACCCGACATCCTCCTCCTCGACGAACCGCTCTCGGCACTCGATCCCATCACGCAGGAGAAGTTCATCGCCGACCTCAAGCGGCTTCACCGGGAGGACGGACTCACGATCGTCCAGGTGAGCCACTCCCGCCGGGAGGCGCACCTTCTTGCGACCCGGATGGCGGTGATCATCGGCGGGAGCCTCGTCGATGAAGGAAAGGCCGGCACCGTCCTGAACACCCCGAAGAGCCGGGATGTTGCGGCGTTCGTCGGGATAGAGAACATCCTGGACGGAACGGTGACGGCAAACGAGGACGGGCTCGCGACGGTGGACGTCGACGGGCTTGCCTTCGAGGCGGTGACGGAAGCTGTTCTGGGCGAAGAGGTCTCCCTCTGCATCCGGGCCGACGACGTCGTCATCACAGTCGGGGAGAGCCACCTATCGAGTGCCCGGAACACAGTGGTTGGAACGGTCATCTCGGTTGTGGAGAACGGCCCCATCGCCGAGGTGAAGGTGGACGCGGGCGCTCCCCTGACCGCGGTCCTGACCCGGCGGTCGGTGCGCGACCTCGCGCTCGCCCCGGGGACCTCCGTCACCCTCTCGGTCAAGGCGACGGCGATCCACGTCATCCGTGCTTTTTCTTGATGGTGAGGAGCAGGCCAATCAGGACGGCGGTGATTGCGTTCGCCGCGATGATGGCGAGATCCTCCCTCACCACGCCGTAGACGAGCCAGAGCAGGATGCCCGCAAGGAAGACAACGAGCATCGCGAGTGAGAGGTCGGCGGTCGACCGCGTGCGCCACGCCCGGATGACCTGCGGTGCGAACGAGAGGGTGGTGAGCGAGCCGGCGATGAGGCCGAGTGCGGTGACGGCATCCATGATTCCTCTCTGTGGTCTTCGCGGGCCGGGATAAATCCTGGTCCAGCTCCCCGGCCGATCACGTATCGCCGCGTATTGCCCTTTCTATGGGCCATCAACCCCGGGCGCCCCTGTCTTTTCCCACCGCTTCAGTGCATAGGCAAGGGTCATCCCGACGATGAACGCGACCGTGAGGCCGACCGTGAGGGTGAGGACGGCGATGACCGCCGTGACCAGATAGGATTCCGTCTTCGCACTGTGTTTTCCGAGTTCAAGCGCGACAAAGACAAGGAGCGCGCCGAAGACACCGAACGGTATGAGGGTCAGGACCTCAGGGGGGGCGAAGACGACGGCAAAGGTGAGGACCAGTATACCGGCGACGATGTTTGCTCCACCGGTTCTTGCGCCGAACCGGTACATCGCGGCAAGCCCCCCGGCGCCGTGGCACATCGGAAATCCGCCGAGCGGCGTCGAGATCAGGTTCATCGCCCCGATCGTCCGCGAGAGCCTATCGGGATCGACGCCTTTCTTCGGGAAGAGGTCGTAGGTGAGGAGCGACGTTGCGAGGATGGCGTTTGTGATCGTGAGCGGTATCTGGGGGAGGGCGAGATCCCAGGTGGCGGCGGTGAAGTCCGGCAGAGCCGGGAGGATGAGGGCGGGGAGGGGCATCAGCCGGAACGGCGGCATTCCCTGGGTGGCGATGCCCGCGGCAAGCCCGATGGTGAGCACCAGAAGGGCGGATATATCCGGTATCCGGGTGCGTTGCGACACAATGAAGAAGACGAGGATGATCCCTATGGATATAGCCGCGACGAGGACATCCGAGACGATATAACCAAGCGACGTCCTGAGGAGGATGAGGGCGAGCCCTGCCTGGACACCGCGGATGACGCTCTTTGGTATCCGGTCTCCGATCCAGTTCATCCCGCCGATGAATCCGATGATGAGAAAGATCGCCCCGACGATGAGGCCGGAGGCCACGATCTCGCCGTGTGATAGTCCTCCGGCGATGACGACCGCCCCGATCGCCTTCATCGGTTCGATCGGGATGGGGAGACGATAGTAGAGCCCGGCGATGATGAACCAGGCGGCAAGGAAGAGGAAGAAGTGGCTGACGTTCACATCGGGGCAGACGATGGCGACGCCGAGCATGATGGGAAATATGGTGCCGAAGTCGCCGACGGCTCCCGCGACCTCTTCGATGGTGAACCGGATACCGCGCTCTTCCGTTTCGATGCTCTCTGCCATAGCCTCTCTCTTTCTATGTCTCCCCCTCTTTTTGGGGATTGTGGTTGAGGACCTCTGTATAAATAAATGGTTTCGGTTTAATTTTTTACTAAATCCATGCAGTTAATTTATCCTGATTACTCGTTGCACGAACATAAACGCTTATTTCGCCCATCTGAGTAACTATTTCTATGAAAGCACACCTGACTTTTGTACTTGCGTTGCTTCTTGCAACAGCCGCTGCGTTTGCATGCGGTTGCACTGGAACAACGGTTGATACGCCGGAGAACACCGATACTCCCGAGCTGCTCGTCTACTGCGGCGCGGGCATGCGCGAACCGATGGATGAGATCGCAGGAGTCTTCACGGAGAGGACCGGCATCCCGATCAACTTCGTCTTCGGCGGATCGAACACCCTTCTCACCCAGATGGAACTGACCGGGATGGGCGACGTCTACATGCCGGGCGCGACTGCCTACTTCGAAGCAGCCCGGGGGAAGGGACTGGTCAGGGAAGAGCACCGGATCGTCTACCACGTCCCGGTCATCGCCGTCCCGAAGGGTAACCCGGCGAACATCACCTGCCTTGCGGATATGACGAAACCCGGCGTGCGGGTGGCGCTCGGTGAGAACCCCGGCACCGCCATCGGGCAGCTGACCGACAACCTCCTCAAGAAGAACAACATCCTTGACGACGTCGAGAAGAACCTCGTGACCCGGAGCGGCACGGTGAACGAACTTCTGGTCTACATCTCCATGGAGCAGGCCGACGTCGGCATCATATGGGAGGACCTCTACGTGCCCGAGAAGATGGATATGGTCTACATCCCGAACGCTGAGAATCTGGTGAAGATCGTCCCCATCGGTGTGCTGGTATCCTCTGAGCACCCCGATGAAGCGGAGCAGTTCACCGCCTTCGTCATATCCGACGAAGGGAAGGAGATCTTCACCCGGCACGGATTCATCACCTACCCAAGCGAGATCTACGCGGAGATCGAGTCCTGAAGAGAGAGGAGGAAGATGCCCTATGGAAGTCACTTACCGGTTCATCGGAACCATCCACTCGCCGTTCACCGACCAGGATACAACGCCCATCCAGAGCATCTTCTCTGAGGCTGAGGGAACGATCGAGGTCTCTTCGGAGTATGCCGCAGGCCTCGAGGGGGTCGAGGGGTTCTCCCATATCATCCTCCTCTACCACTTTCACCAGGCCGATGGATTCTCCCTGCACCAGCGCCCGTTCGTTGACGGCAGCAAGGAACGCGGAATATTTGCCATACGGCATTTCAACCGCCCGAACCCTATCGGGATCTCCCTCGTCGAGGTCGTTGCCGTCGAGGGAAACACCGTCCGGGTCCGCGGGATCGACGTCCTGGACGGCACACCGCTCCTCGACATCAAGCCCTACGTCCACCAGTTCGACCACCGCGACGAGGTCAGGAGCGGATGGGTTGACGCCAGACATATCGAGGAGGTGAAGGTCCGGAGTTTTTCGCCAAAGGATCTCCGGAAACATGAGGAGTCTTCATGAGCCGGGGCAGCATATCCCGGTTCCAGGTGGTGACCGTTGCGGTCGCCCTCCTCATCGCCGTCTTCATCGTGATGGTCCTCATCGGGGTCGTCACCCACTCCCCGCTGCCCGTCCTGATCGAGTCACTCCTCTCTGAGGAGATCCGGTTCGCCATCAGGCTCTCGATCATCACGTCCGTCATATCGACACTCCTCTGTATCCTGATCGCCGTGCCGGTGGCCTACGCCCTCGCCCGTTACACGTTCCCGGGTAAGACCGTGGTGAACATGCTGATGGATATCCCGATGGCGCTTCCACCGCTTGTCGCGGGTGTTGGGCTCCTCCTCTTCTTCGGAGTCTCCCCGATCGGAAAGTCACTTGCCGCTGCAGGTCTCACCTTTGTCTTCACGCCGCTCGGGATCATCATGGCCCAGTTCTTTGTGAACCTGCCCTACATGCTCCGGGTGACACGGTCGACGTTCCAGGGCGTCAACCCCCGCTATGAGCACGTCGCAAAGACGCTTGGCTGCACCGATGCTCAGGCCTTCTGGCGGGTCACCCTCCCCATGTCTTTTAACGGTCTCCTTGCGGGATCGGTGATCACCTGGTCAAAGGGGATCGGGGAGTTCGGTGCCGCACTTATGCTTGCCGGCGCAACCCGGATGAAGACCGAGACGCTCCCGCTCTCACTCTTCCTGAACATGTCCACCGGAAAACTCGAGTACGCCATATCCGCGGCGACGATCCTGATCGTGATATCGATCATCTCGCTCTACGTCTTTGAGCGTTACAGCGGGACAGCGCACGTCTACTAGGAGGAACTCATGCTTATCATCGAATCTCTCTCAAAAAACCTCGGCGAGTTCGCCCTGACGGGCGTCTCGCTCTCGGTCGCGGACGGGGAGTACTTCATCGTCCTCGGCCCCACCGGTGCGGGGAAGACGATCCTCCTTGAGACGATCGCCGGGATATACACCCCTGATGCGGGCCGGATCCTCCTCAACGACCGGGACATCACGGATGTGCCGGCAAAGGACCGCAACATCGGCATGGTCTACCAGGACTACATGCTCTTTCCGCACCTGACGGTCGAGGCGAACATCGGGTTCGGGCTGAAATCTCGCCGGGCGGACTCCGCTTTCATCCAGAAGAAGGTGCAGGAGAGTGCGGAACTCTTGAACATCAGCCACCTCCTCCACCGCTATCCGGGGACCCTCTCCGGCGGCGAGCAGCAGCGGGCGGCGATCGCCCGGGCGCTCGTCATGGAGCCCGACGCGCTCCTCCTCGACGAGCCGCTCTCCGCGCTCGATGTCCGGACCCGCGAGAACCTGCGGGCGGAACTCGCCCGGATTCACAAGGCCACCGGGACGACGATCATCCACATCACCCACAACTTCGAGGAGGTCTTCGACCTCGCGGACCGGGTGGCGATCATGCGCGGCGGTGACGTCGTCCAGGTGGGAACACCGGAGGAGATCTTCCGGCGGCCGAACTCCGACTTCGTCGCGGGTTTTGTCGGTATGGAGAACCTCTTCTCCGGCACGGGAGCGCCCGACGGGACGGTCACGGTCGGGGATGTCCATATACGTGTGGACGAGAGCGTGACCGGGGCGGTCTCGGTCGCCATCCGGCCGGAGGAGATCCTGATCTCGAAGGCTCCTCTGCCGAAGAACGGCAAAAATGTTTTTTGTGGCCGGATCGAGTCCGCCCGACCGAACGGGGGGCTTGTCCGGGTCCTGGTCGATGCCGGCATCCCGTTCCGGGTGACGCTGACCCGGCAGGGGTTCGAGGAGGTCGGTATCGCCCCCGGCGATACTGTCTACCTTGCGTTCGGGCCTTCAGCGGCCCATGCCTACCCCTCCGGCGCCCCAGAAGAAGCCTGACCTCCTCCCCCGGGAACCCCGGTCTCCGGGGATTCCGGCTCGATCTCCGATTTTTTCTCCTCAAAAAGCCCCTCTGCCACAAGGCGCCCGATGACGGTATCGAGATATTCTGAGACAATCCGGTCTTTCTCCTGAATCTCCTGTATCCAGACCTTCACCGCCAGACGGATCCACTCTTCCTTGATCGACGCGATCTGCACCTTCGGCTCAAAGAGCCGGATGTCGGGCCGGGGGAGATCGGAGGAGAGGCGCCCGATGTAGGGGAGGTCGAAGAGGTTCGGGACGGCGGAGCGTTCGGTGGAGTCGATGTGCGGGAGGATCCGGGGTTCTTCACGGGCGGCCGCGAGGGCGATCTCCTCCACCCGCGAGAGGTCTGTGGTTACCGGGACGGTGAGCGGGATCGTGACTTCAAGGATACCGGCACGGGAGTAGTTGATCACCTTTGAGGTGATGATGCTCGAGTTCGGTGTGAGGATAAGACCGCCGTCAAGCCCCTGGAGGATCGTCGTCGTGAAGGATATGTCCTGCACCTTTCCGGGTCCCGTCTCCGGCCTTCCGCTGACGGTCACCCACTCCTCAAGCTGGACCGGGCGGTTGATCGTTATCAGGATGCCCGCTATGGCGTTCTGGATGATCTGGCGCGACGAGAAGGCCAGGACGATACTGAGGATACCGAGCGATGCGGCAAAAGCAGTGAGATCGAAGGCGAGAAAGTGCCGGGCGCTTGCATAGATCCCGATGACGATGATGCTGTACTGCAGGATAGACGCCGCCCATTTGGAAGTCCCGCGGGAGACCCGGCCGTCAAGCACCCGCTGGAGGAGCAGGTAGGTGAGGTTTCCAAGGAACAGGAACCCGACGAAGGTGAAGAGGAACGCGACGAACGCATCGAGGGGAACCCCGCCGATAAAGATCGGGACTATCTCCATGCAAAAAGGGTGAGAGACGGGAGAATTAATCCCTTCCGTCACGACACATCGGCCTGGACCTGTATGCCCGCGGCCGAGAGGTTTTTGAGGACTGTTTTGAGGAATTGCGACGTTATCTGGTCTTTTTGCGGAATTTTCTTGATCCAGGCCCGGATGGAGAGTTTGATCCAGCCGTCGTTGACTGAGACGATGTGGACGGCGGGCTCCAGGTACGTGAGATCAGGGCGGTCCGAGCGCAGACGGCGGTTGTAGGGGAGATCGAAGAGATCCTGGACGCCGGATCGCCCGGTTCGGCCGCGGGTCTGGACAAAACGGGGTTCGTCGCGGGTTGCTGCAAGAGCGATGGCGCGCACTTCCGTAAGATCTGTGGTGATCGGGACGGAGAGCGAGATCCGGACTTCCATCACCCCGCCTCGCGAGTAGTTGACGATCTTTGATGCGATGATGCTTGAGTTTGGCATCAGGATGAACCCGCCGTCGAGCCCCTGGAGGATCGTCGTCGTGAGGGATATGTCGCGCACCTTGCAGAGCCCTGTCGTCGGTCGCTCCCCGACGACGATCCATTCTTCGAGTTTGACCGGCCGGTTGATCGCGATCAGGACACCGGCAAGGATGTTCTGGGTGATCTGGGTCGATGAGACGGCAACGATGATACCGAGGATACCAAGCGATGTAGCGACGGCCGTGAGGTCGAAGTCGAGGAGGTAGCGTGCGCTCGCGTAGACCCCGCCGATGATGACGGAATACTGGAGGATGGCCGCCGTCCACTTGGCCGTTCCCGGGGAGGTGCGCCCGTCGAGCACATGCCGGAGAACCATGTAGGCGAGGTTGCCAAGAAAGAGAAACCCGATCGGGGCGAGGATGAAGATGAAGAACGCATCAAGGGATACCCCGCCGATCAGGGCCGGATCGCTCGTCTGCATGTAGAGAGTGGTGAGCGGGCAGGAGAGTTAATCCCTCTCATCTCCGTTGGCCCCGCCCTGGAGCGCAGCAAAGATCCCCGCACCGAAGACCTCTTCTGCAGAATCCTGGTAACGCTCCACCATGATTGCAAGAAGCCTCTTTGTCCCTGCGGATGTGGTGGATATCCCTACCCGTTCCGCGCGGCGGATCAGCCCGTCGCGCTCCATCGCTCCGAAACGCGGGAGGACGTAGTAGTGGGGGATACCCAGGTACTCTGCAAGTTTCCGGGTCGTGGGGAACCGGATGGCAGCGCCGCCCGGGGAGAAACTGATGGTTACGCACCGGTCCTCCTCAAGGAGGAACCGGACGGCCGCCTCGATTATGTCGTCGTGTTCGTGTGCGGGCATCCGATCGCGGGAGTATCTAATTTTTAGGGAAAAAAATGGTTTGGTTACGCCGCTTCCGCCTTCATCTCGCCGCGCTCTTCCTCGGGCATCTCTTCGAGGTAGATGACCTCGGCGCCGATGTCCTTTGCAATCTGTTCGAGTTCGACTTTGCGGAAGTGGGAGCTCTCAACCTTCAGGTGTTTCTCCTCGCCCTTCTCTTCGATGACGGCGACGACACGAAACCGGGGTTGTTTCACGCCGGTTCCGACTTTCTGGCGTTCTCGTGCATAGATCTTCATGACTCTCCTCCATATACCAATTGGTATATCAGCAGATATAGCACAAAGCTACTTAATGTTTTCCTCGAAACCTGAATTGAGTGATGATAGCATGGCAAAGCGGTTTGAGATGGAATCAAAACTTGCAGGCGAGAGCCTTGTCCGGCGCGGCCTGATGCGGGAGACCGCCGGTGTCCGGCAGATCCGGATTATGCCCGAACTGAACGTGGTGAAGATCGGCGGCCACGGTGTCATCGATTACGGGCGAAACGTGATCTACCCGCTGATCGAGGAGATCGGGGAACTCTCCCGGAACAACAAGATCCTGGTCGCTACCGGCGGCGGAGCACGGACACGGCACATCCTCGACGTCGGGATCGACCTCGGCATGCCGACGGGGGTGCTTGCTGAACTCGCGGGCAAGATCAGCGAACAGAATGCGATCATGCTCTCGCTCCTCTTCTCGAAGTACAACGGCATCCGTATCCACACCGACGATCTCCTGAACCTTCCTTCGCTCATATCCCTTGGCATGCTCCCGGTCGTCCAGGGAACCCCGCCCTACGGGCTGTATGAGCACCCGCCGGAACTCGGGAGTATCCCTCCCCACCGGACGGATACCGGCGCGTTCCTTATGGCTGAGGTCGTGGGCGCGAAGAACTGCATCCTCGGGAAGAACGTAGACGGTCTCTATACGGAGAACCCGTTCGTGAACCCTGATGCCGAACTCATCACCGACATCACGGCCGACGAGCTCCTGGAGCTGGATATGGAGGATATGGTGCTTGAGCATATGGCGGTGCGGCTCCTCCGCGACGCTATCCATGTAAAAGAGATCAAGATCGTGAACGCCCATGTGCCGGGGAACATCACAAAGGCCATCAATGGGGAGCAGGTCGGCACCATCATCCGGGCTTGATGGTCTCCCATCTATCTCTTTTTATTAACCGCAGGGGAGCCTTCATTTCCTCAGGGTGCGGATCGGTACAGGACGATCCTATGACACTCTACCTTGGCATCGACGACACCGACACCCTCGAGTCACGGGGGACCGGGCGACTCGCCCGCGCGATTGCAGCAGAACTCGCCAGGTCGTATACGGTGACAGGGGTGACGCGCCACCAGCTCTTCGTCCACCCTGCCGTCCCGTATACTTCGCACAACAGTTCCGCGGTCATCCATATCCAGGATACCGGGAACGGGATCGCGGCCGACGTATTCTCGGCGGCAAAGAAGATGATGCTCGACGACTTCATCGAGGGGAGCGACCCTGGCATATGTGTCGCCGCTGCCTCCAATATCCACGACGGGTTCACCCGTTTCGGGATCGCTGCGAAGACGAGTGTCGTGACGCAGGGGGAGGCACGAAGACTCGCCCGCGAGGCGAAGATCCGCCTTGAGGGGCTCGGTGGGACGGAGGATGGCGTCATCGGAGCGCTTGCCGGCATCGGGCTTGCTGCATCGGGTAATGACGGCCGATTCATCCTGAAAGGAACAATCCGGGACCTCCGCGGCAGCCAGACGGTCGCCGCAATCCTTGCCGCCGGTGTCGATGCGGTGATGACCCGTGACGGCGCCGCGGTCGAGGAAGGCGTCGTCGTCCTGAAGAAGTTTCCAAAGCCCGCCCGCATCGGGGGGAGGGCAATCCTCTACGTCGAGGCGGATGGCGAGGGGTATCGCGATGTCGTTGTGGGGTGAGGGGAGCCCCTATAAACAACATCTATTTTACATTACCTTGATATAAAAGGGGTAAATTATATTAAGTTGTTATTAACTCAAAACATTCCTATTTAAATATGTGTATTGCGACACATCTTTGAGAATTATGCAGCGAAGAACTATCTTTGCGGTGGCGGCCGTCATGGTTGCCTTCCTGCTCATCTGCGGCTGTACCGGGACGACAACCGACCCGACGCCCGTAGAAAAGCAGCAGCTCCGTATCGCGACGACGACAAGTCTCGACGACACCAAGCTCCTCAATCACCTCAGTTCGATCTTTGAAGAGCAGCACAACGCCGAGGTGCTGATCATCTCCGCCGGAACCGGCAAGGCACTCGAATACGGGCAGCGAGGCGACGTCGACGTCCTGATGGTGCACGACCGGGCGCGTGAAGACACCTTCCTTGCCGACGGCTACGGCATCAACCGGCGGGTATTCGCGTACAACTTCTTCATCCTCGTCGGCCCCGAGTCCGATCCGGCGGGTATCAAGGGCATGAAGCCCGAGGAAGCGTTCACCACCATCCGTGAGAAGGGAATGGCCGACAAGAACATCGTCTTTGTCTCACGCGGCGATGCATCGGGCACGCACTCGAAGGAGCAGGCGATCTGGAAAGGTGCCGGGTTTGACTACGCGAAAGACATCCAGGGCTCCGGCGACTGGTACATCGAGGCCGGGACCGGCATGGGCGCGACCCTGACGATGGCAAACGAGAAGGAGGCTTACACCCTCTCCGACATCGGGACTTACCTCGCCTACAAGGGGGATCTCGATCTCGTGACGCTCGTGGATGAGGGCGATATCCTGCTCAACGTCTACTGCGCGATGCAGATCAACCCCGAGAAGTATCCCGACATCAACAGCGAGCTTGCAAAAGATTGGGTCAACTTCATGATCAGCGATGAGACCCAGAAAGAGATCGCCTCTTTCGGAGTCGACAAGTACGGTCAGCCGCTCTTCTACGCTGCCCAGAATGACTGGGCGGAGATCGGCGTGACTGAGGCCGAAGTGTCGGTTCCTATCGCGTGATCCGGTGAATGAACCCTGATCCCACCCTTTTTTGGTAACCCCTGAGTGGAGAGCATGTACGAGATCGTCGAGGGCATCGCGGAGGCGGCACGGCTCATCATCACGCTCGACCCCGGCGTGATGAGCATCGCGGCGCGGAGCATCATCGTCTCGTTCACAGCAACCGTCGCCGCCACCTTGATCTCCATCCCGCTCGGGGCTGCGATCAACTTCGGGACGTTCCGCGGGCGGACGAGTCTCATCAACCTGATCCAGACGCTCTACTCCCTCCCGACGGTCATCGTCGGCCTTCTCATATTCTTGCTCATATCCCGTGTCGGGCCGTTCGGGTTCATGCGGCTGCTCTTCACCCCGACGGCGATGATCATTGCCCAGACGGTGCTCGTCCTCCCCATCATGACCGGCCTTACGATATCGGCGCTCTCGGGTGTCGATACGGTCATCAGGGATACCCTCCACTCGCTCGGGGCGACCCGTCTCCAGTTCCTCGCGAACGTCATGAAGGAGGCGCGGTTCGCCATCCTCACCGCCGTCGCGGTCGGGTTCGGCCGGGCGATATCCGAGGTCGGGGCGGCGATCCTCGTCG
>LSQX01067456.1_pt9 | contig 11615 bp, 11 predicted proteins | sample 654561 | NCBI WGS metagenome assembly LSQX01 (sample SAMN04489861, study PRJNA283612) | anaerobic digester metagenome | isolation source: 4 biogas reactors fed with cattle manure at either 37C or 55C with and... | place: Denmark: Kongens Lyngby | collected 2014 | reverse complement strand
CCGTCATCCTTGCCGTATTTGCTGATACGGTTTGAATACATGGTGTTTTGCGTTTGATAATTGCGGTAGGAGCTTTTGACATACAGTTCATGCCCGGCTTCCTCCGCGGCTTTGAACAACTCGCTCAATGCCTCAGCCGCTTCTTTACGCAGCTCATGCGGGCCGCTCACGCTGCGCAGGCGTACACGGATCAAGTTGTTGGGCACAAAGTCGCTTGCCAGCACATTGTCCTGATTCACCAGGGTGAGGTTACCGTTTTTGTTTTCCAGCAAATTTGCCGGCAGAACATAGGTCCATTCTGGCTGCGTGACCTGACCGGCAGCCACAAACAGTTGCGTCAGCGCAAGCAGCGCGATCAAAAGAAAAAGTTTAATCCGCGGGGTGTGATGCATGGTGTAAAAGGCCTCCGAATGTAGACTGTGACAGTTCTTCAACATAGGTTTCAAGCGGGATGCCTCGCTTGAAAATCTCAGTTGCGTGCGCTATTCCGACATAGCGGATGTGCCAGGGCTCATACGCGTAACCGGTAATCTCTGTGAATTCCGCCTCATAGCGGATGATAAAGCCGAAACGGTGCGCGTTTTGGGCTACCCACTGTCCTTCCTTTGATTTACCGAAGGAGCCGTTGAGCCCGTTGTTGTCGCGCCGGCCGATGTCCATCGCAAGGCCCAGCTGATGCTCACTGGCGCCTGCCGGCGCAACATACAATTCTGCCGCGCGCTTGCCGCTGTTGTTGATTTTGCGCTGATAGATTATCCGCTGAGTTTCATAACTTCTAAAGCCTGATACCGCAACCAGGGTATGGCCCTGCTCGCCTGCCTGCTGAAACAATTGCTCCAGCGCTTCGGCTGCTTCCTTGCGCATCCTGATGCCGCCCGTTGTCATTTTCACCTGAGGTTTTACCAGATCCGGCGGCACATAGTGTTCCGTCAACCTGTAGGTTTTGTTGACCAGGTACAGGTTGCCGCCCAGGCTGGTTTGCTCCACCACACCGGTTATGCCGCTTTGTCCAAGCGACAAACAGAGCATCAGCAGCGCGATTACTTGCCTCATCGGTTATACCTGCGCAAACAGTTCGGGGTACTGGGCTTGCAGCCGGTTCGCGGAGGGCTTGCTCATCCGTACTGTCACGCGGGTGCCTTCCCCTTCGTGCGCCTCATGAATGATGCGCCCCTGGTTTCTGATCTCGTTTAAGACATGGTATTTGCTAAAGTGGATAAACATGTCCAGGGTGCGCTCGCCCTTGCGCAAAATCTCCACAATGGCTTGCAGCAACTGGTCAACACCCTCCCCTGTTTTGGCGGACACCTTCAGGGTGCCTTTGGGTAAAACGCGGTGTTCCGGCAGGGCGATGTCCCACTTGTTGTACACCTCAATGCGCGGTTGTTCGCAGGCGCCCAGCGCTTGAAGCACGTCTTCCACAGCCTTTCGCTGCTCCTCCGCGTTGGGGTTGGAGGCGTCTGACACTATCACCAGCACATCAGCCCCCATGGCCTCATCCAGGGTGGATTGAAAGGCTTCCACCAAGTCTGTCGGCAGCTTGCTGACAAAGCCGACAGAGTCGGTGAGCAAAAACTCATCCCCGTCCGGATGCACGATGCGCCGGGATACGGTATCCAGCGTCGCGAACAACTGGTCCTTGACATACACATCCGTCTTGGCAATCAGGTTAAGCAGGGTTGATTTACCCGTATTGGTATAGCCAACCAGCGCGACGGATGGGATGCCGCTGTCCACACGGTTTTTGCGCCGGATACCCCGCTGGCGCTCCAGCTCCTTCAGTTCATCCTTGAGGATTTGAATCCGCCGTCTGATAACACGCCGGTCCATTTCCAGTTTGCTTTCGCCAGGGCCTCGGGTTCCGATACCGCCTGCCAGACGAGAGAGGGATGACCTTGCCCCCACTAGGCGGCTGGCGCGGTAGTTCAACTGCGCCAGGTTTACCTGCAGTTTGCCCTCACTGGTGGTCGCGCGTTGCGCGAAAATATCCAAAATCAGCGTAGTTCTGTCAATCACCGGGATGCCCAGCGCGTCCTCCAGCCGGTTGGTTTGGATGCCGGACAGTTCATCATCCACGATGATCAAGGTCGCATCCTTTGCCTGGGCGTCCAGCGCAACCTCTGCCGCCTTGCCAGATCCGATATAGGTGGCGGGATCTGGTTTGATCTTTACCTGCAGCGCGCTGCCAACAATCACAGCGCCGGCGGAATCAGCCAGGGCGCGCAATTCTTCCAGGGATTGCTGGCTGTCCGTGCTGATGAGGTAGGCGCGCTCGGTCTGGTCCTCAGTGGATATTTCCTTCATGGTCGCCAGCTGATCGTTTTGGGTGATTGTCCACATCAGCTGCGGATGCTCAAGATGCTTAAGGGACAGCGCTGTAATAGGCCCTGCCTTGAGCGCGCCGGTTTCATCCGGCGCCAGGAAGGAGACCGTCGCGCCGGTTAATTGACCCTCCTCATTGACACCCAGGGCGCACATGGCGTCCAGGCGCAGGCTTTGGATAGCGGACATATCGACATTCGACAGCGTCGCGTCACCATTTGGATGCGTGTGGATGCAGCGTACACGGCTCAAACGGGTATCGCTGCGGCGCTGGCCCAGGTCCTGCAGGCTAACCCTGTCAGCCTGGCCAACAGAAACATCCAAGATTTTACCGTTGCGCGCGATATATATCGCAATCTCCCGGCGGATCAGCGCCGTCAGCTGCGCCAATTTGTCCGCCAATTCCAGCGGCAAAAAGACAGTCGCATCTACCTCTATGTCATACAGGGTGAGCAGCTCTTTTTTTACGCTCTCCCGAATACCAGTCAAATTCCCGGTCAGTTCCGTCATTCATTCTCCTTTTGTTCAAGCCGTGCCTTATAATCCGCAATCGCGGCGTGCACCGCTTCCTCCGCCAGAACAGAGCAGTGCATTTTCGCAGGCGGCAAGCCATCCAGCGCCTCTGTCACGGCTTTGTTGCTGATGCGAAGCGCTTCTTCCAGCGTTTTACCCTTGACCATTTCTGTGGCCATTGAGCTGGTGGCGATGGCCGCACCGCAGCCAAAGGTCTTGAAACGAACATCCGTGATGATGTTGTCCTTCACCTTGATGTACATTTTCATGATATCGCCGCACCTGGCGTTACCCACCTCGCCGATGCCGTTGGCATCTTCCAGGGAGCCGACATTACGCGGGTTGTTGAAGTGATCCATCACCTTATCAGAATACATGGCTTTCTCCTTGTTCATACAGCGGCGACATGGCCCGTAGAATGTTGATAATCCGCGGCAGTTCTGTTTTGACTGTGTCAATCTCCTCCTGGCTGGTATCGGCAGACAGCGTCAGGCGCAGGCTGCCGTGCGCGATCTCATGCGGCAGGCCAATGGCCAGGAGGACATGGGATGGGTCCAGTGAGCCGGATGTGCAGGCAGACCCAGAAGACGCCGCGATGCCAGCCAGATCCAGCCGTAGCAGCAGCGCCTCCCCTTCGATATATTTTACCGCGAAGTTCACGTTGTTGGGCAAACGCAAAATGGGATGACCATTTAAACGGACCTCCGGCACGTTCTTTAGGATGCCGTTGATCAGGTCATCCCGAAGCGCAGCAATCTTTTTGGCGTTCTCATCCAGAGTGGTCACTGCCTTGGTGATTGCCGCGCCCAGGCCTACGATGCCCGGAACGTTTTCTGTACCCGCCCTGCGGTTGCGCTCCTGCGCGCCGCCCTGGAAGAACGCGGGCAAGCGGGTGCCCTTGCGGATGTACAAGGCGCCAACACCCTTTGGGCCATGGAACTTGTGCGCCGACAGCGAGAGGGTGTCAACCTGCCATTCCTTCACATCAACAGGAATGGCGCCAATGGCCTGAACCGCGTCTGTATGAAAGGCAATTTTGTGTTCCTTCGCGATTGCTCCGATTTCCGCGATGGGCTGTATGGTGCCGATTTCGTTGTTGGCTGCGATGACGCTAATCAAAATGGTGTCCGGTCGGATTGCCTTTTTGATGTCCGCGGGGTTTACCAGCCCATATTCATCAACGGGCATATACGTGACTTCAAAACCTTGCTTTTGCAAGTCTTCCAAAGGGTGCAGCACCGCGTGATGCTCAATGGCGGTGGAGATAATGTGTTTGCCCTTGCTCTGGTTTGTGTGGGCAATTCCTTTAATGGCCCAATTATCGCTCTCCGTTCCGCCGGAAGTAAAAAAGATTTCCTGCGCGGTACAGTTTAACGCGGCTGCTACCGCGCGTCTGGCTTCTTCCACCGCTTTGCGCGCGTCCCGCCCTGTCGCGTAAATGCTGGATGGGTTGCCGTAGTGGTCGGTGAAATAGGGCAGCATCTGCTGCAACACCTCGGCGTCAAGGCGTGTCGTTGCCGCATTGTCCAAATAAATTCTGTTCAAGTCTCTCCTCCATGCGCTGGCAAAATCCCAGCCACTGCATTATATCACGAAAACCAAACAAAAATGAAAATTTAGTGCATTCCTGTGTCCTGAAGCTGGTTTGCGTATCTGTCATTGGCCATCTTCATCAAGCGTGTGTACAGACCAGCTTTTTGCGGATTTTCTGACAGATCTTTCACAACACGGGATGTTTCCTCAACCAGTTTGATATTGGAGATGCCATATACATTGAGCAGTTTCCCGTGCTGGCGGGTGCCCAAAAACTCCCCGGGCCCGCGCAGGTCCAGGTCTTTCTGCGCGATTTCAAATCCGTCGTTGGTTTGTGTCAGGGTTTGCAGGCGCTCATTGGGCTCTCCCAGCAAAAAACACCAACTTTCCTTGCTGCCGCGGCCCACACGCCCGCGCAACTGATGCAACTGCGCCAGTCCAAACATATCCGCGTCTTCAATAACCATGGTGGTCGCGTTGGGTACATCCATCCCTACCTCAATGACTGTAGTGGAAACCAAGACCGAAGCAAGATTTTGATAAAATCGGGACAACGCATCCTGCTTTTCTTCCTCAGGCTGGCTACCGTAGGTAAGCGCCATGGGGATACCGGAGAGCGCGCTTTTTTGCAGCTGATGATACAGCGCGGTGGCGGATTGTTTGTCCTGTTCCTCTCCCTCGCTGTCCTCCACCAGCGGACACACCAGGTAGCTTTGTTCCCCTGCTTTTGCTTTGTCCCTGATGTAGGTATATAAGTCCGCGCGTTTGTTCTGGGGTACGATTCTGGTTTTGATCTCTTGCCTGCCAGGCGGCAGCTCATCCATGATGCTGACTTCCAGATCGCCGTACAGCACCAGGGCCAGGGAACGCGGGATTGGCGTTGCAGACAATGCCAGGATATGCGGCACATAATCCTCCGCCTTATCGGCCAACCGTTGCCGCTGTTTAACCCCAAAACGGTGCTGCTCATCCGTGATGACCAAGCCCAGGTTGTGATACACCACTGTTTTGCTGATAAGCGCATGGGTGCCGATTACGAACTGCCATGCTCCAGATTTTACATTTTCCAAGGCTTCCCTGCGCTCTGCGGCTTTCATACCCCCAAGCAGCAAACCACATTGAATGCCATATTTCGACAATGTTTTTTCCGCGTTTGCCGCGTGTTGACGGGCAAGCAATTCTGTTGGCGCCATCAAAGCGCACTGATACCCTGCTTTGATCGCGAACACCGCTGCCCCAAAGGCAACCGCGGTCTTGCCGCTGCCCACATCCCCCTGCACAAGCCTGCGCATGGGCTTTGGGGATGACATATCCCGATAAATCTGTTTGAGTGTTGCTGCCTGCGCGCCGGTTGGCGCAAAGGGCATTTGCTGCCAGAATGCTTCTGTGCTAAAAACACTGCTATCCATCTCAGGGCCAGTCTCCTGGCTTGATGACATGCTTTTGATGGCTAACTGGTACATCACCAGGTTTTCAAACCCAAGCCGCCGCTGGGCTGTAATAATCTGTTCTTTGCTTTGCGGGCGGTGCGCGAACTGCCAGGCTGTACCTTTGTCGCACAGATTGTTTTCTTTTAAAAAGTTTTCAGGCATTGTTTCTGCGGTTTGATCATCCACCAACGCCAAGGCTTGGTCAATCAAACTGGCAAATACCTTTCCCGGCAAACCAGGCAAAGGTTTATATTGAGGAATGATGCCCTTGTCCCTGATGATTTTGGGGTTGAGCAGACTTCGCCCTGTTTTTTCTTTCTCCTGGACCATGCCATGCAAGACAACATGTTCGCCTTGTTTGAGCTGCTTTGCCATCCAGGGCTGATTAAACCAGAAGACGCGCATGACGCCTGTGGTGTCTGCGACCTTTGCGCGGACAATCGACCGGCCAACATAATACTGGATGCTTGGCGCGGTCTGTACCACGCCCTCGATGCAGGCGGGACCTGGCTGCACCTCCGCAATGGCCTGAACATTTTCCGCGAACAAATAGTCCCGCGGCAAACAATCCAGCAGACTTGGAAGGTCCGTTATCCCCTCTTGCTGCAAGGCTGCCTTTCGCTTGGGGCCCAGCCCGCGAAGGTTTAATCCAGCGCTCATACCCTTCCTTTCAAAAAGAAGCTGTCAAACTGACAGCTTGCAAGTACAAATACATCTGTGTTATTCGACTGACAGCAGGTAGAAGTACAACTGTTGGCCGCCCCGGTGCACTTCCACATCACAATCCGGATACATTTCTTCCAGCTGGTCGCGCAGGGTGCGCGCGTCCTCTTCCTTGGTCATCTCACCAAAGTAGACAGTGATTAAGCCGTCATCCTCATTGACAATTTCCTTCATCAGCAGGACGGCGGCTTCCTCTGCGGTTTCACAGTTGACCGTGACCTGCCCGTTGTTCAAACCAATGATGCTGCCTTCTTTTATGTGGAGGTCTTCCAGGTTGGTGTCGCGCACCGCGTAGGTAATCATCCCGGTACGCACACGCTGGGCAGCTTCGTTCATGCGCTCCGTATTTTCTTCCGGGGTATCCTCCGGCTGGAAGGCCACCACGGCCGCGATGCCCATGGCGACGTTCTTGGTGGGCAGCACGATGATATTGCCGTCACTCATCGCCGCGACCTGCTGCGCGGCCAGGGTGATGTTGCCGTTGTTGGGAAGGATGTAGATGGTCTTGGCATAGACCGCATCAACCGCTTTTTTCAGGTCATCAATGCTGGGGTTCATGGTCTGGCCGCCTTCAACGATGCTGTCAACACCCAGGTCCTTGAAGATTTCGTTAAAGCCGGAACCTTGTGATACGGCAACGATGCCGTAGTCCTTGAGTTCCTTCTTCTTTTGCTTTTCCAGATCGCGCTTCTGCTGGACCATGTTGTCAATTTTTAGCCCGTTGAGCTCACCCAGCATCAGCGCGTACTGCAGCGCCTTGCCGGGATCATTGGTGTGCAGATGCACCTTGATCAGATCATCATCGCCGACCACTACCAAGCTGTCTCCGATGCGGCTCAGCTTGCGGCGGAAGGAAGCGATGTCCATATCGCTGGTGCCAGGCTTGAGCTCCTGCACAAAAAATTCGGTGCAGTAGGCGAAGGTGATTTCCTCGTCCAGGTCATGCTCATCAACAAAAGCCTGCTCCTGGCTGGAGTCACCGCTCATGTCGACCAGCAGGTCTTCAAGTTGCTCCCCATTGAGGACGGCTGCATAGCCCGTGTAAATCAGCAGCAAACCGCGGCCGCCGGCATCCACCACGCCTGCCTGGGTTAAGGCTGGCAGCATTTCCTGGGTACGTTTCAAAATGCTTTCACCGCTGGACAGCACGACGCGCATCAAGGCGGTGAAGCTGTCCGGCTCCATCTCCGCCTGCGCCAGGGCATCCTCGGCGATAACCCGGGCCACTGTTAAAATGGTACCTTCCTTGGGCTTCATCACCGCTTTATAGGCAGTGTCCGCGCCGGATTTGAGTGCCTGGGCGAACTCCAGCGGGGTGATTTTTTCTTTATCAGTCAGCGCTTTCGCGAACCCGCGGTATAACTGGGACAGAATGACACCAGAGTTTCCCCTGGCGCCGCGCAGCGCGCCTTTTGACAGGTGTTCTGTCAACTGCCCAATGGAATGGGCTTCCTTGGTATTGATTTCCCTGACGGCAGAAATCATTGTCATGGACATGTTGGTGCCCGTGTCGCCATCCGGGACCGGGAACACGTTCAGCGCGTTGACCGGCTCCCTGTTCTTTTCAAGGAGCGCGGCACCGGCATTGACCATTTCACGCAATGTTGCAGCGTCAAGCAAACGAATATCAGCCATTTATAATCCTCCTCCGCGACGGATGAATCAGACGCGGATTCCTTCTACAGTGATATTTACATTGCGGACCTTGACGCCGGTCATGCTTTCGAGTTTATACTTCACGACCTCTTTAATAGATGTGCAAACCGCAGTGACAGAAATGCCGTATTCAACCACAATGTATAAATCCACATCAATCATGTCGTCCACCGCGCGCAAGGCCACGCCGCGGCTGAGGTTTTCACGCCCCAACCACTCAACCAGGCCGTCTTTCGCGCGCTTGCTGGACATGGCTACAATGCCGTAGCACTCAAGGGTGGCATACCCCACCACTTTGAGCATGACTTCCTCGGAAATATAGATGGTGCCGATGTCGTTTTTGATTTTGAACTCCATCCTTAAATCCCCCTTAGGTAACTGTTTCAGGCGGTATCAGTATACAAGATTTCCATACCCTGTGCAACCTGCCGCATGAATGCACGGGTTTTTGATACAAACTTACTTTTGAATGTCCTTCAAGGCCTGCTCTGCCAAACTGGCATCCTTGGAAATCACAAAGACTGCCTGGAAGCCCTTTGTGAATACCTTGGCGTCTTCGATCTTGAACATCTCATCCGGCCGGTAACCACGGTATTCCTCAAGCAGACGTCCCTTGTACGCCTTGAGCGCCTGGGTGATGGCATCAAGGTCTGCCTGGTTTTTCGTGTTGATGACAATGACCGCTTCAGGCGTATACCGGCTGGCATCCAAACCAGCTGCTGTGTCACCCAACATGCCTTCATCCAATTCCAGCAGCAACGCTGTTTGGGCCGTGTCAAGAAGGGTCAGTTCCTCAAACGGCAGCTTCTCAAGCAGCGTATCATAGACTGCTTGGGCAGGCTTGATCTCCGCCTGTTGTGTGCAGGCAGCCAAAAAAATGACCAATGCGATGATGAGAACAAATGCAAACTTTTGTTTGATACCCCTCACTCCTTATGATACGGAATCGTGTGTGAGCGCAAAAACTCGTTGACAACCTGGTAGCCTGCCTTGGATAAATGGATGCCGTCCCCGGCTGAGTAGTTCTTATGCAGCCCGCCGTCCTCATCCATCAGCGCGAATGATACCGGCAGATAAAAACAATTACGTGCCTTGGCGGCTTCCTCAATCAAGGCATTGAAGCCGTGGATCTTCCTGTTGTTCATCCTGGGGTACTGCCTCTGGGCACGCCGTTCAATAACGGGCGCCAGGGAAACGCAATAAATCAGTGTATCGGGCAGCTCGCTGATGAATAAATCCAGCATGGTCTCATACTGTGGCAGAACATGCTGTGCGCTGTAGTTGTCTATCCCGTTGCTGCCCAGCCATATATAAAGTTTACCTGGCTGTTTGGCTTTCAACAGTTCAATCATCCTGACGGACTTGCCGTTTAATTTGTACACCCTGTGCCGGACAACCCCATTGGCAGACTGCCCAATCTTTGTGACAAACTCCATCGTTGGCAAGAGACGGTTTAAGGCCAGTCCTTCAGCCAGGGAGTCTCCGATGAAAATGGCATCCTCAAAATAATCGTCACCAACCATGTCTCTCTTGGGCACGGTTGGCGCCTCATACCCCTCAAATACAAGCGCGGACACGGAGGGCTCTTCAAATACAAACTCATCCGCTGTCATGCCGATTGGCAAGGCCAGTAATATTGCCACCAGAAAAACTGTCAGTTTTTTGACGGCGCCAAATGGAGAAGCAGGTTGCGGTCTGTCAAAAAGACATCTGTTCCGTAGATACATAGAACCTCCTCAATGCCCTCTTTCTTGATATACGCATCCAGGTCAAAGCCGAGCTTCAAATACCGGAAATCCACCACGTGCAATCTTTGGTAATGTCTGGCCAAAAGCGGCAGAATCACATTGGCGTTTGAATCCTTGATGACAAGTGCACTGCCGCGCTCATTGCTTTTGCTGCTGAGTGTCATAAGCCCCGGGTTATTGTACAGCAGGGCATGATACTTGTTGGGGCTGTCAAGCAGCGCTGTATCAATCAGGCCGGGCTTCTGCATTCCTTCAATTTCCAGCGTGATGTCACTCACATCAAAGTAACTGAGCGTATCTGCCTTCATGAAGGGATACGGTGCCCGCGCATAATATGAGCCAGTAAAGCCGTCCAGTTCAATCAGTTCCGCGTCATCTGCCCGCGCTGTCAGCCCAAGGTGTTTCACCAATTCCTGATAGACAGTTTTAGCGCCCGCGGCAGTCAGATGATGGTCAGTTCTATAATGCGTCATTTGGGATTGATTTTCAAGCAATAATGCATTTTTAACTGGCAGGTAATCAATCTCTGGATAGCGCTGAACCTCCTGCTCAACCATCGCCAAAGGATCCGCAAGCGGATAAAAGGCTGGCAGCGCTTCCGGATACATCAGGCTGGACGGCGGCACCATGATAAAAGCAAAGGGAAGGCCTTGCCGCTGTGCGAATTGAGCAACCGCGCTGACCGCCTTTTCAACCTCTGCTGGATTGATTTGCCGGCTGTCACCAAATAACCTTTCGACTTTTCCCCGCACAACGCCATGGGACTCCGTTTTTTGCAATACCCGTTCTTTGAACAAATTGATCTGGATGAAGGTGTCATGCAAAGGCAGTTGCTCATCCACGTAATCTTCCGCCTGGTCCATCCACCTGCCGGTTGCGATTTGTCCAAGCGACGGCTCAGGGAAGGCAGACAACGGGCGGTTTTCGAGCTGTGACATGGTTTTATCAGGCAAAATTAGGCTAAACACAGCAAGAACCAGCATCATCAACATGATGAGGATGAATAAAGGCGCTCCGAACATTCTTTTCATCATATCAAAACCTGAAATAAATAAAGGGGTTGTAGGCTTCATTCACCAATGCAGCCAGGGACAACACCATCACACTGGTCATCAAAGCAATTCGCGCTATTTTTGAGCGGGCAAACAGTTGATTAAAGAAATGAAATACGGAGGGCATGCAAAAGATCATCGCGATGATCAGCAAAACGCCGTGTCCACGCAGGTAATATAGGACATCGGTACTAAATACAGGTGAAAACATCCGCGCGAAGTGATCGCCGGATTCGCTGAGGCTGCTGTATGAAAACAGCGGCAGGCTCAGGAAAAAGACAAACTGTGCGTACAGCAAACCCAATCTGGGCCGCTGCGCGATCCAGGGGCCAAAGGCTGTTTTCTCCAGCGCGATAAACATAAAGAACCAAAGACCCCACAGGATGTGGTTCCAATCCGCGCCATGCCAAAAACCGGATAAAAACCAGACAAAAAACAGGTTGATGATCGTCCTGCGCGTGCCTTTGCGGCTGCCGCCCAGCGGAACATACACATAATCCCGCAGCCAGGCGCCCAGCGTCATGTGCCACCTGCGCCAGAAATCGCGCATGGAGCGCGCGGACAGCGGATGGTTGAAGTTTTGCGGGAACTTGAACCCCATCATATGCCCCATGCCAATCGCCATGCTGGAATAGCCC
>LSQX01025188.1_pt1 | contig 11615 bp, 19 predicted proteins | sample 654561 | NCBI WGS metagenome assembly LSQX01 (sample SAMN04489861, study PRJNA283612) | anaerobic digester metagenome | isolation source: 4 biogas reactors fed with cattle manure at either 37C or 55C with and... | place: Denmark: Kongens Lyngby | collected 2014 | reverse complement strand
GGGGTTCGAGTCCCCGATGTCTCATTGTTACACAATATGCGGATGTGGCGGAACTGGCAGACGCGCTAGACTTAGGATCTAGTGGGAGACCGTGCAGGTTCAATTCCTGTCATCCGCATTAAGGGTCTTAGCACTTTCAATTGGGAAGGTGTTAGGACTCTTTTTACTAACAATCAACATATGATTATTTACAATCGAATTATTAAAAAGGAGATTAATTGATTATGTTACTTTCAGCAGAAAATATAGTAAAAAGTTATAGTGAAAAAGTATTAATCAAGAATGTCTCTCTATATATAGACAAGGGTGATAAAATCGGTGTGATAGGAGTGAATGGTACCGGCAAATCAACCTTTCTTAAGCTTCTGGCACAGATTGAAAAGCCGGATGAGGGTACAGTTACGTCATATTCAGGTACTCGTATTCAGTATCTGCCGCAAAATCCGGAATTAGATGAAAATTTGACTATTTTAGAACATATATTTTTAGATATACCAGCTCTTAGAGAGAGTAAAGAATATGAGGCAAAAAAGATTCTTACACAGCTTGGCATCACAGACATTGAGAAACGGGTCGGACATTTATCCGGAGGCCAAGTAAAATGTATGGAGATTGCGAAAGTGTTGATACATCCATGTGATGTACTTATTCTGGACGAACCTACTAACCATCTTGACATATCTATGGTACAGTGGCTTGAAAATTATCTCATCAAATATCAAGGAGCTATTATCATGGTAACCCATGATCGCTACTTTTTAGAACGGGTAACAAATAAAATAGTTGAAATTGACGGTGGCAATCTATACAGCTATCAGGCAAACTATTCGGCATACCTTGAGCTTAAGGCACAGCGTGAGGAAATGGAATTGGCATCTGAGCGCAAAAGGCAAAGCCTTTTACGAAAAGAGCTTGAATGGATAAGGCGCGGACCACGTGCGCGGGGCACAAAAAGTAAGGATAGAATTGCACGATTCGAGGATCTCAATAATCAAAAAGGGCTTTCTGACACAGCCAAGCTAGAGATATCATCTTTATCAAGTAGGCTTGGTAAAAAGACGATTGAAATTCGTGATATCTCGTTTGGGTTTGACGGTAAACAGCTAATAAGCCATTTCGATCATACTCTTCTTCGTGATGAGAGAATTGGAATCCTGGGGAAAAGCGGTTGCGGAAAATCGACTTTGATGAAGATAATCAGCGGTGAGATCAGGCCGGACTCTGGTTCGGTTGAGATTGGCGAAACTGTAAAACTTGGATATTTCTCTCAGGACACAGCGGAAATGGATTTGAACAGCAGGGTGATTGATTATATCAAGGATATAGCCGAAGTAATTGAGACTTCGGAAGGCACTGTGACAGCCTCGCAGATGCTTGAAAGATATCTATTCACACCGGACCTACAATGGAATACGATTGATAGATTATCAGGTGGAGAACGGAGAAGGCTTTATCTGCTTGGAATCTTGATGCAGGCACCAAATGTCTTACTTTTGGATGAGCCAACCAATGATTTCGATATCCAGACACTGACTATTCTCGAAGAATACTTAGAGAGCTTTAATGGTGCAGTTATTGTTATTTCCCATGATCGATATTTTTTGGAGAAGGTAGCGGAGGTTGGATTTGTTTTCAACGAAGACGGAACGATTGAAAAACGCCTAGGTGATTTTTTCGAATATATGGAGCAGAGCTCATCAACACCTCCACCTAAAAGAGAGTCGGAGGGAGCAGATAAAGCTAGAAGCCGCACGGATAAAAAACTAAAGTTTTCTTTCAAAGAACAGTATGAATTTGATAATATAGATTCTGAGATTGCTGAACTAGAACAAAAGCTCGATGCATTAAGGGTATTGATTCAGGAGGCTTCAAGTGATTATATCAAGCTCCAGGAACTTATGACCGAGAAAGAGGCTATAAATAAAAAGTTGGATGACAAAATGGAGCGCTGGATTTATCTGCATGAGCTTGCAGAAAAGATAGCCCAAAACAACAATTAATATAAAGATAATGAAACACAAGAGGTTAAGTTCGCTCATAATAATTGGCTGTGAACTTAACCTTTTCTTAATTATGAATGGAAATTATCTGGTTAAAGATGTATAATAAAAGAAAATATTACAAAGGGGATTTTATGTTATGGTTACTTTTGAAGATTTTATTAAAATAGATATCAGGGTTGGAGAAGTTCTTAAAGTGGAGTTTTTTGAGAAAGCTAAAAAGCCTGCTTATAAACTGTGGGTTGATTTTGGTGATGAAATAGGTATAAAGAAGACTAGCGCTCAAATTACGGATTGTTATATTAAAGAAGATCTTATAGGTAAACAAGTTTTAGGAGTGGTAAACTTTCCACCAAGACGAATTGCTGACTTTGAATCAGAAGTATTAATTTTGGGGGTTTATGCAGCACAAGGAGTAGTATTAATTCAACCGGAACAGTCTGTTAAAAAAGGTGATAAATTAGGTTAGTACGCATGGTCTACCTAAAACGGGAACGATAAATCCCAATTTATCAAGGAATGGACTAGTTCGCAATCGTAATTAATGTTCTCAAAACAACTATTAGGAGGTTTGGATGATTAGAAAGCGTCTTGATCGTGATTTAAATTGGGGATTTGATGGATTTCCATATTACCAAATGCGAGTTGATACGGAGGAGTTTCATGGATTAGTATGTCTTATACAATTAATTGATGGACAGTATATTTATTGGTATAAACCTATAGCAGGTAAGGTGCCGGTGTGTGGTAAAGGTATGACTTGGTTGCAGTTAATACCTGATGGAAAGCACCAAGTAATAACTGCAATGTATCTACCAAAGCAGAAGGTAATTCAAGAAGTTAACTATCCTAATTCGGTATCAATATGGTATGTGGATATAATTGAGAAAATAGAATACGATACAGATGGTGTAGCTGTATATGTTGACAAGTATCTGGATGTGGAATTCACTCCACAAGGTGATGTAATAATTGATGATCGAGATGAACTTGATGAAGCATATCAATCTGGCGAGCTATCAAAAGAACAATATGATGCAGCTCTAGAAGAGTGCGACCTAATTATTAGAGAATTATGTTCGAATGTTGAGGCAACAGAAATTCTTTGCTCAAATATTCTTTCTCATATAAATAATAGAATTGCCCAAGGAGAGAAACAATTTAAAGTAAAATAGTATTTATAGAGGGGATAGCATATGATTACTACCTTTGCTTGGTTTGGATATGAGTTACCGAAGAAGACTAGTTTTGATTTAATAAAGCAAGCAGGTTTTGATGGAGTAACACTGTGGTGGAACGATGACTTCGGAGATAATGATTTTCGTTGTAATCCAGAGCTGGCAAGAGAGGCTGGATAAAACAGAATTAAACGGATAGTAGAAAGAGCAGAGTATTATGATGTGAATGTGGCCTTTGAGAATTTGCGTAGGCTGGGTTATTTGAAGTATATATTAAGTCATGTGGATTCACCTAGAGCCGGTTTCTGTTATGACAGCGGACATCATAATTGTCGCACTCCCAATGAAGATTTATTATCACAATACGGTTCTCGCCTGATGGCTCTTCATCTACATGACAACGATGGAAGCGATGATCAGCATAGATTACCCTTTGATGGTACAACTGATTGGTCAGCAACAATGAGACGAATAGCACAATCTGGATACAAAGGTGCTCTTGCTTTAGAAGCCACTAATAATGGACACGTAAATGGTCTCCGGAGGAATTTTTACATAAGGCTTTTGAACGGGCGAAGAGACTTGAAGCATTACTAATTAATTCATGGGAGAAGACAAATGGACGAATTAGTTTTAGCAAAAATCGAAAAACCTATGATTAATGATTTGAAAAGAACGGATTTAAAGAGCTTAATGATTTAATAATTCTTGTTAAATAAATAAACCCACTGTAATGATTTACATGCAAGAAAATGGATTTGAGTTCTAGATAAATAAAATAATATGATAAATTTGTTTTGTTGGAGGCTAGAGATGAAGAAAAAGTTACTTAGAATAGCGATTATTATAATTGCTATAATTTTGTTATTACCAATTCCGATACGTTATAAAGATGGTGGAACTGTTGAATACAAAGCCATATTATACAGTGTTACAGATTATCATTCGCTCAATGGAGTGGACGGATACGATACAGGGATTGAAATAAAGGTTTTTGGTATAACAATATACGAAAATACGACATTTGAAGATAAGTAGGGGCCTTTTTGTTTTTATATGTCAGATACAGTGAATATAATTTGCTGAGTTTTAGTGGGGTGGTATAGAATGAACTGTAAAATATGTGAAAAGCAAAAAAGTATTAAGGATGACCCATATTTTATCATGGAACTTGAAACAGGATATGTTATTTTAGGTTGGTTTCAGAAGTTCAAAGGTTATACAGTTTTCAATTGTAAAGAACATGGTCCTGAATTACACAACTTAGAAAATTCTTTTAAAATTTGTATGAGGAGGTAGTATTGTTATGGATGAAGAATTAAAAATCAAAATGTATTCATTTACTGTAGATTGCATAGACCCGCATGAATTAGCAAAATTTTATGCGACAATGCTCAGGTGGGAAATGATATTTATCAATGAAGAATGGGCATGTATATACGCACCGGGAACAAATCAAGGAGCATACCCTTGTATTTTATTTCAACGAAACCTTGAGTATAAACCGCCTGTGTGGCCAGAAAAGCCCGAAGCTCAACAGCAAATGGCGCATTTAGACTTTGCAGTTAATGATATAGAAAAGTCAGTACAATATGCAATACATTGCGGGGCTACTATAGCAGATGAACAATTTTCTAATGATTGGAGAGTTATGTTTGACCCAGCTGGACACCCTTTTTGTTTATGCCAAATGAAATCTATAATCGATAGTGATCATTTTGGATTGTTATAGATAATCACTGTATTAGGGAGAAGGATATGAACAAACCACAAATGATTATTTTTGACTATGGCCACACCTTGTTATATGAACCAGAATTTGATTTTTTACGTGGCGAAAAAGAGATATATAAGCATATAGTAAAAAACCCAAGACAGTTGACCGTAGAAGATATCAATAAATTCGGTGCAGAGTTATATCAGAAAAATGATTTTTGTAGAATGTATGGGTATGAATTTAATAATCTTCAAACAATGAAATTAAAGTATGAATATCTTGGTATCGAATTAGACATTTCGTATGAAGAAGCCGAAATAATATTATGGGACTCAGTTTCTCGGGGAGCATGTATGCCATATGTAGAAGAAATGTTAGAATGCCTCAAAGAAAATGAAATTAGAAGTGGTGTAATTAGTAATATAGGTTGGTCAGGACATGCTTTGACAGAAAGAATTAATCGATTACTTCCTCAAAATCAATTCGAATTTATTATTGCCTCTAGTGAATATGGCATTAGAAAGCCAAATTCAATGCTTTTTGAATTAGCGATTCAAAAGGCTAATCTACATCCCAATGATATCTGGTTTTGTGGTGACAATGTCGAGGCTGATGTATATGGAGCTAGAAGTGTAGGTATTTTTCCAGTGTTTTATGAGGATGAGACAGTTGATTGTCCTTGGGAGGGGCAAAATGACGATCTAAAGATTGATTTTAAGCATTTACATATACATAGTTGGGTTGAAATGATAAACATCCTTAAGAATTTAAACAATGATATGGAGTATTAATTGTAGTATCTATATCTTATTGGTCGGAAGTATGAATAACAAATTAGAATTTATAGGGAAGATTATATGTATTAGGTGGGGTGTACGCATATGTTTTTATATCATTATTATGATAAAAAGATTGGTCCGTTTATGAATTTATCAGAACTATCATCTGATGAGGCAAATGCTGTCCTTAGTGAAATAAAAAAAGAAAAACCGAATGTACAGTGCGCGCAACGGGATTTACATACGGTGATTCACATCCAACATTTAGTCCGTGGCCAAGAGATGATGATTGGGAAGAATATCGCAGAAAGCTTTACACTTACGATGAGATATTGGAAGTAATAAAAAAGTACGGCTTGCCGCAAAATTGGAACAACGATGGTAGACTTGGGCCTGAAAGATATATTGAAGCGCATATCTGGAGTGATGATACAATAGATAAATATCGTTTATAAAAATTGAATATAAAAAGGAGAATGATTATGCTTGAATTTAAATATGATACACAATTATTGATTGAGGGTGAAAATCTTTCAGAGGATGAAATAAATGAGTATATTACTAAGAATATTGAAGGTGATTGTTTACTTGCAGTAGGAGATGAAGAACTAATAAAAATTCATTTTCATACTAATGTGCATGACTATTGCAATGGTGAGGTTTTACATGTTCCAACACTTGACTTAAGTAAATGGGTATATGATTGCGAAGTAAAACAGTTTGTACAAACAGGGGATTCTGATACCTTTTTCTGTGATATCAAAAATGTTCAAATTGATAAGGATATAGATATATCTGAAGGAATAGACTTGACTCTATTTGACCCGGTAGTGTATTCAGGTGATTATCATTCCATAGGTAGTCATTTGGGAAAGATCGGTGACTATATTTAAAAGAATGCAATGAATTATATTGAACAAAACAAATCATGAAGGGGGAATAGCCGTGAAAAGCATCAATGAGATCAAGTCCTTTGTAGAAGAACAAGAAATTTTCATTATGCCTGAGGTTAGGCTTATTGGCATTGAGGGACGATGCAAATTAAATGCTGGCAATAAAGAAGTACTAGATCTGTGGCAAAAGTTTGGAGAAATAAATGACAAGTATCCAGCAGTTCTGGACAGTTTACCGAGAGCAATTCCCAATGCTCTGCTTGGGTGGACAGGTGATTGTCCTAAAGGAAGCGATACATATTCATATTTCATTTCAGTAGCTTGCCCATCCGGAACAACCGTGCCAGATGGATATTCTTATCGTGACATTCCAGCATCATATGTAGCAAAAGGCGAATACGGTGACGATATAGGCGGTGTTATCAATAAATTTACTCCTAATGGTTTTATTACCTGTTATACTGATTTGGGATGGAATGCTGAATTATATTTAGATGATGAAGAAAAAGACCCTCCAAAGAATAATTGTAGTCCCTTTCGCTGGCTCGTCCCGTGTGTTAAGGTGGATAAAATGAAAAATAATATGGTGCTTAATAATAAAGTATAGAAAGATGGCATATTGGTATTTCAGAAGGGAGTATGGTCAAATGGAAAATCAACTGAAATTGGTTGCCAAATCATATGACAGACATTTTATTGAATATGGAAATAAAGATGCGCCAAGTTACGATAATTTACCTGATTATATTACAAATGACCCTGACTATTCTTTATATAGAACGGAATTAGAAACAGGATCTGGAGGTAGTGAATGTATAAGTATTAAAGATTATTTATCGCCTAGAAGAAATATGAATTTTATTGACCTTGGTTGTTGTTTAAATCTAATGCTTAAGGGATATGATGAATGGCCTTCAACATATTATGGTGTTGATATAAGCAAAGAAACTATTCTACTGCTTAATGAATTTGTTAATAAAAATAGTTTAGCCATAGGCGATTTATATCATGGAAGCATACATGAAACACCCTACGAGGACAACTATTTTGATATTGGGGCATGTATCGGGGTGCTTGAATATTATGAAAAAGATTTTGTTGAAAAAGTAATCATAGAAGCTCATCGGATACTAAAACCTAACGGAAAACTTGTACTTGATATTCCAAACATAAAAAGCCCGACCGGTAGAATTATGATGTTGATAGAAGAATATCTCGGACGGCCTGAAAAATTTAGTTTATCGCCTCAAGAATTTGAGAGTATGCTTCAAGATTATTTTGAAATAGAAAAAACAAACAGAACTGATAATGAATCTGAAGTTATGGGGTTTGGATATTATCTGAGATGTAAAAAATAATCTAAAAAGTAATTTAGAGGCTTCATGACAGCTTCAGAGACAGGGGAGGATGACAGGCATGGACAAGAACTCTGCTAATAGAATTAATATTATAGGAGCAGGTGAGGTAGGTAGTGCTGTTTCGGTCGATATGAATAAGGATACTGTGTATAAAACAAATAAATCTTACTGGGACACTAAAGGAAATGACTATTTAGAAGCAATTGTATTTCCCCTATATGGAGCATTTGTATCTGAGGAAAAGTGTCAGCTCTTTGGAGATGTGTCTGGAAAGAAGCTGCTGGAGATAGGCTGTGGAGACGGAAGGTCATTACAATATCATGGAGAACACAAAGCATCAGAGCTTTGGGGTATAGATATTTCAGAGATGCAGATTGAAAAGGCAAGACAGCATTTAGCTGAGAATGGTCTATCAGCCAAATTAATATGCTCTCCCATGGAAGAAGAGTGTGGTATTCCAAAGGATTATTTTGACTTTGTTTATTCTATATATGCCATTGGCTGGACCACCGATCTTGAAGGGACTTTTCGACGAATCTTGGTATTCGGTATCTCTTGATCAAAGTGAGCTATCATTATCTGATCGTAAGCTATCAACCTATGTGAATGCACTGGCTAAAGCAGGGTTTGTATTTGAGCAAATGATTGAGCAATCCGATGATGATATTATACAATCGTATGAGGGTGACGTTGATTTTGCAAAGAAAGCGAAAATGCTTCCACTAACTTTTGTTATTAAAGCAAGAAAACTATAATTTACGAGGAGGGTTTCTATGAGAGAAAAAACAAGGTGCATATGGGCAGGAGATATCCCCATATACATAGATTATCATGATAATGAATGGGGAAGGCCTGTACATGATGATATCAAGCTGTTTGAAATGCTTATCTTAGAGGGTATGCAAGCAGGACTATCATGGATAACCGTGCTGAATAAGAGAGAAGCATTCAGAGAGGCTTTTGATGGCTTTGATCCTAAAAAGGTATCTCAGTATGATGATGCAAAGATACAGGAGCTATTAGCAAACGAGAAGATAATTAGAAATCGCCTTAAAATCAATGCGGCTGTTAATAATGCCAAGCTGTATTTGAAGCTTATCGAGGAATACGGAAGCTTTGACAAATTCATATGGGGCTATGTGGATAATGCTCCTATTATTAACCGTTGGGTCAAACATGATGATGTGCCTGCAAGCACCCTGCTATCTGATAAGATAAGCAAGGATCTGAAGAAGATGGGCTTTAAATTTGTTGGCACAACAATTATTTATTCATTCATGCAAGCTGTAGGTATGGTCAATGACCATACTACTGAGTGTTTTGTATATAAGGAGTGCCAAAGTCGTGGATAGAATACTAAAGGGTATGAATGGGCTACGGAACACCATTTTTGCTTCTATGAATATGATTATAAGGAATACCTAAAGACTATATAATGTATACTTAATATTAGCATGTATATCTATATTTTAAAATTGTATAGGGAGGTTAAATTTTCCGTTATATGTATTGAATAAATTTAGAATTGGAGGAAAATTGTATGAAGCTTTATATGAAACAGAAGGTGTTCTCATGGGCAGATAAATTTAATGTTGCTGATGAATACGGGACCACTAGGTTTTCTGCGGAGGGAGAACTATTCTCATGGGGTAAAAAACTTCATATATATGACAATGTAGGTCGGGAAGTTGCTTTTATACGCCAGAAGGTTATGTCTTGGCTTCCCCGTTATTATGTGGAGATTAATGGCGTTACAGTTGCATCTGTAGTCAAGGAGTTTACTTTCTTTAAGCAATCCTATCGCTTGGAGGGCCTGCCATGGCGCATGGAGGGTGATTTTTGGGCACACGACTATGTCATGTATGATGATAGTAGTCATGAAATCATGAGGATGAAGAAGGCTTGGTTTACTTGGGGAGATAGCTATGAGCTTGAAATCTTTAATCCTGACAATGAACTTCTTTGTCTTTGTGTTGCATTAGCAGTTGACTGTGCTGTGGCTCAGTCGGATTAGGATAAGGCTTTTTGAGGATGATGTATCAGGGTATTATTTACCTGTATTATGAGAAGTATATTATATATATTATAATTTCATAAAATTGCTGTCATTTTAAAGAAATTATGATATACTGATTTCTGAATAAATATCAATTTATTTTTACTTTTAACAGCGGATGTCAGATTTAATAGATTTATATTAGAGGCAATCCGTATTATATTGGAGGAATGGAAATGGACGATAACCCTGACGCCAATCAGATAGGCATTCAGATTATGATTTTGGTGGCTCTAACACTTGTTAATGCATTTTTTGCCTGTGCCGAAATGGCTATGGTATCTGTTAGTAAATCAAAAATTCGTAAATTGGCGGATGAAGGAAAAAAGAGTGCGAAACTTGTTCTTAAGTTTTTGGACGAGCCTACGAGATTTTTATCAACAATTCAAGTTGCAATAACACTTGCAGGATTCTTTTCTAGTGCTTCCGCTGCAACAGGACTTTCAAAGCCTGTGGGAGCTTGGCTAAAAGGTATGGGAATATCATATGGTGAAAAAATATCATTTGTAGGAGTAACCCTTATCTTATCTTATTTTACATTGGTTTTTGGAGAATTGGTTCCAAAAAGAATTGCCTTGCAAAAGCCTGAACAAATTAGCATGTTTTGTGTTAAGCCAGTAAGTGTAGTATCAAAGATTGCATCACCCTTTATTAAGTTGCTTACATTTTCTACGAATTTAGTAACTAAACCCTTTGGACTTCGGGAGGGGAATACAGAAGAAATGCTTTCAAGAGAGGAGATTAAATCTCTTGTTAGGGAGGGACAAGTTCACGGTGTATTAAACCTAAAAGAAAAAGAAATGATTAATTCTATCATGGAATTTGATGATAAGATGGCAAAGGAAATAATGACGCCGAGAATAAATGTTTTTGCGATAGATATATCTGATCCTATAGATGATTATGTTGATGAACTTATGAAAGCTAAATACTCTAGGATTCCAGTGTATGAAGAGGATGTTGACAATATTATTGGTATTTTATTTATTAAGGATTTTCTTAGAGAGGCAGTAAAGCGTGGTCCATCGAAAGTGAATCTGCTTTCAATTCTTCGAAAGCCATATTTTGTTCCAGATAGTAAATTCATCAGAGACCTATTCAGAGAGCTGCAGCAGTCTAAGAAACAGATTGCAATACTGATAGATGAGTATGGAAGTTTTGAGGGAATAGTCACTATGGAGGATCTGGTTGAGGAGGTAATGGGAGAAATCGAAGATGAATATGATCCTGGCTTGTCAAAGATTATGAAGTTAGATTCCAACACATATCTGATTGATGGGCTTGTGTCTATAGGTGAATTGAATAATAAGCTAGACTTAAACCTATATTCTGAATATTATGACACGATTTCAGGATACTTAATTGATCAGATTGGGTCTATACCTAAGGAAGAGGATGATAGGACCATTGAAATTGATAACCTTGTATTTAAGCTTGAGAGTGTTAGGCATAAAAGAATTGATAAGGTGAAGCTTTATATTGAACCTATAGAGAAAGAAGAAGAAATAGCTGTGGAATAGATATATAAAACTTTTGTAAATTAAGGGCTTGAACTGCCCCTATGTGTAAATGATAATATTTCGGCTTCAGATTTAAAGCTAACATCTAGGGTTGCAGGGCAATCAGTATAATTG
>LSQX01259023.1_pt1 | contig 11616 bp, 7 predicted proteins | sample 654561 | NCBI WGS metagenome assembly LSQX01 (sample SAMN04489861, study PRJNA283612) | anaerobic digester metagenome | isolation source: 4 biogas reactors fed with cattle manure at either 37C or 55C with and... | place: Denmark: Kongens Lyngby | collected 2014 | reverse complement strand
GAGGGGAACCACCTGATCCTTGATGCGCACCTGGGTGCAGCGCCGCAGCACGATGTCGGGGGCACCTTTCACAAGGGATTGGTACCCTTCTTGCCCCGCCACCAGTACAGTCATGCGCTTGCGTTCAGAATCAAACGGCAGCTCTCGAACTAGGGGATACGTGCGCTGCAGTTTGCGCTGATCAGTACCACCTTCGAGCGCAAGCCGCAGCAGAGCGGTCTCGGTGGGGTCTCCCACTACCTCTTTGTTCGCATGGACTTGGGCGTGGGTGCAGAGGGCGCAGACTAGCAGGAGTTGGCGGAACGCCTTCGAATGCCGGGCCAAGTCTGTGAGGCTCCTACCTGCCGCGGCTTGGTAGACAGCATCGTCTACCCATACTTGTTGGGCGGTCATCCTGTTTTGGGTGAGGGTCCCGGTCTTGTCGGAACAGATGACGGTCGCGCAGCCCAGGGTTTCCACCGCGGGCAGCTGGCGCACAATCGCGCTGCGCCGAGCCATGCGCTGCACACCCACCGCGAGAGCGATAGTCACCACTGCCGGCAGCCCTTCAGGGATGGCTGCCACTGCGAGCGTGACTCCGACCATGAACATCTTGTAGACGGGAAAGCCCTGCCAAACGCCTGTGGCAAACACTACCCCGACGATAACGAGACAGCCCAAAATGAGGATTCTCCCCAACTGACTGAGGCGCTTTTGCAGGGGCGTTTCTACTGGCGGCGCCGACTGGATTAGGTGTGCGATGCGGCCCATCTCTGTGTCCATACCCGTGGCTGTGATCAGAGCGCGGCCAGTTCCCCTGGTCACCAGGGTGCCCATGAAAACCATGTTTTTCTGATCTGCCGGGGTAAGTTCCGCGGCTGGGAGGGCCTCCGCGTGTTTCGCCGTGGGTACAGATTCACCCGTGAGGGTAGACTCATCTATGCTGAGGGCATGGGCGGCGATGAGCCGCCCGTCTGCTGGAACTCGGTCGCCCGCCTCCAGCAGCACCAAATCGCCAGGAACCACCTGGTGCGCGGGAACTTTCTGCCACTCTCCCTGCCGCACCACTTTGCAGTACGGGGCCGTGAGCCGCTTCAAGGCCTCCAAAGATCGCTCGGCACGGTACTCCTGCACAAAGCCCAGAACGGCGTTGAGCAGCACAATCGCCAGAATGGCTGCCGCATCCACCACCTCGCCCAGCAGGAAGGAAACAGCGGTGGTGGCCAGGAGGACCAGCACCATAAAGTCCTTGAACTGATCCACAAACAAGGCAGCGGGGGATATACCTCTGCTCTCTGAGAGCTTGTTCGGCCCGTGTTTTCTCAGTCGCCGGGCTGCTTCGGCATGGCTTAACCCCAGATCAAGATGGGTATCCAGCTCCACGACTACTTGGCTGTGTGGTTTTGTATGCCAGAGTTCCGCCAAGACAGAAACCACCCTTCCCCTAGGTCTAAGTGATATCTATTCTGGCGGTGGACAGAAAAGAACAACCCCCTGTGTTCAGGGGGTGAGCTGCTCAATTCTCTCGCGAGTGTGCTGTGCTTGCTCAGTGCGGCCTAAGGCATCGTAGGTAAGGGCTAAGTATTGGTGGATCTCCACAGACCTCGGATCCAGCAGCTGCGAGAACTCCAGCACCTCTGCGGCTTCTTCGTACTCCTCTAGATGGTAAAGGCTGATGCCCATCCCCACCCGTGCCCCCACAAACTCTGGCGCGTCGGCCAGCGCTTTGTCAAAAGCATCGCGGGCGGCTGAGTAATCCTGGCTGTCCAGGAAAATGTTCCCCAGACCGTAATAAGCCCGCGCCAGTTCACCGAACTCAACGGCCTTGGTATAGGCCTCTTCCGCAAGGTCGTGATAACCCAGTCGGAGGTAGGCGTCGCCCAGGAGGCCATACGCCCAGCCTTCCTCAGGATTACGCCGAAGAAAGCTCTCGTAATGGGCCGCAGCTTCCACATCCCTATCCAAATTCTGATAAACCAGCCCGAGCAGGAGAAGAGCTTCATCCCCTTCTCCAGTGCGGATCGCATTTTCAAATTGGCTGATGGCCACGCCCAGCGGGTTGAGGTCCTGCTGGAGCCGATCGAGCTGCAGGGCGTGATAGACCAGAGCCTGCAGCCCACCTTGGAGGAATGGGCCTTGCGCGGCGGCCGTCACGAAGACTCCAAGGGCGCCAAGCAGGATTATGAACACGGCGAGAAAGCGCCTGTTGTGCATGTTCGACATCCCCTTAGTTTTAGGTATCTACAAATCATTCGCCACCATCCCTGCCATTACCTCCTTCGTCAGTTGAGGAGGATCGCGGCCTCTGATATAATTATCCCCAGATAGATAGGAGCTGATGGAAATGCCCCTGGACGGCTTGACGCTGCACGCCATCGTAAACGAACTAGATGCGGAACTTAAGAACGCCCGCATTATGAAGATCTACCAGCCGGACCGCTATACGATCCTGCTGCACCTGCGGCTGCCGGGCCGCAATGTACGCCTCGTTCTGTCCGCCGATCCCGTTTATCCCCGTATTCATACCACTACGGCCGATCGGGAAAACCCCATCTCCCCCCCCGCCTTCTGCATGCTTCTGCGGAAGTATTTGGAACCGAGCCGGATTCTCCGCATCGAGCAGCACGGTTTTGACCGGGTAGCTGTGATTCACCTGGAAGGACTGGAGTTCTCCGCAGCATCGGGTGAGCTGCGCCTGATACTAGAAATCATGGGCCGCCAGAGCAACATTCTGCTGGTAAACCACGGGGGAATAATCCTCGATGCCCTCAAGCGGCGCGCACCGGGCGACGGGGCAGCAGACCGCAGCCTTATACCTGGTGAACGCTACGTTTTTCCTTTTGATCAGGGCAAGGCGGATCCGAGGGAGATCTCCAGCTCAGAACTGGTGACTAATCTCCGTCTGGCCGCGCCCACGCAGCCGGTCTGGAAGATTCTGCAGGACTCTGTGCAGGGGCTGAGCAAGCTGGCTGCTCGAGAGATTGTGTTCCGGTCGGGGCTTTCCCCCACCGCGCTGCGAGTCGAGACCGATGCGCCGGACTGGGAGCAGGTGGACAAGGCGCTGCGGGAGGTGGTCCAGGAAGTACTACAGGGAAAAACAGCTCTGTATCTCGGCCAGGGACAGGAAGATTTTGCCGCCTACTGGGTTTACCACGCGCCTTTCCAGGAGCGTGCTGAGAGCATCACTGCTGTGGTGGAGAGCTTCTACACCACGCGGGTAGAAACAGCTGAACTGACACAGCTGAAGAATACCCTAAGGCGTGCCCTGGACAAGCAGCTTGCCCGGGTGATGAAAAAGCAGGAGCTGCAGCAGGAGACGCTGAGAGAAGCTGAACATGCCCACACCTGGCGCAGGCTGGGAGAACTGATCACCGCCAATCTGCACCTGCTGAAGCCGGACAGCGCCGCTGCCGAAGTAGTGGACTATTCCGACCCGGAGCTGTCCACTGTGTCCGTGCAGCTCGATCCCACCCTCACTCCCATCGAAAACGCCCAGGCGATGTTCAAGAAGTACCACAAGGCCAAGAAGAGCCTGGATATCACCCTCGAGCAGCTGCGGAAAACGGAGGCGGAACGGGACTACCTGCTGGAAACTCTGACCCATGTGGATTTAGCGACTGACCTAGATGTTCTCAAAGAGATTCAGGTGGAACTTGAGCGAGAGGGATACCTACCTGCGCCGCCAAAGGCTAGCCGCCGCAGTCATCTGCCTGCTTCCGGCCCTGACCGCTACCGCCTTCCCGACGGGACTGAGATCCTGGTAGGGCGGAACAATCGCCAGAACGATCTCCTCACCTTTAAGCTTGCGGCACCTGGTGATCTGTGGTTTCACGCACAGCAGGTACCGGGCAGCCATGTAGTGCTGAAGGCGGCGGGCGAACCTACCGATGAAGCCCTGCTTGTGGCCGCGGTCTTGGCTGCCCAACACAGTCAAGTCAAAGACTCTGCCAAAGCCGCCGTAGACTACACCTACCGCCGCCATGTGCGCAAACCAAGCGGCGCCAAGCCTGGCTTTGTGATCTACGACAGTTTTCAAACCATCATTGTGGATCCCCAGATGAAACTACCCAACCTGACCAAACTAGAGCAGTAAAAAAAGGCCACAGCGGCCTTTTTTTCCGGGACAGGAAGCCAGCGAGTCCACCTTATGGTCATCTACGCCCGCCCCCTGCCTTCAAAATACAGGTAGAAAAATACCTTTCGAAACATTATTCTTGGTTTATGCCTGAATCCCTCTTGCCGCTGATTAGATTTGTGTTATTTTTTGTGACCAAATTGTACAAACGGCAAGGCATTTAGCTGCAGCCTGCCCAGTGTAGGCTGTGGGGTTGGCGATAACCTCCCGCTGCTCTGGGGTGAACTTTGCCAAATACGGCACCAGTTCCTGATCGGCCTGAGCCAGATCCAAGAGGCTCTGGCCGGTTTTTTCGGCTGCGAGGGTCAACCGGCGCACAGCTTCATGGGCATCGGGATGGCCGTGAGCTGCGAGGAGAATATACAGGGGTTCCGCCGCGATCAAGTGGGCGCTGCGGTTGAGGTTTTCCCGCATCTGCTGTTCATCCACAGCAAGTTTTCGGGTTATGCGGATCAGGCGCTGCACCGCCATGGTCAAGGCCGCAGCGATTTCCACCACAAACCGCCCCGAGGCTGAATTGGTCAGATCCCGCTGGTGCTCGCTGATTTGATCCATGTACACGGTCATCATGCGGGGCATAAATGCCTTCCACATGCTCTTGACGTGTTCGAAGTTCCAGGGGTTGCGCTTGTGGGGCATGGTGGAAGAGCCTACCTGCCCTGGGGCAAAAGCTTCACCCACCTCACTCAGCTCTGTGCGCTGCAGGTGGCGCATGTCATCGGCAAAGTTGGCCAGCACCCCAAAGGTGCTGATCAGCGCGTGGGCTAGGTCCAACACATATTCGGGCTCCACAATCTGGGTAGAGTGGTCCCCTGGCAGGACGCCGAGGAGGGACAGTGCTTCCCGCTCAAACTCTATTGGGTCCGCTAGAAGGAGTGAACTGGCGTTGTACGCTCCCACGGCGCCGGCCAGCTTGCCCCGGAGATTGTCCCTAGCCCGCACGAGCTCTTGCAGGCGTCCACCGAGGCGGCTGATGTATTCCGCTACGGCAAAGCCAAAAGTGATCGGCACGCCGTGCTGACCGTGAGTCCGCCCCACGGCCGGTGTATGAGCTGTAGTTTCGGCAAGATTAATCAGCACTGCCATGAACTCCTTAAGGCGCGGCAGGATGCACTTGGTCACGGCTTCCCTCAGCTGCAGGGCCCGAGCGGTGTCCATAATGTCAGCAGAAGTGGCAGAAAGGTGAATAAACGGCCGCACGGACTCATCCACTTCCCGTTGAATGCAGTTCACCAGCGCCCGAATATTGTGCCGTGTCTTCTCCTCCTCTCGGCGCACATCTTCCGGGGTGATCCGGCCGCAGGCTGCCTTGACCTGCGCCGCAGCACCGGCAGGGCAGATGCCGCGATCTTCCAAGGCCTGGACGAGGGCCGATTCCACCTGCATCTGATAGCGGATGTAGCCTTCTTCTGAGAGAATGCTGGACAGCTCCCGCCAGAGCTCGGGGTCTGAAGCTTGATAGCGGTGGTCCAGCGGGCTGAGATTGGCAAATATGCTCATGGATCGTCACTTCCCTTCGTGATACCAGAATAAGACAACATATCCAGGTTATACTGATCATAAATATGAGTGAGTGCTAGGGGGGTAGATACTATGTCGACCGAGAAGGCGCCTATACGAAAAGAACGCACTGCCGCCCGGATTTGGACCGAGGAAGAAAAGGATATTGTTTGGGAGAAGGTTATGCAGGCCAAGGAAAACGAGCTGCCGCTCACCGAAGCCTTTCGGCAGGTAGCCAAGATCCTTCCTCACCGATCCGAGGCAGCTGTTGGTATGCTCTACTATAACGTCCTCCGCAAAGAGCGGGAAGAACCTGCAGCACCGGCAGCTGAAGCCAAACCCAAGCAGAGCTCCTCAGCAAAAAGCCGGGAACTCAAGCTCGATCCAGAACTAATCGCCGCTTTCCAAGGGCTGCCCGAATACATCCACCAGGTTGATCAGCGTATCAAGCGCCTCGAAGCTGCCGCAGCTCAACCCAGCGTGTCCAGCATCATTAAGGCGCTCGGCACGATGGTGAATGCCTACGAAACAGCTAATGACCAGCAGAGTGCGCTCGCGAAACTTGAGCAGACCGTGGCTGAGCTGCAGGAGGAAAACGAACGGCTGCGGGAAGCCCTAAGCAAACTCCAGCAGTCCTATGAAGATGCCTTGGCTGTGTACGAGATGTTCACCAACATGGCCAGCATATCCCAGATCATGAGCTTGGGAGATTTCAAGCAGCAGATGAAAACAACCCTGGACAAATGGGGCAACGTGCTGGAAATCACATTCGAACGGGTCAAATGAGGAGGCACGGCCAAATCACCACTGCGAGTGCAATCAGTGCCAAGAGCGGCGAATATAGGGCGCTCCAGCCGACAATGCCGGGACCAAGCAGCACTGTAAACAGCGCTGGGTAAACCTCCTGCGCAGTTCCAAACACCAACAGGCCGAGGGTGAGGAGAGCAGCCGCGGCCCCTCGCCAGTAAGGCTTGCGCCCGGGGCCTGCGCCAGTGTCGAGGACCGCCAGGAACTCCCCCATCTTCTGAAAACGGTGCTCAGGCGCTGCTGATGCAGCCAAAGAAAAACAAGATTTCAGCCTTCGGGGTAGGCCGATGCGGTTCGCCTTGGCCAGTACCAGGAGAGTTTTGCCCAGCCCGAAGACATCTAGCCGCGGGTGCGCGCAGGGCTCGCTTTTTACTTCCGGCGCCATGAATCGGGCAGTACCGCCCACAGCCTGTCCACCAACTACCGCACAAGTCCCGAAGTCAACCAGCTTGACGGTACCGGCATGCGAGAACGCCAGATGTGATGGTTTGATATCGCAGTGGACAAGCCCTTGTTGGTGCAGATAGTGCAGAGCTTCTCCGGCCTGCTGCCCAACTTCGATCAGTTCTGCCAGGGTAAGGCAGCGGTCGCGGGCAGTTCCCCCCAGTCCCAACTCCATCACAAGGTGGATTTTTCCGCCTTGGATGACTACATCATAGAACTCCACAATATGCGGATGCTTTAGACTCGCGAGGACCTGTACTTCCCAACGGGCTTGGGGCGTATCGGCCATGGTTTTTACTGCTACTTCGCGCTGCAGGACGTGGTCATACCCCCGCCTGACGACTCCACTCCTTCCCTGACCGATCACCTCAAACAGGTTGTAGCGCTGGTGCAGCACCTGAAACACCTCCCGGTGTGAAGTATGCACCAAATCGCCACAGCTATTCCAATTTCAGGAACCGCTCACAGCGTTGTGAAAGTCATCCTTGTACTGCAGCAGGAAGAGATTGTAGTACAGTCCCCGCTGCGCGAGCAGCTCTTGGTGGGTGCCCATTTCCCGGATCCGCCCTTTGTGCAGCACGATAATCTTATCTGCGTGCTGGATTGTGGACAGACGGTGAGCTACCACGAGGCTGGTACGTCCCTGAAGGAGCCTGGGCAGGGCATCCTGGATCAACTTCTCCGTTTCCGTATCTATGTTAGCCGTTGCTTCGTCCAGAATAAGCACTGCCGGATCGAAGGCTAGGGCGCGGGCAAACGCGAGGAGTTGGCGCTGCCCAGCTGACAGAGTGGCGCCTCTCTCCATCACAGGCTCATCATATTTCTGTGGGAGCCGCTCAATGAAGTGATGGGCATTCACATACTGCGCAATTTCGCGGATCCGGTCATCGGATATCTCGGTGTTGTTGAGGCGGATGTTGTCGCGGATCGTCCCGGAAAACAGAAAGACATCCTGCATTACTACCCCGATCCCACTGCGGAGCTCTGTCTTTGTCAGTTCGCGGATATCAACACCGTCCAGAAGAATCTGTCCTCGCTGCACATCGTAGAAGCGGGCAATTAGGTGCATGATGGTGCTCTTCCCTGCCCCGGTGGCACCTACGAAGGCCGCGGTTTCACCAGGTTCGATCACAAAGGAGACATCTTTCAGCACCCACTCTTCCCCAACGTAGGCAAACCATACATTCTTAAACTCAATTCGTCCCTGCAGGCTGGGCAGCTTTTTGGGCTGAGCGGGCTCAGGGATCCCAGGTTCAGTGTCCAGGATCTGCACGATCCGCTCGGCTGAAGCCATGGCAGACTGCATGATGTTGAACTTCTCCGTGAGGTCATTGATGGGGCGGAAGAACATCTCCAGGTAGTTGATCATGGCAAAAAGAGTCCCGAACTCCACGGCTCCCCGGAGCACATCACCGCCGCCGACCCAAATCAGGAAGGTCATGGCAAGCGAACCCAACAGCTCCATCGCCGGGCGGAAGACGGCGTATACCTTCAGCTCTTTCATACTGGCTTGGAGGTGATCCGTGTTCACTTCATCGAATTCCCGCAGTTTGCGCTTTTCCTGTCGGAAGATCTGCACAAGGCGCATGCCGGAGATATTCTCCGCCATGAACGCATTAATGCGGGCAAGCCTGGTGCGGACTTCCCTGTAGGCGGCTCTAGCTTTGACGCGGAAAACTACCGTTATGGCCACAATCACCGGCAGCGTGCTCATGGCCGTCCAGGCAAGGCGGGTGTCTAGGCGGAACATCACTACCACAATACCCGCTAAAATGAACACGTCTTTGAAAAGATTGACCAGCACGGCAGTGTACATTTCCAAGAGGTGCTCTGTGTCATTGGTGACACGGGTCACTAAGCGGCCCACGGGATTGCCGTCAAAAAAGGCCAGAGCTAGGCTCTGCATGTGTGCAAAGACATGCTGACGGATATCGTAGACGATCCGCTGGCCCGTGTACTGCAGGAGATATACCTGGCCGTAGTTGAGCACAAATCCAGCCGTGAGGATGGCAAACAGGATCCAGCCCAGCCGGATGATGGCCTGGATATCCCAGGATCTGAGGGCCCCCAGCTCATCACGGGTAAGCTCTTTAGCCTCGCCAGTGCTGCTGACGAGGAGCCAGATATCGCCCTGGCGTTCCACCGTATGGCTGATAGCACCTCGCGGCGGAAGGGTACTGTCTGAAAGGATCCCTTGGCGGATCAGGCGGAGACCGTCAATCTCCACCAGCGCGGGGTGAACAAGATCCGCAGGCGCTTCCAGGTAGGGCTGGCTCAGCCCCAAGATATGGTCATCTATGGCACGCTTGATCAGGTAAGGCCTTGCCAGGTCAATCACGCTGATCACCAAGAGGAGGATCACGGACAGCGCAATCAAGTGCTTGTAGGGAGCTGCATAACGCAGAAGGCGCTTCATCAGGCGCGCATCGTAGACTTTGCCCAAAGCTTGTTCTTCATGGAGGTATTCCAAAGCGCGTCACACCCCTCTTCAGCCGACGCTGGCGATTTCTTCTTCGAGCAGCTGTTTGTGATAGAGCTCTTGGTACAGGCCTGGCTGGCTGACCAGCTCGTCGTGGGTCCCCATCTGCACGATTCGGCCCTCGTCGAGCACCACGATCTTGTCTGCATTCCTCAGGGTCGAGATGCGGTGGGCTACCAGAATAACAGTGCGACCCTGAAATACACCTTTGAGGTTCTGGAGAATGGCTTCTTCCGTTTCGGTATCTACCGCAGAAAGGCTGTCGTCCAGAATGAGGATCCTCGGGTTCTTGATCAGCGCCCTAGCGATGGCCACCCGCTGCTTCTGGCCTCCCGAGAGAGTTACTCCGCGCTCGCCGACAACGGTGTCAAACTGAGCAGGAAAGCCCGTAATATCGCGGTAAACTTCCGCCAACTTCGTGTAGTGGGCAACAGTTTCCAGGGAAGCTCCAGTACCGGCGAAGTCCACATTCTCCCTGATACTGGTAGAGAACAGGAAGTTGTCCTGCGGCACATAACCGACGTTGGTGCGGAGCACTTCTAGTGGGATCCTGCGGATTTCCTCTCCGTCGATGGTGATGGTGCCATGAGGCGGGTTATAGAGGCGCAGGAGGAGGTTCAGGAGTGTAGTCTTGCCAGAGCCTGTCCTCCCTAAAATGCCCACTGTTTCCCCAGCGCCGATATGTAGAGTGATATCCTCCAAGGCGGGGCTGGGCGCTCCGGGATAGGTGAAAGTGAGGTTCCGAATGTGGATCTCTCCTGTGAGGCTGGTGAGAGGCGCAAGGGGCTGTTCGTCCTTCACTGCCGGCACTTCGCTGAGAATGTCGTTGATGCGATCCATGGACGCCCGCCCCCGCTGGATCATGTTCATCACCCAGCCAATCGCCATAACGGGCCATGTGAGCATGCCTAGGTAGGAGTTGAATGCGACGAAATCACCTAGGCTGATCGCCCTGTTGATGACCAGGATGCCTCCGTAGCCCAGCACAATTGTAAAGCTGAGCGACGCCAGGTAGCTCACGAGTGGCCAGAACAGCCCCCAGATCCTGACTAGGCGCATATTCATGGCTACGTTGTGTTCGTTCACTTCGGCAAAGCGTTCGATCTCCGCCTTTTCCTGGGCAAATCCCTTTACCACCCTGATGCCGGAGAAGTTCTCCTGGGTGCGGTCTGTGAGCGCGGCAAAGGCCTCCTGGACGGCACGAAACCGGGCGTGAATCACTCTGCCAAACCCAATCACGATCGCAACCATAGGCAGAAGAGGCAGGAGTGCCAGTACTGTCAGCTTCCAGCTGATGGTGCGCACCATCATGACGAGAATGGCCGTCGTGAGAAATACAGCATCCACCGACATGACGATGCCGTTGCCCAGGGCATGGCGCACCGCGTGGATATCGTTAGTGGCGTGGGCCATAAGGTCGCCCGTTTTCCGGCGCGTGAAAAACTCGGCCGACAGCGTCTGCAGATGAAAGAACAGCATCCGCCTGAGGCTCGATTCTAGCTTTCTGGCATTGCCCATCACCAGTATTCGCCAGAGGTAGCGGCAGCCTGCAATTACGAGCGATAATCCCACCAAAGCTGCTGCGAACGGCAGGAAGTCGCGGTGTTCGATGCCGCCCTCAGTGAGCTTATCGGTCATTATTCCAAACAGGCGGGGGATAAAGAGCTGGCCGATATTCACGGCCAGCAGTGCAGCAATTCCGCAGATGTACGTTAGGCGGTGTTCTCGCAGGAACGACCGCAGGCGGTAAAAAGAGCCGATCTGGAATCACTCCATTCCAAAATCCTACACTACCTGAGCGTCACCGGCTTACCCTGCTTCGCTGACTCGTAAGCGGCCAGAGCGACGGCCATGGCCTGCAGACCGTCGAAACCAGTTATGCTTGGGCTGCGCTTCGTTTCCACCATTTCCACAAAGTCTTTGATCAGTTCCAGATCCATATCTTCCGTAAAGGGATGGGTGACCATTTTCCCTTCCGCGTTGCTGTAGACTGTAAGCGATTGGGCCAGAGCGTCGACAGATATTGTACCTTTGGTGCCCACGAGCTGCAGAGTGACGTCGCCCCAGGTGTGGTAGGAAGACGGCCTCGACCAACTCGGATCTTGGGTAAAGGGCACTCCGCCCTCCAGCTCCATACAGAGCATGCCGCAGTCATCTATGTCTATATCGTGGATCATGCTGTCCACTTCTGCGTAGACCGAAACTACTTCCCGCCCAGTGAACCAGCGCACCACGTCCACGACATGCACGGTGTGGTCCATCACCGCACCGC
>LSQX01291103.1_pt1 | contig 11617 bp, 9 predicted proteins | sample 654561 | NCBI WGS metagenome assembly LSQX01 (sample SAMN04489861, study PRJNA283612) | anaerobic digester metagenome | isolation source: 4 biogas reactors fed with cattle manure at either 37C or 55C with and... | place: Denmark: Kongens Lyngby | collected 2014 | reverse complement strand
GAGGACACCGGTGCGCGGTTTATGGCGAGCGGCAGCCCCTCGCTGCCGGCCGGCTTGACGAACAGCCCCGTTACGATGGCGCGGTCGAGCGGTTCGCGGTCATCCTTTCTGGACCCGTGGTCGCCGGTGATGACGATGGTGCTGTCCTTATACAGGCCCAGTGCCTTCAGCTGATCGAGATACTCGTATAAGATGTGGAAACTTCCCTCAGTCTGAATGGTGCTGTTCGTCTTGTCCTTCGATACTTTTTCGGCCTTCTCGTTCATTACGTACGGTGCATGCGGGCCGCGCAGATGCAGGTAACTGAATTGTTTCGCCCGGTCTGCAGTGGAAAGTTTCTGCCTCTTCAGCTGGTTATAGTAGCGGATGTCATCCGTCACGTACGGCGGGATCGCTGCATCCGTTTTTACAAGCTGACTGAACGTTTCCGTTGTCGTCCACAAAAACGGCTTCGCCCCCATGGGGCCTGAGCGAAGCGCCGACAGACGCAAAAACTGGCCGATGGCTTCAAACGGTCTGGCGCGCATTTCGCCCGGCATGAGATTATCCGCCACCTCCGCGAGATCCTCCCCGTTGGCGAATGTGTACCCTTTCTCCATATAAAAGCTGGTGCCAAACCCGTCTTCACGCAATCCGGGAATAAAATCCGACGTTGTCCAGGCATCCTTCATAAACTGTTTTTTCGACTCGCCGTAGTCATACATGCGGCCGGTAAACATGTTCACCACGGACGGGAACGTCTGACTGTAGAGCGACACATTGTTGGTGAAACGGGTAAACCCGTCGAGGCGGTCGAAGAACGCCGGTTCTTTCTTCAGCACACTCTCGATGTAGCGGTTGTCGAGACGATCGAGAACGATGACGACAATATTGTTTTCAGAAGCAAGCTCATACATGCCGCTTGTTGTCAGCACCATTTCCTGCTCAGCCGGCGGGGACGGTTCATAGAGGGCGACCATCGACACGAGCTGGACAAGAATCAGGAGAGCGGAAACACCTTTCAGGATAGATGCCCACGCCTTCAGGCTGAAACGCCGGATGAGAAACGGGAGCGCGATCAGAAAGGCCCAGATCAGGGTGTTCAGCAAGAACTCGCCGCCGCGCGTATCCCAGACGATCTCATCGCCGGTCAGCTGGCCGAGCGAACGGTTCAAAAAATTGCCCTGCACATATCCTGCCAGCAGGATACCGAACAGAACGCTCACCGGTGATTCGAATGCGCGGCCCGGCAAAAGGAGCAGGATGCCGGTTACGGCGGCCGTGACAAGCACGGTGAATAGCAGCAGCAGCCAGGCAATCTGGCCGAACGGGAACGGGAACGAGTCAGTGTTCAGCATGTACAGTTCGTAAGGACCGAACAGCAAAAACGTAAAGGCAGCGGACGCTGCAACAGGCAGGGCGATCTGCAGCCGTTTTTTGAACGGGCGGGCGATGACTTTTGCATCGGCACTTGCCTTTTTTTGTTCTGCCTTAAATAACTGATCGCGCGCATCCTCCCCTCTCTTTTTTCGGGAGATAAGCCGGACCAGGAATGCCGAGATGCGGACATACCCGTTGATAAGCGACATGCGCAGGCGCGTAAAGAATACACCGATCGTGACGCCCAGCGTTATGATGAGCGCCGACACGATCTGGATCACGTACGTCGTCGTCGCCGGATCGATATAAGCAGAAATCGGTTCGGAAAACACAAATAAGGTCAGCAGGACGACGGCAATCGGGATCATGGCATTACGTTTCATCGTGCCGCTCCGCCTCTTTAATGCTGTCCAGCGTTTCGATCAGCCACTGGCCTTTCGGCTTCGTCACGCCCGCCCCATTGCTGAGCGGTTCGGCGAGATCGAGCTCGATGGCGGCGGCATCTGTCTTTGAAATTGCGGACAACCGTCTGGCTCGCGACTCCAGCTCATCGAGAAATCCAGCTTCTCCTGCGGCAGGCACCTCCGTTGCCGCATCTGAGCTGGCCTTTTCCCGCTTTCTTCGCAGCGCTTCGATGATGTAATCGCCGCCGCCTCTGGCTCCGTCTCCGACGTCATAGATATTTTGTCTGACGACTGTTTCGATGTGTGCCCGGTACCAGTCCTTTTTCGCAAAGAGCGCTTGGACCGCCTCAGGCAGCGTATCCAGACGGTCCACATCGACCGACACGCCGATTTCATTGCGCAGAGAAATGTCGAGCGGAACCAGGGGGATGCGCTCGTAATGCGGATTGACAATTTTCATCGGCGTGTTGATGAACAGCGACGGCTTCTTCGTCGCATAGGAAAACTCGTTTGCGATGGATGACCAGTCCGTAATCACAAGATCGGCGGAATACACCGTCTCATTCGAGGCAAACGAAGTCTGGATTAGAAAGCGCTCGCCCGTTTCCTTTTCGTACCGCTCGATAATCGCCCTCATTTTTTCCGGGAATCGTTTGACGAATTCGGGGTGCGGGCGCAGCACGACGCGGTAGCCCGCCCCGATGAGCGGCCTCAGTGTTTCCTCCAGACAATACTCCAGGATATTGTCCTGCTGCCAGGACGGGGCGATCAGGATGGTTTTCGGATCATTTTTTGCGTCGGCAATCGCCTCGGCACCTTTCAGCATCGAATCGAGCAGCGGGAAACCGGTCTTTACGAGTGTTTTCGGCGGCAGATCATAAACGCGCTCCGTCTCCCTGACCTCTGCGACGTGGTTCGGCCCGTAGCAGAAGATCGTGTCGAAGTGATCGAGCGCACCTTCCTGAAGCATCAGGTGGAAACTCGTCATGCCGTGGTCAAGATAAATGTATTCGATGTCTTTTCTGACGAGAGACCGCTTGATATGGTATTTGTCAAGATCCGGCATCGTCATTGCGACGATGTCTGCGTCCATCAGCATCATGAAGCGGATGAGCGCGATCGGGCCGATAAAGTACGTCTCGATGCGGGGATTATCCAGAGCAAAGACCTGGTCGTTCAGATCGCTTGTGACGTAATGGATCACGCAATCGCTGTTGGCCAGAATGTGATCGATAAAACCCGCAAAGTACTTGTAAAAGCCGCTGCTTTCCGAGTAGAACACGATCTGCTTGTCCTTCTCCGAGGCAAACCGCTTCTTGTCCGCTTTCTGCCTCGCGCGCATCTCTTTCTTCAGTGTGCGCTGTTCCTTTTTTTCCTCCCGGCTCGGCTTTGGTTCCAGATCAGCCGCCAGCTGTTTTCTGTATTGCCCCGGATCGTAAATTTTGTTGCAAAGCCACAGTACCGGGATGGAGAGCAGATTGCCGGTGATCCAGTACAGTCCGACACCGCAGGGCAGAATCGCCGCAAAGAAGACGGAGAACAGGACAAGGAACACGGTCATGCCCCAGCGGCTGAGAGCGCTCTGGGCGCGCTGCAGCACATTGTACCTGTTCTGGTACATGGAAAGGGCAAGGGCACTCAGTCCGGACAAAATCGGAAAGATCACCGTGATCCCGGTCAGTGACGGGATGTGTGCCAGATTGAAACCTAGGAAATGGAGGTCCATCGCGGCAATCCGATCGACGCCGGTCATGCCGGCGAATGGAGCCGCGTTTGCCTGAACGGCCTCCAGAACCCGCAGTTCAGCGCCGGTGCCAAGATCGGCAACAGACGTCTGCAGCAGCTCCGCCGTTCTTTCAAGAAGCGCCGAAATCGCGTGATAATCGAGCTGGAGGAGGTGCTGGAGCGGATTATAGATGACATTGATCAGGCCGAGAATGATCGGGATCTGCACGAGGAGCGGCAGCATCCCCTTCAGCGGGCTGTAGCGCTCCCTTTTGTAGAGCATCTTCTGCTGTTCCGCGATTTCTGCACCGCGACCGGCAAAGCGCCGATTGATGTCCATGAGGAGCGGGCGAATTTTGACCATCACAATCGAGTTCTTCTGCGACATCAGGGATAAGGGCAGCATGATCACTTTGGTGACGGCCGTGAAGAGAATGATCGCCAGCCCGTAATTGCCGAGCCACTGGTAGCAGAGATTCATGATGTACCCTAACGGGACACCGAAGATGAGATTGATTGCCCGCATGACTACGCCGTTTGCTCCACGTCTTTTTCATAGGCGGCGATGACGGCGCCCAGGATGACGAGGCTGCAGAAAAAGAGGCTCTGGATACTTGGCTTATTCCCCAGAATCAAGAGATCGAAGAGAACGGCCCATGCGCTGTACGTGATGTTCAGTGCCATGCTCTTGCCGACGCCGATTTTGTGGATTGAGCGATAGTAAAAAAGGTAGGAAAAGCCGCCGGCGAGCCCGGCGAGCAAGATAAATCTGAAGGCGGAGAAATCGACCGCGACCTGAACGGCATGCTTCCACGCACCCGCAAGCGGCAGAATGAGGGCGGCAAAGATCAGGGCGGACGTGGCCTGCCTGATGATGATCGCCTGTTCATCTCCGACATCCTCGTCACGCATCCCGTAGGCACAGACAACACCTTCGCCGGCCCAGCCGAAAACGCTCAGCATAGCCAGGGCGAGACCGAGAATAAAATTATTCACCTGATTCTGGGCGGAATAGCCGAGCGCGATAATCGCGCCGATGGCAAGAAGAAGGCCGGCCCACTGTCTCGGCCTGAATGTTTCGCGCAGGAAGACCGATGCGAGCAGCGCTCCCACCGCGGGATAGATCGACGAGATCACCGCCGTGTATCCCGGGCCGATATAGCTGATCGCCAGCACATATCCCGTCATGCCGAGCGGCCCTCCGAGGATCGCCCCAAGCATGATCACTTTGCCGTTTCTCGTTCGGACCGCCGCCACCAGCTTGCCCAGCTGGCCGCGGACGGCAGAGTAAAGGAGCATCCAGAGCGAGGAGGCAAAATCATGCAAAAATGTGCTGATGAAGGGTGCCAGGACGGCCGCCGATTGAATCGGCAGTTCCCCGATCGAGATCAGGGCGAGGCCGAGAATAACCGTATCAAGTCCCCAGAGGATGCCGGATAAAAGTCCTGTACTCATCAGCGCCGCCCCTGCACAGTGAACTCGCTGAAGCGCACAGCGTAATCTCTGGCGAACGCATACTGACCGGCTGCGTATGCGCCGAAATCTTCCCCGTTTTTCAGCTTGAACTCGCACCAGTTGCTCCACACGAGCCCCATGATGGCGATGTAGGCGTAAATCTTACGCCTCTGCAGACGATTGTCCCTGCCGTCCTGGTAGATATCGATCAGCCGGTCAATCTCTGCGTGGCCAAGCAGCGAGTAAACGGCGAACATGGCGACATCGATATCGCGGTCCTGCATTGAGGCATATTCCCAGTCAATCAGGTAAATCCTGCCCTCGGGCGTAAAGAGGAAATTGTCCGCGACCGAATCGATGTGACTCAAAACGATGTCGCGCGGCTGCTCCAGCGTCCAGAGATGGAGGCGCCGAATGTCCGCCTTGCGTTCCGGATAATCGGCATACTGAGACGGCACGCCTCCCCAGAGCGACTCATAGTAGAGGAGGCGCTCCCACGGATCGAACACGTGCGTGACCTCAAGTCTCAGATCGTGAAAAGATTTGAGCAGCCGCATGCACGCCGCAATATCCGTTTCGGATTGCGGATTGCAGACTCTCGCTCCGGCGATGAAGCGCGTGATTTTTATGCCCGATTCAGGATCAAAGTAGACAACGTCGTCGGTAATGCCCCTGCCTTTCAGAAGCTCGTACACCTGAAATTCCTGACGGCGGTTGATCAGCGCTTCACTCCCCTTGCCGGGGATGCGGATGATGAAGGTCCCTTCACGGCACTCAAAAACGTAGGAGTCGTTTGTCATGCCGGTTTTCATGGGATAAAAGGATAGGATTTCTGCAGCAAGAGAGGTCGCCTTCTTTATGTGGGGCAAGCACCTGTTCAAGATTGTCCGATCTTCCAAGCTGCGTTCTCCTTCGATATGCCTTCACCGGTTCCTGACCAGCAGGTCATATTTTCCTGACAATGGTACCATTTTTTCCGAAAGCGTACTCTACAATGGACAAGAACAAGGGAGGGCTTTTCTCTATGAAAGTCGAACATGCCGTCATCATGGCGGCCGGCACCTCATCGCGGCTCGCACCGCTCTCCTACGAGCGGCCGAAAGCCCTGCTGGAAGTGAGGGGCGACATCCTGATTGAGCGCCAGATCAGGCAGCTGATAAGCGCCGGCATCCCCCGTATTGTCGTCGTAACCGGATACAAGGCCGGGATGTTTCAGTATCTCAGAGATAAATACGGCGTCACGCTGGTCCATAACGATGAGTACGGCACGCGCAACAACAACGGAAGCCTCTGCGCCGCCCGTGCGTACCTGCAAAACGCATATGTCTGCTCTGCCGACAATTATTTTGCGGTCAATCCGTTTGAGCCTGCAGTCGACCATGCCTTCTACGCCGTTTTATATGCGGACGGCGAGACGAACGAGTGGTGCGTCAGCACGAATGAACAGGGCATTATTACCAATGTCGAAATCGGCGGACGCGATTCGTGGTATATGCTTGGCCACGTCTTCTTCGATCAGGCATTCGCCGATGCATTTCGGCGCATCCTGCTCGCAAACTACCATGATGATGCCTATCGCCATTTGCTTTGGGAGGACATTTACAGGCGCCATCTCACCGAACTCAAAATGAAGGCAAAAGCCTACCCGGACGGCACCATTTTTGAATTCGATACGCTTGATGAACTGAGAGCGTTCGATCCGACCTACAAAAAGGATGCCCGCTCCGCCATCCTGCGTGATGCTGCCGCAAGATTCGGCTGCCGCGAATGTGATATGACCGGCACGGCGCCAGTGACGGGCAAAACAGGCGATGTCATCGGCTTTTCCTTTCGTCTCCACGGCAACACGCATGAATATCTCTACCCGACGTCGCCATCGGCCGCCGAAAAGTCGGCTTTGTAACATAAAAAACGGACCCGTCCTGCCACAAAAGTTAAGGTTCTCTAACATCAAACGGCTGAAGCAGAATTCGGCTCAGCGAATACATTGTAAGGAGAACAAGAACATCGCAAGATACACAGGTCCGCTTTGGAAGAAATCACGCCGGCTGGGCTTCTCGCTGCTTGAAACGGGAAAGGAACTGAAGAAACGTCCCTACGCACCGGGCGAGCACGGCAGGGATCAGCGAAAGAAAATGACCGAATACGCGCTGCAGCTGCGCGAAAAGCAGCGCATCCGCTTCATGTACGGTCTTGGCGAACGTCAGCTGCGCCGCATATTTGACGAAGCAAAAAAGCAAAAAGGCGTCGCCGGCACGAATGCACTGATCCTTCTGGAATCACGCCTCGACAACCTGGTCTATCGAATGAACTTTGGCCCCACGAGACGCGCGGCGCGTCAGCTCGTCAATCACGGGCACGTGCTGGTTGACGGCAGTCCGGTGGACATTCCCTCCTACCGGGTCAAACCGGGTCAGACGATTGAAATGCGGGATCGCTCAAAGCGCCTGGCCGTTGTGACGGATGCGCTGAAGACATCGCCCGCGACACTCAATCACATAACGGTTGATGAGCCTGCAAGGAAAGGCGTCTACGAGCGCTATCCCGAACGAAATGAACTGAATCACGAACTTAACGAGCAGCTCGTCGTCGAATTCTACTCACGCTAGGCAAGAGGTCTTGACGGAAAGTGAATCCGAAAGATGTCGGCAGGGGCATCGTTGCCACTGCCGACTAATGACCGGTTTTCACCCCGACGGTTTTTAATGTGCCAACTACCAGTTTGCACCGCAGTTATCAGCACCGAATCCAGCTTCTTGAGCGATCACAATGGTTCACGTCTTTTGCGCCAGCCGGCAGCAGAGAGATAAAGGACGGTCAGGATGAAAAGGGGCGGCAGCGTCAGCACGGCATAGGCGTTAAGAAGGAAAATCAGAAGCACGCCCGCCGTCAGCTGGATATATCCCAGAATACGACACCAGTAGTATCGGTAACGCTTGCCGGCAAAGGTCGTGCCGGCGATCGCCGTCACCAGCGAAAACGCGTACAGGACGGCCGCCGCAAAACAGCCCGCTCCGGCGTACGCGAAGTCATTCGCGGCCTCATCAATTAAACTCAGGCACCACAGCAGCATGGGCAGAGCAATCAGCAGCATCAGGATCGCGCTGATGATCAAGAGCCAGTCTCCAGGTGTTTTCATATCCTGCGCTTCCTCATAACGGATCTGCCTCATTTGAGCCGCTCGTAGCGAGAGTTTGCGGTCCTGAGATAATCAGCGCCATTTTCCTCATAGCCGAAGAAGACTATTTCAGGTATCCATATCCGCCCATTTGTTCCGTTATCGCTGCTGGGTGCCAGCGTCAGCGCACTGGACGCTTTGTCAAAAATATAGGTCGTTTTTGTGGTAATGTCCTGACCGTCAATCGATGCTGTATAGCTGCAGGCTGCGTCGTTCCCTATTTCGAGTTGCATAACCGTGCTGTAGTCCAGATTGCGCCAGCTGCCCCCAAACCATTTTGCATCGATTCCCGCGTCTTCCAGCACAATCACGGTGTTTTCCTTCGTCACGGCAAAAGTCTGTGTCAGCTGAGGTGCATCCTCGTAGTGGTTATCGCCCTTCTGCCACAGCCGCAGCTGGGTCGGAACGCCTGCCTGAATATAGCCCAGAATCGTGGCATCAATGGCGGCACTGCCGTTTTCATCCAGAATCACGGTCCAGCTATCGTTGATTCTGCCGCCCGGCCGTGAGAGAACGGCGATCGTTCCGGCATACTTGCTCGTTTCACCGTCTGGGACGTCTTCTCGAATCTGAATGGCAAGCGGTGCGTTCAGCGCATGCTGCAGTTCGGTTGTGGTGCCTCTGAATCCTTTGTGCGCGTCATAGCGGATTCGCCTCATCACATCTTCCATGACGGGCTCAAGTCTCTGGCCGAGCCGGGCCACGTACTGCTCGATGCAATACTGCTTCGCATTTTCTGTTACAGGCAGGATGTCCGTCGTATAGGCATGGATATCCGCCTCATTTCTGGCGACCCGCTGTTCCTCAGGGTCATCCTGAAAGTAGCGTTCGCTGAAATGGTAAAGAAGCGCCTCAAGTCCTTTGTTGAACCGGTCGGGATTCTCGCTGTGGTTCTCGTACAGCTTCAATATCATGGCATACCACTCCTCGTCTGAGCGGGGATGAATCACCTCGTTATAGGCAATGACCGTATTGAACAGTGCGTCTTTGTACGTCTGATCGGCAGCCGCCATAAAACGGTTGAGCGTATAGTCGATCGCGATCACCCCGAGCATCGACACCTGGAGAGCACCCGCCGTTATATGCTTGTAATCCGCCCAGGCCAGCGCCGTGCTATAGGCAAGCTTATAAGCTTGCGTCGCTGCCGCTTCAGCGGATTCGTCTCCTTTATAGGCGTCGTACATGGTGCCGCCAAGTGACACGGCAGAAAGGCCCATCAGCATATAACCGCTGTTTTGCATCACCTCGGCAACCTTGCCGTAGCCGCTGCCTGCCGCCGCAAGTTCACTGACGTCAGTCAGCCAGCCGAGCACTTCATTGAGAAGTTCCGCTTCCTCATTGCCGACAACATCTTCCGGCAAAAACTGCGTGTAGAAGACGCGCAGCAGCGTGTCCCCCACTTCTCCCGGCTGCCCGCGCTGTTCAAACTCCTGCAGAACAGCCAAGGCACTTTCGTCGTCGAGTGTTCGCCCGCTGAACCTGGATAAGAGTGCGTAGGGAGAACCGGCGTCTTGCATGGTCACGGTACAGTAGCTGGAAAGATGGTCCGTCGTGATGGTGACTGTATTGTCTGCCGTGTTGACGGTATAGTCCACGGGCTCCCATGCGTTCGCCTGTTCATTGAAATATTCGGCAAGCACAGAGCCTGCCTCGTCCGCCGGGTCGGTTTCGCTCTCGTCATAGGGCACGGTCATGGTAATCAGCCCGTCAAACTGCGTGCGTTCGCCGGCATTTACATCGAAGGCCCTGCGCACACCGCCCTCCACGCTGACCATGTCGGCTGACATGGTCTCGATAGAGACCGTTTCGCCGTTCATTTCATTATATGGCCCGAAATTTACCGTCATGCCGCTGTCCGCAGCCACCTCGGTCTGTCCGTCCTGCAGGGTGAAGCTGTTTTTTGCCAGCACTGAAGCGATTTGTTTTCTGCCGCCAACAGCAAAACCCGGCCATCCGAAGAGGGCGACCACGACCGTTTGCACCACCAGCAAAACGGCAAGCACGATACATAGTGTGTTCGATTTTGCTTTCGCCGCAGGGGGGTGATGCTGTCTTGTTCCGGCAGAGTCTCTTTGGTGCAATGTTGACTCAGGCAGTGGCTTCGGACTGGGAGCCGGGCCGTTCAAGGGAGGCTCCGGCGTGACAGCGGCACCGCATCTGGCGCAGAAACGCGCATTGCTGTGAATGACGCTGCCGCAGCGCGCACAGTAATTGCTCATCTTTCCCCTCCTCATGGCCGTACCAATGCTATGAACGCCGGTATGCCGTCAGGCGTATCCAATGTACCGACAGCGTATTGCTTCAGATTTTGCTCGTAAAACTGAGCCAGGCGCAGGGTTCCTGCTCCGGTGCCCGTCAGGCTCCCGTTCTCCCAGCGGCCGGCATATGTGACATCGTCCATTTCCGTCTCGTCGACACCGTTTTCCTCATTCGCCCAGAACGCCCAATACCAATCGAACGTAACGCTCGCATCCTCTTTCGTCCCGTCAATTGCCACATTGAGAAGTTCCATCCCGTTCATGCCGTGTTCATTGGAAGGATCGTAGATAATAAGTCCTTTCCAGCCGCCTTTGACCGACTCATACTGCTCTATGAAAACCGCATCAGCCGGCGTACCGTTAAGAAAAACGCCCTCCGTGTACCAGAGAAATTCCTCTGAAGCAGGACGTTTTGCGGTGGATAGGTCCACTGTGCCGAGCGGCTCTGTTTTCCCGGATGCTGCGGGCAAATCCGTTGCCAGAACAGCAGGGGGATTTGTGTTTTCAGTCGTTCCCCGCACATTCGGCGGTATGGTGACAATACCGGCTGCCAGTATCACCAGATTCGCGGCAATCAGGATCGCGATTGCGCTCTTTCTCATACTTCATCCTCCTGAACGCGCTGCACCCGTCATCATAAGACGAATGGCCCGTCATGCTCACCTTTCAGGCAAAACACAAACGCGTGCAAATCAATCACATCTTTGCTGCCATGAATCAATCATGATCATGACGCCATCATTATCTGCAGAGAATGTCAGATAAATCATCGGTCGAAAAGACGGAATGACCGGGACAAACGTCATACTTTAGTCTGAGACACATGCAAAACGCTGGAAAAAGACCGCTGACGCAGCAGAAAGCATGAAAAAGCGCCGCACCTTCACGTCAGCCGACGATCATTGTGAAGAAAAGAACGGCAGGCAAAGTAATTGCATTATGCTATGGACGATTTAATTCGGCAGTGCAAAAACCGCCACGCTGTCTGAGACGCCATTTCACGGAAGTCCAACTTCCTTCACTGGGGCCGCATAAGCTTCAGCTGCAATGGTTTTCACGATCAGGAACGTGAACATGCTCAGTCTTTTCCAAATATATACATGAACAAAAAGAGGTGCTACAATCGTTTACGGTTTTGAACTTTGTCAGTGCTGGCCAGTGCTGTCGACCTCTCGCACCTCATTTACATGGACACGCAATTATGACCGGATGACATTGCCAACCTCTCGCAAACGTTT
>LSQX01352439.1_pt2 | contig 11618 bp, 9 predicted proteins | sample 654561 | NCBI WGS metagenome assembly LSQX01 (sample SAMN04489861, study PRJNA283612) | anaerobic digester metagenome | isolation source: 4 biogas reactors fed with cattle manure at either 37C or 55C with and... | place: Denmark: Kongens Lyngby | collected 2014 | reverse complement strand
GACGGCGACTCGGCGGCGGCGATGCGTTACACCGAGGCCCGCATGTCGCGCCTGACGCATGAGCTGCTGGCCGATCTGGACAAGGAAACCGTCGATTTCCAGCCAAACTACGACGAAAAGGAACTGGAACCCACGGTGCTGCCGGCGCGCGCGCCGAACCTGCTGATCAACGGCTCGGCCGGCATCGCGGTTGGCATGGCGACCAATATCCCGCCGCACAACCTCACTGAAGTGATCAACGCCACGCTGGCGTTGATCGACAACCCCGAAGCGTCCATTTCCGACCTGATGGAGCATGTGCCGGGTCCGGATTTCCCGACCGCGGGCATCATCAACGGCACCGCCGGCGTGCACGCCGCGTACCACACCGGCCGTGGCCGGGTGCGGATGCGGGCCAAGGCCGAGATCGAAGTCGACGCCAAGACCGGGCGCGAGTCGATCATCGTCACCGAGATTCCTTACCAGGTGAACAAGGCCAAGCTGATCGAGAAGATCGCCGAGCTGGTCAAGGAAAAGAAGCTGGAAGGCATTTCCGAGCTGCGCGACGAGTCCGACAAGGACGGCATGCGCATCTACATCGAGATCAAGCGTGGCGACGCCGCCGATGTGGTGCTCAACAACCTGTATTCGCAGACACCGATGGAGTCGGTGTTCGGCATCAACATGGTGGCGCTGGTCGATGGCCGGCCGCGACTGCTGAACCTCAAGCAGATCCTCGAAGCCTTCATCCGCCACCGGCGGGAAGTCGTCACCCGCCGCACCATCTTCGAACTGCGCAAGGCGCGCAACCGCGCCCACATCCTCGAAGGCCTGACCGTCGCGCTGGCCAACATCGACGAGATGATCGAGCTGATCAAGACCTCGGAGAACCCGCAGATGGCCAAGGAGCGCATGCTGGCGCGCACTTGGCAGCCGGGACTGGTCGGGTCGCTGCTGTCGGCCGCCGGGGCCGAGGCTTCCAAGCCGGAAGACCTGCCTGAAGGCGTCGGCCTGCTGGCTTCTGGCTATCAGCTGACCGACATCCAGGCCCAGCAGATCCTGGAAATGCGCCTGCACCGCCTGACCGGTCTGGAACAGGAAAAGCTCACCGACGAATACCGCGCGCTGCTGGACACCATCCGTGGCCTGATCGAGATTCTGGAAAACCCCGACGTGCTGCTCGATGTGATCCGCACCGAACTGCGCAACCTCAAGGAAGAATACGGCGACGAGCGCCGCAGCGAGATCCGCCAGAGCGAGGAAGACCTCGACATCCTCGACCTGATCGCGCCCGAGGACATGGTCGTCACGCTCAGCCACACCGGCTATGTGAAGCGCCAGCCGGTCAGCGCCTACCGCGCCCAGCGCCGCGGCGGCCGCGGGCGTTCGGCTGCTGCAACGAAGGACGAGGATTTCATCGAACAGCTGTGGATCGCCAACACGCACGACACGCTGCTGACCTTCACCAGCAACGGCCGGGTGTTCTGGCTGCCGGTCTTCCAGTTGCCCGAAGCCGGTTCCAATGCGCGCGGGCGTCCGATCGTCAACTTTGTCGCGCTTGAGGACGGCGAGCGCATCCAGGCGGTGCTGCCGGTGCGTGAATACGCAGCCGACCGCTATGTGTTCTTCGCCACTCAGCACGGCACCGTGAAGAAGACCCCGCTGACCGAATACGCCTACAAGCTGGCACGCGGCAAGATCGCGATCAACCTGGATGACGGCGACGCGCTGGTCGATGCGCAGCTGACCGATGGCGGGCAGGACATCCTGCTGTTCGCCAGCAACGGCAAGACCGTGCGTTTCGACGAAAACGCGGTGCGCTCGATGGGCCGTACCGCGACCGGCGTGCGCGGCATCCGTCTGGCCGAAGGCGAGCGTGTGGTCAGCCTGATCGTGGCCGAATCGGCCCACGGCGCGGAGCATGAAGGTGAGGACGAGGCCGAGGACATCGTGGAGCTTGCGGCTGACGAGGCTCAGATCGTCAGCGATGCCGGCAACGATGTGCCGACCATCCTGACCGCCACGCTCAATGGCTACGGCAAGCGCACACCGCTGGCCGATTACCCGCGCAAGGGCCGTGGCACGCAGGGCGTGATCGGCATCCAGACCACCGAGCGCAATGGTCCACTGGTCGGCGCGGTGATGGTCGATTCCAGTGACGAGGTGCTGCTGATTTCTGATTCCGGCACCCTGGTGCGCACCCGCGCCAGCGAAATCTCCTGCGTCAGCCGCAATACCCAGGGCGTCACGCTGATCCGTCTGGGCGAAGGCGAACAGCTGGTCGGCGTGGTGGCGGTGGACGCCTCGATCGACGATGACAACGGCGACGATCCGGACAACGGCAATGGCGCTGTCGCTGCTGTCGAAGGCGAAGCTGCAAGCAGTGGACCCGATGCTGTGCAGGACACCGCGCCCGATGGCGATGCTGCCGGTGCAACACCGGCGGACAGCGACTGACGCAACGGCTGCCGGCCGTACAGGGGCGGCCGGCAGCGCCAGATGATCGATGCCAGGAAGCAGGCAGTGAGCGATCCCCAACCCGGCCCGCAGTTGACACGCTTGCTCGATGCCTGGCGCAGCGACGGCGATATCGCCGCGCGCGACGAGGTCATGTCGCTGGTTTACGACCAGGTGCGCCGTCTGGCGGCGCGCGAGCTGGGCCGCCAATCCGGCCCGCGTGCGTTGACGCTGCGGCCCACCGATCTGGCGCATGAACTCTTCCTGCGCTTGCTGGGCAGCGACAGCGGCTGGGAAAACCGCCGCCATTTCTACAATGCCGCGATCCAGGCCATGCGCCAGATCCTGATCGACACCGCGCGCCAGCGCCACAGTGAAAAACGCGGCGGTGGTGGCGTCCACCTGACCCTGTCCGCAGCAGAGGATGTGGCCACCGCCGAGCATCCCGGCGAAGCCGTGGTGGAGGCGCTGGACGCCCTCAACGCGCTGGACCCGCGCAAGGCCGAAGTGGCGCAGATGCGTTATCTGCTCGGTCTGGAGCACACCGAAATCGCCGCGCTGGTGAACGTTTCGGTATCCACCGTGGAGCGCGACCTGCGGCTGGCGCGGGCCTGGTTGCAGCACTATCTGACCGACGATTCCTGACACCTGTCGCGGTGCAGGCCGGTATGCTGTGCCGCAGGGGGAACCGGGCAGGCATCTCGAAACGGAACAGCGCACGATGGATCAACAACGCTGGCTGCGGATGCAGGCATTGTTTGAACAGGCCGTGATGCTGGCACCGGACCAGCGCCGCGCCTTCATCGAAGCCCAGACGGGCGACGAAGCCTTGCGCCGCGATGTGCTGCGCCTGCTGGCGGCCGACGAACAGCACACCGGCAACGCGTTTGAAAGCCTGCTGCAACGCGCCGCCGCGCAAGGCGCCGGGCCGTTGCCGGCGGCCGGCCAGCGCGTCGGTCCGTGGCAACTGCTGGAGGAACTGGGGGCCGGCGGCATGGGCACCGTGTTTCTGGCCGAACGCGCCGATGGCGCCTGGCAGGGCCGGGTTGCGATCAAGTTCCTGTCCGGCATCCCGACCCGCGAAGGCGCGCGCGACATGCAGCGTGAGCGCCAGATCCTCGCCGGCCTGCACCATCCCAACATCGCGCGCCTGCTCGACGGCGGCCTGACCGATGCCGGCCAGCCCTATCTGGTGATGGAGCATGTCGGAGGCGTGCCGATCACCACCTTTGTGCGCGACAAACCGCTGGAGCTGCGCCTGCGCCTGATCCAGCAACTGGCCCGCGCGCTGCACGCCGCCCACCGGCAGCTGGTCGTGCACCGCGATCTGAAACCGGCCAATGTGCTGGTACGCGCTGATGCCACGCCGGTGCTGCTGGATTTCGGCATTGCACGCCTGCTCGATGATGCCGAACAACCGCATCCGCAGACCGCACGCGCCTGGTTCACGCCCGGCTATGCCAGCCCCGAGCAACGCCGTGGCGAGGCGGTGGGGACCGCTGCGGACATCTATTCACTCGGGCAATTGATGGCCGAAGTGCTGAGCGGCGAGCATCGTGCGCCTGGCCCGGATGGCGAAGTTCTACCGCCCAGCCAGCGCGGCCTGGACGGCCTGCCGAAGCGCCGCTTGCGAGAACTGGACGCCATCGTGCAGCAGGCCTGCGCGATCGATCCAGCGCGGCGCTATGCCTCGGCCGAAGCCCTGATGCAGGACATCGAGCGCTATTTCCACCATCAACCGCTGTTGGCCGCGTCGGCGCACCCCGGCTACCTGTTGCGTACCTTCCTGCGCCGTCACCGTGTGCCGGTTGCGGCCGCGGTGCTGGTCGGGCTTGCCTTGGCTGCTTTCACCGTGGGTCTGGTGCACGAGCGCAACCGGGCCCGTCAGGCCGAAGCGCTGGCGTTGGAACATGCTGCCACGACCGAGGGCGTAGTGGACTATCTGGTGTCGCTGTTCGAGGAAGCCTCGCCCGAGCGCGCCGGCAATCAGGCGCTGCTGCCGGCCGACCTGATCGACCGTGGCCGCGAGCGCCTGCAACAGCGTCTGACCGATCAGCCCCGCCAGCAGGCCCGCATGTACGCGGTGCTGGCGCGGATCGACGCCGAACTGGGCCGTACCGAGCAGGCGCTGGAAAGCCTGCATACGGCATTGGCGCTGGAACAGGGTGAGGGCGCCGAAGCACGCCGCCTCCCGCTGTTGATCGCCATCGGCGACCGTGAAGTCCTGGCCGAACGCCCGCAGCAGGCAATCGATGCCTACAACCAGGCGCTGGCATTGATCGATGCCGGTGCCGGCGAGCTGACCCAGCGCGCGGAAGTGCAGGCCGGGCTGGCGATGGCCTGGCTGGGGCAGGGCGAAGGCGAAACCGGCCTGCAGCACGCGCAGAACGCCGTGGAACTGGCGCGCGAGGTGGATGGTGGGCGCGGTCGCAGCACTTCGGCCGCGTTGCAGGTGCTGTCCGAAGCCCACCGTATGAGTCCCGAGCCACAGCGCGCGATCGCACCGGCCATGCAGGCACTGGAAATCGAACGCCGGCTGCTGCCCGAGGGCGACCCGGCCATCGGCAATGCGCTGAGTTTTCTCGCCAATACGCACCGCACCCTGGGCAACAACACCCAGGCTGAAGAACTGTTCGGCCAGATCCTGCACCTGCGTCTTGAAACCCTGGACCCCGGCAGCGACTGGGTGATTTCCGCCCGCAACAATCTGGCCGACGCAATCTACGCCCAGGGCCGGCTGCTGGAAGCGCTGGCGCTGATGCAGGAAAACCTTGATCACCTGGCCGCGCGCGGCGAGCAGGACACCCCGACCTATCTGCTCACGCTCAACAATGTCGCCTCGCTGCACGAAGCCACCGGCAACTATCCGCGTTCGGTCGCGTTGTTCCAGGAATTGCTGGAACGCATGCAGCAGGCGGGCGAAAGCGGCCAGCCGCGCTTTCCGGTGTATCGCCAGAACCTCGGACGCAGCCTGCTGCTGGCCGGGCGTCTGGACGAAGCCATCGAACATATCGCCCCGCCGGTGGACTCGGCACCGGACCCGGTCGGTCTTGCGATTGGCCAAGCGCGGCGCCTGCTGCATCTGGGTGAATGGCATTGCCGCCACTCGGAACTGGCGCAGGCCGGTGAAAACATCGAGGCGGCCCAGACCCTGTTGCGCAGCGTGCTGGACGCCGATCACCCGCGCATGGGCGCGGTATTGCGCGGCCGCGCCTGCATCGCGCGTCAGGCCGGCGATATCGCGACCGAAACCGTGCTGTTGCGCCAGGCGCTGGAACTGTGGAAGGCCAGTACCGGCCCGGACAGCCATCTGAGCATCGAGGCCCGGCTGGAACTGGCCGATGCGTTGTTGCGGGCGGACCAGCCGGATGCCGCACGGCCCTTGCTGGACGCGGTGGCCGAACGCATTGACACCCTGTTCGTCAGCGACAGCCCGCAGGTGCAGATGCGCGACCGCCTGCGCCAGGCGTTGCGTTGAGGGGCGCGGGCAGCCCGGCTTCTTTCATCACCCTACGTGAAGCAGCCTCCTGCCGGGATGAGCAGGGTTTTGGCAGCAACACCGGGAGCCTGCGAACGCCTGCGCACATGCAAGCGCGTGGGCTGAGGTGCGAGTTCGGGCAGCGGCTTATGAATAAACCTGTAAAACGTCATGGCGACCGAACCCTCATCCGGCCCTGCGGGCCACCTTCTCCCGAGGGGAGAAGGAAAAGGCCAAATCCCGGTGCGGCTGGGCATTATCCGGGCCGCCGACTACACGCCTGTCTGGAAAACCACCCCTATCAGCGGCAGCTTTCCGCCCGGGTCCGGTGCACCACCGGCTCCCAGTAGGTGTTGTTGCGGATGCCGGCGCTGTCCAGATTGGAGCGGATCAGTCGCGCGCCGATTGAGTAGCGCGTATCCGGCTCCACCTCCACGACCAATGCCTTGTACGCGCGCGCCAAGGTGCGGCGCTGCATCTGCGCGCGCTCGCGCAGCTGGTTGCGGGTGAACAGGTGCGACGGAATCTGTTCGCTGACCACCAACACGCGTTGACCGGCGTCGACCCGGTGCCGGTTGGTGGGAGTCAGCGGCGTGCTGCGGCCATCGATCTGGGTGATCAGCGCCGGGTGGATGTCCTGGCTCAGGTTCGGCGTGTTGTCGATGTCGCTGACATGACCGCAGCCCGGATCGGCAGCCGTTACCCAGAGCGCCAGCGCGCCGCTGAGTGTCAAGCGCTCACCTTCGCGCAGCAGCACGATGCTGGCCTTGCCACCGGAAGTGTCCAGCGCGTGGTCGAGGGTACGCTGCGGCCGCTGCGCGTCGGCCAGCGACATGCCGTTGATCGACAGCAGCTGGTCACCTGCCATGATGCCGATGGCTTCGGCTGCGCCGCCGGGCGTGGTGGCGAGCACGCGGATGCCTTCGGCGCGGCTGGCGCGGGTGTCGACGATGGCGTCCAGCGACCAGTCCGGCGATTCGGCCTGCGCGATGGCCCACGGCGTCAGCAGCGCCAGGCCCAGCAGCAGGCGGGAGAGGGTGTGCTTCATCACGTTCATGTGGATTCTCCTGTAGCGGAGAGAGGGGGAAGAGTGGAGCTGGCCGGCTGTTTGACAATCATGCGCTGGCGGATTTCCCACAATGGTGCGACTTCCTCATCGCTGGCGCCGCGTGCATAGGCGGCCTGCAGGGCGCGGTCGATGGCTTGCACACTGGTGTCGGGGCTGGTTGTGGTGGCTGGATGCGTCCGCGACGGGCCGTTTCCGCCGGATGGCGTCCATGGCGCCAGCCAGAGCGTGCCGATGCCCAGCACCAGGGCGAGCGTGGCACCGCGCAACACACGCCTGTGGTTGGCACGGCGCTGGTGGCGGGCCGAAAGGCGCAGCCACAGCTCATCGGAAAGCGGTGGTTCGGGCAGTGATTGCAGGTGTTGGCGGACAGGGTCGGGGGTCATGGCGGTGTACCGGTGCCGTGGTGGCGGGCAGGGGTGGAAATATTGGTGATGGCGTCGTCGTGCATCTGTTCGCGCAATCGGCGCAGCGCCCGTGAAACGATGGATTTGGACCAGCTTTCGCTGCGCCCGAAGCGTTGTCCCAGTTCCTGGTGCGACCAGCCTTCCATCTGGTTCAACCAGACCAGACTGCGCGCCAGCGGCGACAGCGTCTGCATCAGACCGACCGCTTCGCTCAGCGTGTCCGGCCCGGAATCCGGGCTGGAGTGGTGTTCGTCCGTGCTCTCGACTTCCTGCAGATGCCAGCGCTGGCGGCGCAGATGATCGATCGCCAGGCGCGAGGCGACCTGCTTCAACCAAGGCCGGACCGGCGCGCCGGCGCGCAGGCCGCCGATGAAACGCAGCATGCGCAGGAAGGTTTCCTGCACGATGTCCTCGGCTACGGCGGCATCGGAGGTGATGCGCCAGGCCAGGGTGTGGATGGTGCGCGCATGTTCGCGGTAAAGCCGCGCAAACGCGTTGTGGTCGCCCCGCCGCGCGCGTTGCACCAGCGCCGCTTCGGCGTCGCCGTCGAGCGGGGTGGAAGAGGGCAGTGAGAGCGGGATCGCGGGCATGGTGACCTGTTATACGCCCCAGCGCGGCAACTCGTCGCAGACCGGTTCCGGCACGTGGGTGCGATTCAGGCTGCGCCCGCGTCCAGACAGGCGGCGGGCTGCGGCAACGGCGCCAGGCGTTCTATCACCTGCGCATCAACCGTGGCCATATCCACTTGCGACAGCTCGGAAAGACCGGCGGTGGCCTGCACCAGGATGTCGCGCTGCACCCGCCCGCGCTGCTGCGCCACGGAATAGGGCAGGGTGTGAAAGGTCACCATCGAATAGCGCGGCACGAAGCGCTGCGGATGGCGTCGCGCCAGCAGCTGTTCCAGCTCGCGCTGCAGCAGATAGTCCTCATCATCGACGTGGTCGCGCATTTCCAGATAGTTTTCCAGCGCCATCTGCTGGATCGCGCGCGAATCGGGCACGCGCTCGCGCTCGAACGCGGCGAACGCACTGGCGAAATCCGGTGCCGCATCGATATGCCGCATCAGCGCGACGCAGTCTTCGAACGCGCAGTTCATGCCCTGGCCGTGGAACGGCACCATCGGATGCGCGGCATCGCCCAGCAGCACGGCTTCGCCCTCCAGATGCCAGCGATCCAGATACAGCGTGGCGAGCAAGCCGGTGGGATGGGCGAGGAAATCGGCTTCCAGAGTGGGCATCTGCGCCAGCGCATCGGGGAAATCGCGTTCGAACAGCGTCCGTACCGACGCCGCATCGTGCACCGTGTCGAAACCCGGCTCGCCCTCGTTGGGAAGAAACAGCGTCACGGTGAAACTGCGCTCTGTATTGGGCAGCGCGATGCACATGTAGCGCCCACGCGGCCAGATGTGCAGCGCATTGGGTTCGATTCGCCAGCCTCCATCGGCCGCCGGCGGAATTTCCAGTTCCTTGTAGCTGTGCCCGAGCGCTTCGTAGCGCGTGCCCAACGTCTGCTGCGTACCCATCCACGCGCGCAGCGCGGAACCTGCGCCATCGCTGCCGAACAGTACCTGCCAGCGGTGGCCGTGATGGCTGCCATCGCGCTCATCGACCAGTTCCAGTTGCCGCTTCGCGCGATCGACACCGGTCAGACGGCGGTTGAAATGGATCCGTGCCCCGGCCTTCTCCGCCGCATCCAGCATCGTCATCACCAGTCGGCCACGGTGTACCGACCAGATCACTTCGCTGTCGTCGCGGCCGTAGCGTTGCAGTTCCACCCGGCCATCATCGAAGTGCACCATGCGCCCGCGCATCATCACCACCTGCGCCAGCACGGCTTCTTCCAGCCCGGCGCGGCGCAGCGCGTCCAGACCGCGTTCGGCCAGCGCCAGATTGATCGAGCGGCCACCTTCGTAACCGGCCACACGCGGATCGGGGCGGCGTTCGAAGATGTCCACCTGCCAGCCGCGACGCGCCAGCAGCAGGCCCAGCAAGGCGCCGGCAAGGCCGGCACCGATCACGGTGACGTGGGGAGAAACAGCAGAGTCGGGGGTCAATCTGGCAAGTCGCGGTGCGGGGAGCGCAGGGCGTCCGGGAAGAAATGAAACGCTGCGCGCGATTGTAGCGGCCTTGTCTGTGGCTTTTGTGTCTTGCGCGGCCGCACGCAAGGCTGGCGCTCAGCTTGCAGCTTAAAGCGCGAGACGTTCGCGCAATTCGCGGGCCTGGCGGCGGGATACTTCGGCCTGCCCGCCATCGCGCAACCCCAGTGTGTAGCCGTCGGCGACGGACGGTTCCACCGTGCGGATATGGCGCAGATTGACCAGCGTGTTGCGGTTGGCGCGGAAGAACAGGGCCGGATCCAGCCGGGCTTCCAGTGCCGACAGGCTGCGCGCCAGCAGCGCGCTATGTTCGCGGAACCAGACCCGCACGTAATTGCCATCGACCACGATGCGCGAAATCTCGCCGGTGGCGACAAACCAGCAACGCTCGCCATCGCGCAGGAAAACCTGATCCTCGGCACCCAGTGCGCTGCGGGTGTCGTCGCCGGAAACCGTGCCGGTGGCAGGCGGCGATGGCTGGCGTGCCTTGTCGATTGCGGCAGCCAGCCGGGCCGGGTCGACCGGCTTGAGCAGATAGTCCAGCGCATTGGCCTCGAAGGCGCGCAGTGCGTACTGGTCGTAGGCGGTGGTGAAGACCACGGCCGGCACCCGTTCCAGCGCATCGAGCACATCGAAGCCGCTGCCGGATGGCATCTGGATGTCGAGCAGCACCAGATCCGGATGCAGGCGCGTGATTTCGGCGCAGGCCTGCGGCACGTCTTCGGCCTCGCCGACCAGTTCGACCAGTTCGATCTGCGCCAGCAGGGTGCGCAGTTCGGCCCGCGCCAGGCGCGCGTCATCGACGATCAGCACGCGCAGCGGCGCGGCGGCGGATGTCTTCATTGCGGAACCTCCAATGTGGCGCGTACCCGGTCGCCGTGTTGTTCCAGTGCGAAGCGGCCATGCACGCGCGTCAGCACATGGCGCAGATAGGCCAGACCGACACCATGGCCGGCACCGCCCCGGCCCAGGGTGCCGGGATTTTCCACGTGCAGCCGCAGCACGCCGGGCAGCCGTTCGGCGCGGATCTGCAGTTCGCCGCCGCCGGGTGTGATCGCGATGCCGTGCTTGATCGCGTTTTCCACCAGCAATTGCAGCGCCATCGGCGGCAGCAGCGCGTCGGCGGCCGCCGGGTCGATGTCGCGCCGGACGCGCAGGCGGTCTTCGAAATGCACCGCTTCAACCGCCAGATAATCCTCGATCACCGCCAGTTCGCCGGACAGCGGCACGCTGTCGCGGCGGCTGTGTTCCAGCGCGTGGCGCAGGGTGTTGGACAGGCGCCCGACCAGTTCACGGGCGCGCTGCGGGTCTTCCAGGATCAGCGCGCGCAGGTTGTTGAGCGCGTTGAACACGAAGTGCGGATTGAGCCGGGCACGCAGTGCATCGTGTTCGATCTGCTGGCGCTCGGCCTCGGCCCGCAGCCGGGCGATGCGCGATTCGCGTGCGTGGCGCAAGGCGCGCCAGCCGGTCCAGCCGGCNNGATGGCGGATCGCGCCGGAGACCAGATACAGCCCAGCGGACAACAGCACGCAGATCAGCACCACGCCGGAGTTCCAGCCGCCGTAGCTGCGCGTCAGCAGCAGGTTCATCGCCAGATAGGCCAACCAGGGCAGCAGGTTGGCCCACCAGAACCGGGTGCGTGTTTCCGGCGTGTGCATCGTCGTGCGGGCTCGATCGGTCAGGGCAGCGGAATCATTCGTCGCCGGCCGGGTGGGCGGCGAGGAATTCGCCCACCTGGCTGCGCAGCCACTGCGGATCGTCCCACATCAGGAAGTGGTAACCGCCATCGCTCAGTTCGATCCGCACGCCCGGCAGCGCCGCGTACTGCTTGTCGAAGATCGCCTGCGTGGTTTCACGGGTCTGGCCGAAATTCGCATAGGCGGCCCAGGCGCCGAGCACCAGCGTGGGGGAGCGCACCCCGGCAAGGTCGGCGCGCAGGTCGGTGATCATCAGCTCGTACATCGCCTGCGTGGTGGTGGCGCGGTCGCTGTCCATGCCCCATTGCACCAGCTGCTGCACGCGCTCCGGGTCCTGCGCCATGGTCTGCACCGCCGCTTCGGTCTGCTGACGGTAGGCGGCATCGTCGCTGGCCTGCATCTGGGCGCGCATGCCGATCGCCATCGGTGTGATCGATTC
>LSQX01031423.1_pt1 | contig 11619 bp, 11 predicted proteins | sample 654561 | NCBI WGS metagenome assembly LSQX01 (sample SAMN04489861, study PRJNA283612) | anaerobic digester metagenome | isolation source: 4 biogas reactors fed with cattle manure at either 37C or 55C with and... | place: Denmark: Kongens Lyngby | collected 2014 | reverse complement strand
ATGCACTCAAGATTTTTAGGAAATTTTACAGCTCACTCATTCTTTGCGCTGTCAAAAACTGATTTTGCAATTCCACTCTCGATATTTGTAATAAATCGGTTGGATTGCAGAGGTTAAATTTGTATAATTGCGGTATAGATAACAAACTGCTATCGCCCTGATGCTTAATATACAATTTGTTCATGTCATTGTAATCACCCCAGGGGTGATTTTTGGACAATAATTAGAAATATTTGGCCAAGAATCCTTGATTGTCTGGAGGATCTAAGAATGAACAAGAAAAATCTGGCTTTAATTGCATATTTTATTGTTGTTCTGGGGCTGTTCTCATTTTGCAGTCGTAAACCGGTACGGCTTAATCCCAAGCAGCCTCTCACAGTTACGCTCTGGCATAATTACGACGGTCAGATGCAAAGATCAATGAATGAACTAATTGACGAGTTCAATATGACCATTGGCAGAGATGAAGGCGTAATAATTAGCGTGACAGCCGTTGCAGCAATGGAAGATCAAGAAGAGCAGCTTTCGATGATAACCGCCGGTGTTCCCGGAGCGGAACGCATGCCGGATATATTCACTGCCTATCCTAGAACTGCTGCACGTCTTGCAGAGGAGGATTTGATAGTCAGCTTAGATGATGCTTTGTTCAGTAGTGCGGAACTGGCGCTTTATGTCCCTCAATTTATTGAGGAAGGAAGACTGTCAGACGGTAAACTGTACGTGTTTCCGATTGCAAAATCCAGTGAAATACTGGTTGTCAATCAAACCTTGTTCGATCGTTTTTCAGCTGCCACTGGGATTTCCGTTGACAGTTTATCTACTTTTGAAGGCATTGCGGAAGCCGCAGATTTATATTATGAGTGGACTGACAGCCTTACTCCGGACGTAACAAATGACGGCAAAGCATTCTTTATGGCCGACTCGTGGGCTAACATTGCTCTGGTTGGAATGGAACAGATGGGTGAAACATTTGTGTCTCCTGAGAAGCTAAGCATTGATCTGCCTCAGTACGAGAGAATTTGGCAGTTCCTTGTTCCACAGGCATGCTCAGGGGCGTATGCTGTTATCGATGGCCATTCTTCAGAGCTTTCACTTACAGGTGATATAGTCTGTTCAACAGTATCTACTGCAGCAATAGCATTTTATGGCAATACAATTACTTATCCCGACAATACCAGCGAAAAGGCAGAATATACTATCCTCCCCTATCCAATATTTAAAGATGCTAAGAAGATTGCTCTGCAGCGGGGTGCAGGGATGGTAATCACAAAATCGAAGCCGGAAAAAGAATATGCTGCCGCCTTGTTCATAAAATGGCTTAGTTCCCCGACGCAAAATATGCGTTTTATCACCTCCACAGGATATTGGCCGGTGTCAATAGAGGCATATGACAGTAGTTCCTCCCTTGCTCACCAGGAAAAAAATCCTAATATCAGAGGAGTTCGTGAAACGACGCAATTGATGAAAACAGAGTACACTTTTATTACAGCGCCAAATTTCGAAGGTTACGATGAAATCTTTAAGGAATACGAGAATAGTATAAAAGCTGTCATGTGGGAAGGTCGTCAAAGGGTGTTGACCGGAGAGAAGGTGCAAGATGTAAGCATGTCTCTGCTTGAAAATTTTGCGGATTAATATTTCCTCAGAGGTAAAACAGAAAAGTGAAGGACACGAGTTTTTTTAAACTTTTACGCGACATTAAGGACTATAGTTATGAAGGTCTAACTTTACAGCGTCGTTTATTCGTGTTTTTTCTACTTTTCTTAGTGACCGTCATGTCGGGCTTATTGCTCATTTTATTCGCAACAGGAATTTTTAGAGTAGGCTTTAATGAGAGTCACATTTTTCTGGGAAATGAACTCAATCACATTGTTGCAGACGTTGAGCGTGACTTTGGTACTATTTCACTTCAAGGCGTCTCGCTGTCAAAGCGGCTGACAAATGAAATTGAAAGAAATTTGCAAGAAAATAATCTGACTCCTTCTGACCTGCAAGACTCTACTCTTAACTTAGAGTTGATGCTGGAGGACTGTCTTGATATTCTTAGTGCGGCCTTAATTAACGATAAAACGAGTGCCGCATTTGTTGTGATCGATGCGACCGTAAATCCTGCGCTTGAGCGAGCAGATACTTCGCGCTCCGGACTCTTTCTCAGAAATATGCTTCCGAATACTGCTTACGGCTCCTTGTCTTCATTGCGTTATCTGCGTGGACCGGCATCTTTAGCGCGGGAGAGAAGTATTTATCTGTCGCCTCAATGGCAAATGGAGTTCACAATAACGCCTGGTGATTTTTATTATCGGACAATAAATGAGGTTAATAGTGGTGAAACAGATCTCTTGCAATTATATTTATGGAATCCAAAATCAAAATTGTCAGAAGATATTTCAGAAGGTATGCTGCTTACCATTCCTCTCATAGCTGCTGATGACACTATTTTAGGAGTATGTGGCTTTGAAGTCAGTGACATGCTCTTCAAAATACAGTACACACCCAGTAATACGATATATGGTCGCATATTTTCTATATTAGCTCCTGTCGAGCAGGGAGTGCTTGATGCCTCTAAGGCTATGATGGCAGGCAGCCATACTGTGATATCTGCGGGGATAGACGGTCCTCTAAAGATTACTACCGATATTAATGGCTTTTCGCACTTGACGAGCGAAGAAAATGTGACAAATTCCGGCTTATATCAAATGGTCAACTTGTATCCAAAAGATACAAACAGCGATAAACAAGACTGGGCACTGGGCGTTGTAATGCCTTGGCAAGACTTGTCAGATTACATGATGTCAAAAAATTTGCGTATGCTATTTCTCTTAGTGACTCTTCTTGTTTCTCATGCCTTGATTGCGCTATTGCTCAGCCGCAAATACATCAGACCTGTTGTAAATGTAATTGGAAAAATCAGAGATAAGGCTTATATGGATTATGAAAAAACAAATATTCAGGAGATTGATGATCTGATATTTTTTCTTGCTGAGCAGGAGAATCAAGCTGCTCCCAACTATTCAACTTTAGATAATAGCCAAACGAACTTCACTCTATTCGATACATTTGTAGAAAGCATTGAAACATTATCTCCTGCAGAACGTCTGGTCTTTAATCTCTATATGGAAGGTTATAATGCCAAAGAGATAGCAGAGAAATTGTATCTTTCAATTAACACAATAAAAACACATAATAAGCGCATTTACATGAAGCTCAATGTCTCGTCTCGCAAAGAGCTGCTGGTATACGTAAATATGATGAAAGAAAGAGACAGCGCTTTACAATCTTGAGGAGAGGCGATGACATGCCGAGAACGAAACAAAACAAGAATAAAGACCTTGCTTCTTCCCTTCTAACATTGCGCCGTTCCAAGGATAATATCAACATACGAAATGTGAGTGCAAGTCACTTAAAATATATGCTGATCTTTCCCTTGGCGCCTGTTTTTGCAAATATGCAGAGGTATTTTATAAAACAGATTTACCGCAAGCTGAAAGTCAACAGCAAGGTCGAGCTGTTATTACGCTACTTTGATTTTCGTTAGCGCAAAAAAAGGAGGATCCTAAATGCTTAAAAAAGAAAGATACTGTGCCTTAAGCCTGAGCCTGGCCTTGGTCTTGCTTGTGCTATCACTTCTGCCTCCTATGCCGATTATAGCTTTGGAGGTTAAGGTTAACACGGAGCAAAAGCTGAGAAATGCCCTGAAAACTGCGGCCGACGGTGACGTCATTAATGTGACCGGCAACATCAATTTGACCGGTGGTGCCCTCGCAGTGCAGCACAGCAATTCCTTGACCATCAGCTCCAGCAATAATTCAGTCATAACATCAGGGGATGAATTCTTTCTGCTTCTCCTGAACGATGCCGTAGTTACCTTGGCGGGCAATATCAGGGTGGAGTCCGACAGTAAAACTGCGGCAGTCTATGTTGAAAAAGCACGCTTTATTCTCTCTGAAAAAGCAGTAATTAATTCTAAAGCTTCAAATTTGGGTATTTACTGCGATGATAAAGGAAGGGTGAACGTATACGGTGGCAGCCTTAACGTCAGTTCTCCGGATTCCAAAGATCACTACGCTATCTATGCGAAAAACTCCTCTACAGTTTATATCGGCGACGGTAACATCAAGATGGTTGGTAAAGGTGATAACGTAAGTGTTGGCGGCTTCGATAGTACCATATCTATTGCCGCCGGAAAAATCAGCGTTGAGGGTTCACCTGCCTATGGCATATATTCCGAAGATTCTTCCGTATTTGTGAGCGGCGGAGAAATCAGTGCTGTGGGGAAAAGCAGTGCTGTCGGCATACAATTATTTAAAAGCAAACTGAATATGTCGGGTGGCAGCGTCAGCGCTACATCTGATGATGATGGCTGGGGTATTAAGACGGAGAATGACTGTGAGCTTTACATCAGTAGTATCTCTCCCCAAAATACCAATATCTCCGGAAAAACGAGTGGCATTACCCTGGTAAAAAGCAGCCTGGCCGACCTTACTGTATCTTCATATCTGAAGGTCACGGGCGGAGTGCACGAACACTACGCATCCATGATTGGCAATTTGCCAAAACCTGTGTGTCTGACGGCAGGAAAGAGCAGCAATCTGAAGTTGAAAAGCGGTCAGTTGTCGCTCGATTTTATTGTCGATGCTGAGACCCCCTCTAAGTTGGATGTGAAAGGCACTTCAGTCCAAAATGCTTATACTTTGTACTCCAATAATGTAGGAACACACTTTCTTGTCATGACAGCAAAAACTGACGGTCCGGGAAACACTCTAAAATTGCGTATTCCTGTTGTTGTTACTGCCGCTTCTGCTACTGTCATACCTTTTTCGGATGTAAAAGAAAGCGACTGGGCATGTGATTACATTATGAATCTTTACTCTAAGGGCATCATCAATGGTTACCCGGACAAAACCTTCAGACCAAATAAGGAAATATCAAGACAGCACGCAGCGAAGATGATTACTCTCGGTGCAGGGCTGAAATACCAAGGAAAAAAAGCAGATTTCCCCGACGTGGATCCTAACGGTGAAATGTCGCCTTATATCGCAGCTTTAGTTGAAAAAGGAGCGATCAGGGGCTACCCGGATGGCAGCTTCCGCCCCACGCTTAGTATCACCAGAGCTCAGATCGCTCAAATCGTGGCCAAAGCTTTTGATCTCAAGATGGGAAAACTGCCTGCAGATTTTACAGACCTTCCTACAGGTGAGGCCGGTGAATACATTAAGATACTGGCCAGTAACGGTATCGTTAAAGGCTACGCTGACGGCACATTTAGACCTCAGGGGTTGACGACACGAGCGCAGTTTTGCAAGATCCTGACGATAGCTATGGCAGCCTCGGGTGTACAGGGGGCGGAATTTGCCGCTAGCTTCACGGTCTCAGGCCACGATATATTGACGCCGGCTATTGAGGCAGCCCAGGCACTCATCGATGTTTTGCCGGACGACCAGGATATCCAGACCAAGCAATATCTGCAGGCCCGTCTTAATGTACTTGAGTGAAGACAAAAAAAGGACTACAAAATAGTATTTATTTTGTAGTCCTGATAGATGGTGCCGGTGGCCGGACTCGAACCGGCACGGGCACAGCCCATCGCATTTTGAGTGCGACACGTCTGCCAATTCCATCACACCGGCATGATCGCAACTGAATATTAGCAATAGCGAGAGCCTGTTGTCAAATAGAAGCAAAGACTGTCTGCGATAGGAATGCTATCGAGACAGTCTTTGTTGTAGCGATTGGCCAGTTATGATGACTTTTCTAAAGTAAAAATAGTTCGTCCTTTCAGGGACTTCGATCTTTTATCGCTCCAAAATGGTCTGCGCCAAGGCCCCGGACATTTTGTAAGAAAGCGGCTCCTGCCTGTCCCTCGTTAATGCATCGTCCACCCATAATCAAAAAACCGTGGTCAGTCAGCGATTTTCTCTTCAAGGGCGGGAAACAAACGAAGACTGCGAGCAAGAATCCCCTGTATATGCGCTATGGTGAGTCCGTAATTGGTAAACGGCACCTGCTGATCGAGTGCACAGTTCATGCGATATTGTATTTCCCTCTCACTGAGCATGCATCCTCCGCAATGCAGAATGACTTTATACTTTGAAAGATCCTCCGGAAATTCCGCCCCTGAACATGTTTCGATACCGACCCGGTTTCCCGTGAAGGCGCGCAGCCAATTTGGTATTTTTACGGTGCCTATATCATTGCATTGCCTGTGATGGGTACAGCCCTCCGCAATCAGAATTGTGTCCCCGGTTTCCAGGTGCCGCAGCGCCGCGATCCCGTCCACGGCAGTTTCGAGAAAACCCTTGTATCGCGCCATCAAAATAGAGAAGGAGGTCAGCGGGATATCGTCAGGAACGATTCGGCCCACTGTTTTAAATACTTGGCTGTCTGTGATCACCATGGAGGGTTTCGCGCCAAGTTTTTGCAGGACGACGGCGAGATCTGTCTCCTTGACTACGAGGCTGGCGGCGTTTGCATCCAGAATGTCACGGATCATCTGCACCTGTGGAAGGATCATTCTTCCCTTGGGCGCAGATTCATCGATCGGAGTTACCAGCACCACGATATCGCCGGGCCGCAGCAGATCACTGACCAGCTTCCGCCCTGATTCTTTTGGCGCCAGCGTTCCAAGCTTTTCCTTCAGTGCCCGGATTCCTTCACCTGTTTTGGCGCTCACATAAAGACCCTTTTCTTCCATATTACCGGGGCGCAGCAGGTCAAGCTTGTTGTACACCACGACATACGGTATTTTTTTCTCTGAAAAAATCGCGATCAGTTGATGGTCGTATTTGCTCAATCCCTCGGCGGCGTCAACGATCAGCACGGCCACGTCGGACTGGTTGAGGATTCTTTTTGTGCGCCGGATACGCAGCGCCCCGATTTCACTTTCATCGTCATCGAAACCGGGCGTATCGATGATCACAACTGGGCCCAGCGGCAGTAGCTCCATCGCTTTGGTCACAGGGTCGGTCGTCGTTCCTTTTTTCTCCGACACAACGGCGAGGTCCTGCCCGGTGATCGCATTGACGACACTGGATTTTCCAGCATTGCGCCGTCCAAAAAAGCCAATATGGACTCGGTTTGCATTGGGCGTATCGTTCAATCCCATAAACACTCTCCTTGCTGTATGATTTTGTAGTCGCCCCTGCCCGACACCATTTTGTAACCGATCTCTTCGACCTGTCCCTTCAGCGACAACAAGTTGCCGGCGGCGTCCTGATCCAACCCGGGCTTTCCGTCATAGATAAGATAATTACCGCGCACATTCCGCGGGGACAGATTCGGCATGATGACATTGGCCCCGGCTAGAATCGCCCTTATCCGGCCGTTTTCACCGTCACAGTCTAAGGCTGTGGTGGCAGGCAGGAGCAAGTCAGGCTGCATAATCCGGCAAAGGCTAAAAAGAAAAAATGTCAGCTCGACGCTGCCGTCCGGATAATCCCGGAACGGCGTGTCATGATGGTGCCGAAAGGGGCCGATGCCAATCATTTGTGGCTGAAATGCAGCCATGAACAGCATATCCTCAGCCAAAGTTTCCGCCGTCTGGAACGGAGAGCCCACCATGAGGCCGCAGCCGGTCTGGTATCCGATCTCTTTTAACTGGTGGAGGCAGCGCATGCGATTGTCAAAAGACATCGTCTCAGGGTGTAATTTCTGATAGTGCTCCTTGGAAGCTGTCTCGTGGCGCAACAGATAGCGGTCGGCGCCCGCTTCAAAAAGTTTCCGATAGGATTCCAAGCTTCGCTCGCCCAGAGAGAGCGTGACAGCCGCATCCGGAAAGGCTTCCTTCATGCTTCTGATGAGGACACTGACTCTTTCGTCGGTATAATAACCGTCTTCACCGCCCTGCAGGACGAAAGTGCGGTACCCCAGTTCATAGCCTTCCCGGCAGCAGTCCATTATTTGCACCAAAGAGAGCCGATAGCGGGTTGTATGGGCGGCGGATTGCCTTAAGCCACAGTAACGACAGTCGTTCCGGCAATAATTTGTGAATTCGATGATTCCGCGAAAATAGATATCTCTGCCGAAGCACTTTTGCGCAATGGCGCGTGCCGCCGAAGCGGCATACTGCACGTCATCGGGGCTGTATGCGCTAAACAGCCTGATCCAGTTATCTTTCGAGAGCTTTTTTGTCGTTTTCAGCTCGTCAATCAGTGCTTTCATCTGTAAATGCCATCCGGGAGTAGGCTGTCTTAGCGCTTATCCCGTCTATCTTCCCGATTTTTCCAGACAATGCGTTGATGACGTCCTGTGGTGCGTCAACTGCTATGCTCATAATATTCATATTGCGCTTGCGGTAAGGAATGCCCATTCGTCCGATGATATATTGCCCATAAGTGCTCAACAGCTGGTTAAGCACTTCAACGTTGTCCGTGTGCTCCACAATAATGCCAATGATTGCGATACGTGTTTCCATAGTGCCTCCTGTTCGGTGGGATTATTTTTGCAATATCAGGGCGGCGACATCCACCTCATGTTCAATTAGCCCATTATCCATCATGAATTCCATCGTGTTTTGCAATGCGGAAATATCCTCTTCGCTGACGTCCATCCGGAAATCGTAGAGAGAAAACATTTCTTCAACCGCCTGGAGATCCAGCTCGGTAGCCTCCGCCGCCATCTCCATCGCTTCGTCGTGATGCTCGTCGATAAACGTCAGCGTGTCCTGCTGCACGCGCAGAAAAGCGTCGACAACAGCCTTGTTCTCGTCATAAAACTTCTGCGTGGTCGCGGTCAGGATCGTTCCCGCGATCAGGTTTTCACCGTCCGTGACCAGATGATAGCCGGCGGCCGAACAGTTATAGGCACTTGCGCCCGCCTGCAGCGCGCAGTCAATGCTGCCGCTCTCCAGGGCCGCTAAGGAGGAGGGGATGTCCATGGAAACAAACTCCACGTCGTCCACGGTCATGCCGGCACTCGCCAGATAGGAGACCAGAAGCTCATGGAGATTAGTTCCCTTGGGCCCCGCGATGGTTTTCCCGCGGAGATCCTCCGGAGAATTGATGGTATCGTTCGCCGAGTATAGGCGGAAAGCCCCGGGAGAGGTGCTGTACATACTGATAATTTTAATATCAGCCCCATTCGCTGCGGAGAGGATTACCGATGTGCCCCCCACAGCGTTCAAAATCTGGATGTCACCGGACGCCAGGGCCGCTGTCTGATCGGCGCCGCTGGTGAGCTCTGAGTAGGCAAAGTCTAGTCCCATATCCTCATAGGCCCTTTCAAAGCTTCCTTGTGCTTCTTCAACGATGGACGGCACATTCAGAGGGGATTTCACATAGGTCATGGAGACAGTGTCCACCGTGTAGGTGCCCGATTTGCTTTGCTTTGGCCCACAGGCCGCCAGGGAAATTAGCATCATGACTGACAAGATGATTGCGATCGTTCTCTTCATTTTACTTTCTCCTTCATAATTTTGTTTATCCTGAGCGAGCTGCGTTTTCCAGCCCGGAAAGAATCTCTTGCTTTAAGGAAATGACCTGCCCGCTTAGCAGACTACGCTCGTTTTCCTCAGGAGGCTGGTGGAACTCGTCGGAAATGACTCCGTTAGCCATAATGCAGATATGATCGCCAAGCAATATGGCTTCATCAATGTTATGGGTGACAAATATTCCTCCCATTTTCGCCTCCCTGTGTATCCTGCGCAGTTCCTTTTGCATGGCGGAGCGGGTGAAATAATCCAAAGCCGCAAAAGGCTCGTCCATTAAAACTAGTTCCGGCTCACAGGCCAATGCGCGTGCCAGAGCGACTCTGTGCTGCATACCGCCGGACAACTGCGCCGGATAGGCCTTTTCGAAGCCTTCAAGGCCCGTGATTCTGATCAGTTCGGCTGTTTTTTCCGGATTGATCGCCGACTTGCTCAGGCCAAAATTGATGTTTTTCTCCGTATCGAGCCAGGGCATAAGGCGCGGCTCTTGAAAGACCATGCTCAGCTTTTTCCGTCCCGGAAAAAACATCGTGCCGGTATCAGCTGGTTCCAATCCGCACAGCGTTTTCAACAAAGTTGTCTTTCCGCAGCCGCTGCGGCCTAAAATGACGGTAATTTCGTTTGAATCCCCCCGCAGGTCCAGACCCCGAATCACGTCATAAGGCTTTCCGTTCAGAGTGAAGGTTTTTCTTAGGTTTTGAATTCTATATTCTGCCATTTGACCCCTTTCCTCCCCGGTGGCGCGCAGCAAACTTCTCGGCGCACGCGCACGCGCTGTCTGTGATCAGACCGAGCAGTCCGATTACAAGGATTCCCGCCATCACTTTATCTGTGCGGGATAGGGTTTGCGCGTCCAAAATGAGATAGCCCAGGCCGCTTGCAGCTGCGATCATCTCAGCCCCAACAATGGCGCGCCAGGCATACCCCAAGCCAATACGAACGCCCACAAGGATATCCGGCACCGCATTGGGCAGCATGATCTTAAAAAAGATACGGCTTTTGGAAAAGCCCAGTATCCGGCCCACCTCCACCAGCCCTTTGTCGCAGCCAAAAATGCCGCTTTCTGTGTTGAGAAGCACGGGAAAAATGGAGGCAAGCACAATGACGATAATCTTCGGGAGCTCACCGATCCCGAACCATAGGATAAAGAGAGGAATTAGGCTGATAGGCGGAATATGCCGGATTATCCCGAGTAAGCGGCTGTAATAGGGGACGAGCCCGGGTAGCAACGCCGCCACTAGCGTCAGTATAAAGGTCAGCAAGCAGGAGATGGAAAAGCCCTCCGCTACCCTTTTCAGACTGATTAGCATATGTCTTGTGAGCTCTCCGCTCTGAAACATCTGCACCAGGCTGTCCCACACCTTCCCCGGGGGGGGGAGAACGTAGGCGCTCCAGAGCTCGGCCCGGCAGGTCAGATGCCATGCCAGCAGAATGACGGCGAAGACCAGAATATTTTTCAAAATGTTATGGATTTTCTTCATAGAAACAGCTCTCCGGCCAAGTTTCTATGTGGAAACGTGACCAGGGGCCTACGGGGAAATACCCGATGATACTTAGGGGCAGCAACCACACACAAGGTCGTTGTTTTGGTTGGCTTGCAGGGGATAGGAAACAGACCGTTTAGCAACGCATATGTCGGCATGTCTTCCGCAGACAGGAAGACCAGTTTGTCAAATTTGCCGATGCGGGCGATGTCGTCAACGGCATCCTCCCTGTGCATAAAGTTGGTGGTGGAGTCCGTATTGGGGGCGCAGACGATCTGCATGACCCTCAGCCCTTCGTTTTCAAAGACCGAGGTACTGGATTTGATCGTGGATTTTCCTATACCGCCATTTCCGTAAATGGCAACTTTTCTCATAAAGCAAAAAGTCCTTCCTGCCCGAAGCAGAAAGGACGCATGTATAAACCCGGATACGGCAACCGCCCCCGTAACTGTTCATTGCTATACGCACTCTCCGCTCAGACAATCTTTGCGGTCAGTATTTGTATTTTGCCTCTAGATATTGTTTTTGTCAAACGGAGGGGACATCTGTTGCATGATGTTTGATGGTGTATGACGACCTGATTGACTGCGACTCCATCAAGATAGAAAACCCTGTAGACATTGATGCCACAGGGTTTTATCTTGGTGGGGGAAGGTGGATTTGAACCACCGAAGTCGGTGACAACAGATTTACAGTCTGCCCCCTTTGGCCACT
>LSQX01153699.1_pt1 | contig 11622 bp, 12 predicted proteins | sample 654561 | NCBI WGS metagenome assembly LSQX01 (sample SAMN04489861, study PRJNA283612) | anaerobic digester metagenome | isolation source: 4 biogas reactors fed with cattle manure at either 37C or 55C with and... | place: Denmark: Kongens Lyngby | collected 2014 | reverse complement strand
ATTTTTATACCGCCCTTCTATTTTGGTGTGTTCATGTTAACTCTAAAACAGCATAATAACAATCAATATCGCACTCGAAAGGCGTAGAATAACGGGCGGTGTGTCGGCGGTTTACTGTTCAAATGACACAATGCCGGGAGGGAATCCACCACTGCCGTCTAAGAGTGAGCCGAGGGTGAGCTTACTCATCAGTAGCCACCCCCGGCATTTCGTCATAGTGATATGTAACACCGTCACGTATCACGGACACACCATCAGCGTTTCCTGTCTGCTCGATGTACCGCTTCATGATGACGTCGCAGTATTTTTCGTCCAGCTCGATGGTATGACAGATTCGATCCGTCTGTTCACAAGCGATAAGCGTAGAGCCGCTGCCGCCGAACGGGTCGAGCACAATGCAGTTTGTCAGGCTCGAGTTGAGAATAGGGTATGCTACAAGCGCCACAGGTTTCATGGTGGGGTGGTCGGCGTTCTTCTTCGGCTTCTCAAACTCCCAGATGGTTGTCTGCTTACGGTCGGCATACCAATTGTGCTTACCTTTTTTCTTCCAGCCGAACAGCACGGGCTCGTGTTGCCACTGATATGGCGAGCGGCCGAGAACAAGCGACTGCTTCTTCCAAATGCAGGCGCCCGATAGATAAAAGCCTGCATCCGAGAACGCTTTTCTGAAATTCAGCCCTTCCGTGTCGGCGTGGAACACATAAATTGAAGCGTCCTGCGCCATTACCGCTTCCGTGTTATTAAACGCCGCAAGCAGGAATTCGTAGAACGCTTCGTTTTCCATGTTGTCGTTTTTTATTTTTCCTGCCGCGCCTTCATAGTTGACATTATAAGGGGGATCCGTTACGACGAGGTTGGCTTTCTTGCCGTCCATGAGCAGTTCGTAGGTTTCAGCCTTCGTGCTGTCGCCGCAGATGAGCCTGTGCCGACCGAGTATCCACACATCTCCCAACTTTGATATGCAGGGCTTTTCAAGCTCCGCCGCGACGTCGAAATCGTCCTCCTTAACACCGTCTTCAAGTGTATCCCTGAACAGCGCGTCAATCTCCGCCGGGTCAAAGCCTGTGAGCGACACATCGAAATCCGCACCCTGCAAATCGCTGATGACAAGCGCCAGCTTTTCGTTGTCCCAATCGCCGGAAACCTTGTTCATGGCGATATTGAGCGCCTTTTCACTGTCGGCATCCATTTCGACGATAACGCATTCAGCTTCGGTTTTACCCATGCATTTCAATACAGATAAGCGCTGATGCCCGGAAATGACGGTGTTGTTATTTGCTGCATTAACCACGATGAGTTCCACATAACCGAAGTTTTCTATGCTGCTTTTCAGCTTCTCAAATTCGGGGTCTCCGGGCTTCAGTTCTTTTCGCGGATTATATTTTGCCGGACTGAGTTCCGACAGCTTCATAGTTTTAATTATCATACGACACAAGACCTGTGTTTGTTTTAGACATTTCATTTATACCTCCCTTTTTCGGGAATTGTGCGGTTTCGGCGAAGCCGAAATTTCAGCCTATGGCTGAAAAGCACAAAACCAAAACCTTGAAAATTTATTTTTCAAGGTTTCCTCCATTTTTACCGTCCGCTTTGAAATTGATGTTGAATTCCGCCACGCAGGACTCAATGAGCATGTCCAGCTCGATGTCAGCAATGTCGATACCTTTAATCGCGAGCATTGCGACGATGTTCTGCTTTGCCTTTTTCAGCTTTTCGGAGCCTTTCAGCCCTTTGTAGAGCTGTTCGACCGCCATGACGCAGGTTTCGGCAACTTGTCTTTTCGTGTCGTCCTCGGTGTGTTTCTCGTAGATTTTCTTGACCTGCGCACCGAGGAAGCCAGCGATTGCCGTCAGTACAGCGTAGACGATGACCATGCCGTACTGTGATATGAAGTCTGTGATAAATGTCATGATGTGTTACCTTCCTTTACTTGATTTTGTTATAAAAATTTGCTATGATGAAATTATAAAGTAGCCAGCGAATGGCAGTCTACTTTACATATTTGCATGATATGATTTTGGCAGGTGTTATAAATGAGTATGGGTATTGGTGGCTCATGTAAAAAATCTGTTGAAGATGAAACAACAGTTTTATATGAGTATTCGGTTTATAATTTAAACGATCCGAATTTGAGAGCGGCCATCAATTCTTATGATGGTACAATCAAAATAGAAAAGTCTGCTTTGATTAACCCGGTAATACATAAAAAATTAAAGCGACAGCCAAACGGTAAGAAGCGAATGATTGAAAAACGTATACCGGTAAATGTACCAATAGACAACTTGATTGCTGAACACAAAGTAGAAATAACGAATTGCAGTCGCTGTTGGCTAAAAACACCTGAAGAATATGATGTTATAGCTGTCCGGTTGTGTGATATTATATTTAGGGAATATCAAATAACCGGAATCTTACCGGAAAAAGCAAGTTATCATATATAAATTGACCCCCTCTAAAAAACTGATGTATTCAGGCTTGTGATTTTCTGTTCCATCAGTACAAATTTTTTATCCCCTGCTCCGTCAAAAAGTCCTTCTGCTCCTGCCGTACCTCACGGGCGAAGGCGAGGGCTTTTTCCGTCTCGCCGTTGCATTTGCCGCTCTGAAGCGCAAGCGCGGCGGCTTCGCCCAAAGCAATGGACGCCCCGACGCTCCGGACGAGCAGAACCTCGTTTTTCTCCCGCGCTTTTTCCCGCGCGTCCTGCTGTTTTTCCCGCCTGTCGATTCTCGCTTTCAGCAAGCCGAAGCACAGAGCCGTCACGGCGGACGGAATGCCGAGGTAAGCAAGTGTGGTGAAAATGTTACCGTTCATCGGTTATCACCTCCGTTTCGAGCAGTTGCTTCAATGCCTGCTCCGCGCCGAGAATCGCATTGAGCTGTGCTAAAGCCTGCTCTTTCTGCGCCGCGAGCTCGGTGAGTTTTGCCTTGATTTTTTCCTCCACCTTTAAAGCACCCCTTTTACAATCAGCATAATCAGCCTGACGAGCCATCCGAAAACAGGATTGCACATTGGCAACAGCCACCACGATATTTCATAAATCATTCCTAAAGACCTCCTTAAATCAGTTCAACGTCACCCAGCTTGTCATCGGCCTCCGCTCTGGTTTTAAACCATGTGACGCCGAAGTCCGTCACGGGATAATCGGCAAGCAGACCGTAAAAGCTGTTTCTTATCAGCAGGTGGTAGTAATACTTCTGTGTGTCCGCGTTATACTGCGTGAACACATTCTCGATGACGCCCTCCAGCACCTGCGCGTTTTTGTAGATGAAATACACCTCGTCGTCCTGCTTGATGTCCGGCGGCATCAGCTCGCCGCTTTCAATCAAGTCCTCGATAATCCCGAGACGCTCGATAGCTTCATCTGTCGTGATTTCTGCTTTTGGTTCGTATGAGCCCTCCGAAAATACAGTGAATCTCTCCATATAATCACACTCCCTTTACAAAAAGCAACGGACACGGTTTCCCGCGCCCGTGCTGTTTTTTTATCCCCTTTACCATCCGAGGGCAGCTCTGACCGAATGCCCGTTGATATATATGTCGTTTGTGAAATAACCGTTATAAAACCGTTTGGAGCTGCTGCCGAGGCTTGCGCCGTTGTCCCACATTGGAATCACATCCGCCGTCGGCTGTATGGATGTTCCCCACAGAGACAGAGGCTTTGCCTGAACGCCGAACGCTACGGCGCCGTTGTAGTATTGCATGACGGTCGCAGTCGACGAGCCGCCGATGTTCATGTTGATTGCGGTACAGTTATCGATGTAAGTAATATGCGCCGTGTACCAGCGGTTAGATGAACTGCCGAGGGAATATGCGTTGCTTGTGGAAGGCAGCACACCGCCGCAGGTTATATCGTTGCTCTGTGTGTAGATAGCGCCGCAATTGATATTGTTGCAGTCGAGCGTACCGGATATGTATAAACCCTTCCATCTGTATGACGAGCTTCCGAGGTCGACGCTGTTCCCGGCGTAAGGAGTGAACTCGCTTCCATATACGCGCAGCGGTTTGCTCTGGACGCCGACGCAGACGGCACTGTTGTAATATTGCAGGACGGTGCTTGCAGAGCTACCGCCGCAGTACAGGGCAATTCCGCTGCCGTCTTTGAAATTGAGATTCCCCGAAATGTCAGTAAATATCGTAGTTCCTTCTCCGGCAAATTTGGCGAGCGCGGTGAATCCTCCGGTGCTGCTGTTTCTTTTTGCAATGGTGACACCCTTGACATTTGACAGATCCGAGCAGTACAGCGTTTCATGAAGCGTCGAGCCGGCGCCCGTCGGCACAAGCCCGCCGATAAGCGAGGTTGAATTGCCGAGGTACTGCCGGATGCTTCCGTTTGCAATTGTCGTTTTGTAGTTGTCTGACCCTATTTCAATCGAGCCGCCGACAATCTCGGCTTTCGCGGTATGGATAACACCGCTTTCAAGGTTGAAGTACGACAAGCCGTCGGCGGAAGAGAGAACGCCCGCATTAATGATGTTTGCGGTGAGCGTGCCTGTTGTAATGAAATCGGCTACAATGGCGCCGTTCATGGTGATTGCCGTACTGAAAGGCCCCGAATAGCCGTTTGAGGAATAACCTAAACCGCCGACATTCCACCGCCAGACCTTTGTCGCGGCATTGATATCGGCGGCGTTCATCACAAGAAGTTCCTGCGGATTGAGCGGTGGGTTCAGCACGACATAGCCGCCGCTGTTGCCGGTGATGGCGTTTGTCGCGTCGTCGATAGCCTGCAGATACGCCTGAGTTATTGCGGAAACATCTGTGCTTTTGAGCGTTTTGATTGCATCCTCAAGCTGTTTTGTCGTTTGCTTCAGAGTGTCGGCGAAATTAGCCTTCGCGGAGCCGAGCTCGATTTTCTGATACCGCTCGCCGAGCGTATCGTAAACCGTCTTTATGACCTGCGCCTTGACGTCGATGCCGAGGACGGTATGACGGACGGTTACATAATCGCAGAGCGACACCTTTTCGAGAGCAGCGAAGGAGGCGTACTCCGGCGACTGCCATAAATGAATGAAACTCACCGTCATGCTGATTGTCGGTGAGTTTATGTCGTTTTCGGCAAGCCAAGAGGAAGCTTTCGTCCGCAGGGCCGCTTCGGTTATTTCATCGCCGCTTTCGAACAGCGAGGTGAAATCCTTCAGCAGAACACGCTCAGCGATTGCGGCGGTATTATCAACATCAATCCTGCGTTCGGGAAGTACGGTCAGGACATCGTCTTTAAGGCAGTGTGGAAACAGAGCGGTGAAGCTGTTTTCCGTGGAGGTGGTGAGCTTCACGTCGGTGAGGTTCTTGCCGTAGCTGACGATAACGCCGGTGTCGGAGCCGCGATGTGTATGTAGGCGGACAATGTAATTGTCAAACTCAAACTCGCCGCCGTAAACATCGAGGATGGAACCACTCACGCCGCCGAGCGCCGCCCGCGCGGAGCAGACCTGAACGGAGAAATCGCGCAGAGTCGTCATGTCTGTTGTGCTAACGGAGAACCCCTGCGGTGAAGCAAGGTTGCCTGCGGCCGTTGTCAGCACGGCGTTTATTGCCTGTGTTGCCGTTATGCCGGTCATACTGATTACGGACACAGGGTAATGCGACAGGGCGTAGGAGATATGCTCTGCCGAGATGGTGACAATGCCGTTCATGGGCTTTGAAATCTGATAGATGCGGAAAAGCTGGCAGTCGGAAGTGTCGTTTGGCATAGCCTTAATGAGCCTGTCCGCGCACAGTTCATGAAACATCAGCCCGGAAACGGGATAGGTTAGCTCAAGCTCGAAAACGCCGTTTCGCTCCTCCGTCACGACGCAGGTCAAAGACTCGGCAAGAAAGCCGCGGACGGTGGTGCCGGAAAGCAGGATGGGGGTCAAAATATATCAGCCTCCGTTTGCAAAATTGTTGAACAAACATATGTAACCGTGTATTTCTGTGACCGAACTCAAGTTTTCGTATGTGTGTGTCATCCATTCCGTCTTTTCATCCGATATTTTCACGTCCTGCACCCAGATTATTGAGCAACAAAAAGCAGTAAATTAAGTACAATATCTGTAAATTATAACAAAATTGTAAAATTATTGACAAATCATGACAATTAGTATAAAATATGCACAAGCAATGGAAATTAATAACAATAACGACTTGTTATACGTAATTCGTAATTCAATTGCAGTACAATTGGGTTATTGTTACAATTCCATAATAAAAGGACGTGATATTATATGGCTTAAGTAATTTAGCGTGAATGGTCTCTTAAAAGTCAAGATGTCCAAAAAATCAGCCAATTAGCCGTCCACAACACGATGATTATTGACAGGAGGAGTAAAAAATGAAAAAGACTACAACGCGAATGTTAAGTGCAGTTATTTGTTTATTTCTATTAGTACAGATGCCGTTATCTGTTTTCAGCTTTGCCGATGTTAAAATCAATACAGGTATTGATTTAGCCAAAGAAACCGAATATAATGATACTGTGGAAATTCTTGAGGAAGACATATCGAAGCGCGGTGAATATGAAAAACACTTTCTGCAAAGCGATGGGACATATCTCGCCGTCAGTTACTCCGATCCGGTACACAAAAAGGCTGAGGACGGAAGCTATGAGGAGATTGACAATACGCTGTCTCTGAAAAACGGACGGCTTGAAAACGCGGATAAGGATTTCAAGGTCTCCTTCGCGGAAAAATCAGAAAAGGGACTTATACAAATATCCTATGATGAATACGAAATATCATGGGGGCTTTCATCTTTCACGGACAAAAAGACTGCATCTGACCATGAACAAACCACATTGCCGGTTCATTCGGATGAGCTTTCCGCAGAGAAAGCAAAGATGATTGAAGATACAACGACGATTATAGCTTCCGAAGTAGCAACAGAGACTGAGACTTCCAAAGTGACAGCCGAGCCAGAAACTTCCGAAGTGGTAACCGAGACCGAGACGGAAACGGCAACCGTAGCCGTAACCGAAACTTCCGAAGCGGCAACCGAGACGATGCTTTCCAAAGAAACAACAGCAGAACCCAAGACAAGCGAAGATACAACAGAGATTGAGCCTGTTTTCGAAGATGCGCTTGCCGAGGTGCGTACTTTTAAAAGCGTGCGGACAGCAGAAAAAGCGGTGGTGTTTGATAAAACCGAAGAACTGGAACAATTAACAGAAAAAGAGCGGAAAGTGGCGGCTTCCAAAATCAGCTCGGGTCTTGTGTATAACGATATTTTGGGCGACGGTATAGACGCGCGGTATTCGGTTAATCCGGGAAGGATTAAAGAGGATATCGTCCTTGACACACCTAGCGATTTCAGCGGTTATGCGATGGATATAACCGCGGAAGACCTGACGGCAGTCAAGGCGGAAAATAACACTGTTGAGTTTTTAAACGCCGACGGTAAAGCTGTTTTCGTCATTCAAACCCCATATATGTATGATGCGGCGGATAATATTTCATATGATATTGATATCGAAATTGAAGAAACGGCAGACGGCTACCGAATCATACTGACGCCTGAAACGGAATGGCTGAATGCGGAAGAGCGTGTTTACCCGATTGTTATTGATCCGACAGTGACATCGTCGAGGACTTTGTCTAACGCTCACGATACCTATATTTATGATGGCGGCGGGAATACAGGGGGAACGGGAGATCGAATGTATGTTGGAATAAAATCCACAGGCACTTCTAACAAGGTTCATAGGGCATATTGGCGCGTTATCTCTCTGCCGAGCCTTGGCAACAGCTATGCAATCACGAGCGCAAGTTTTATCGTGCAATTCCCAAGCGGAACAACCACAAGTCGTCCGTTTTCTTTGTACGGAGTTGACGGGAGTTGGAGCGAAAGTACTCTCACGTGGGCGAACCGCCCGGATGAAACCCTGCTTGTTTCCGGCGTAGACAGGAGCAACCTGACAGCAACCTTCAGCGGCTCTGACGTTACCCAAAGAGTCAAGGATTGGTATACGGAAGCAAAGTCAAATGACGGATTTATGATTCGTTATACAAGTGAATCGCTCACCAATCCGGACTACAACAGCATATGGACATGCGACGGAAGCACAGCGAGCTATGTGCCGTATTTCAGCATAACATATACGGCATTCACAGAAACATGGACATTGCAGGGAAGGTTAAAAAACGTTACTGAGGGTCCGGACTATTTCGCCCAAGGCTTTGCCGTCGGAACCGATTACTGCTATTCTGTGAACGTAGATAATGACGATGAGAATCATAAGCTTTATCGAAAAAATATGAATAACAGCAGCGACGCGGAGCTGATGACAGGAACAGGCACAATAGATTCACTTGGCCACTCCAACGATATGACTTTGGCAACATATACCGAAAGCGGCGGAACTGTCCATCGTTATCTGTATGTTGTCGCAAACGGCGGCACTATCACAAATTCATATATTGTCAAGTTGGAATACAGCGGCACTACCTATTGGCAGGTGGCACGATATAATCTCGGTGCCGTTTACACAAGTATTTCACGCGTAAAGTATTACAATAATGCCAACAACGAGCCTATGGTTCAGTTTTTGCTCAGAAGCGGAAATTATGGCTATTACACAGCAAGCGTCAGACGCGCACAGACGGGCACATATTCACTTTCAACAACTCACAGATTCAATGTCACGCGTCCCTCCGCGTACACAAGCTACAATAATCAGGGAATACATTATGAGAATGATACGCTGTATGTGCCTCTGTTTGGGTATAATTCCAATGCTACTCCAAACCCGAATAAGCCAAAAGAAAATGTTATCCTTGTGTACGGCGGCATAGATAACGCCATTGCAAACACGCAAATCGACTCTATTAGTAACAGCAAAGCAGTGACGATTGAAGCGGTAAATACAGACATTTCACTTTTTGAAATTGAAAGCATCGGCTTTCCTGTGAACAATCCAAATCTAAACAATGATTTATTGTGGTTCAATACAAATAAGAAAATAGGAGTTGATAGAGTCAACGGCGGAATATATTGTGATTCACAGGACATTAAGTAAACATTGCAGGAGGTAACTTAATGAAAAAAGTGTATATTGTTTTGCTCCCTTTGATATTAGCAAGCCTGTGTGCCTGCATTCCGAAAACACCTGAACCTGAAACAACCGAACCTACGACTGCCATCATTGAACTGTCAACGAGCGAAATTCAGTTCAGCCCAAACGACCAGAACTCCATGCATATTGATGAGCTTTATAAATCGTATCTACGCAACTATAAATCCGATTATTCTCTTATGTTTTCTTCCAATTCCGAAGAATTTCGTTACTACGCCACATTTGACATTGACGGCAACGGCACAGAAGAATTATTGCTGGGTGAGGATACGCAACGGGATATGGGTATCGTCTTTATTTATGTTTTTACTATTCGGGACGGCAAAGTCGAAAAGCAGGATTTAATGGCTTATGAGGTTGAATGGGCTCGTAATGAACCTATATTGTATAAGGATGGAACCATCAGGATAGGTGGCAAAGATGATGAGTATGTCGGTAATTTCTATATGTACTATCGCTTTGAAGACGGTGTGCTTAAACGCCATACATCCATAGGCTACGAAGCAAATGAGGGTAGTTACAGAATGTGTAGGGATTTTTCAAGTGGCATCCTTCAGGAAACTACCATAACCAAAGAAGAATATGACCGGGTGCAGAAAGAAATGGAGGGCGACGGTCAGGTTGTTAAGCTGGACTGGAAGCCCGTGACGGATTACACCGTGACACAGCCTGAGGAATAAGGTCTTTAACAACAGCAATCAGTCCACCCTTGTTTTACACCGTCCTCCACCTCGGCGTAATTTCAACTTGAGTTACCGCACCAGTCCACGAAATATTGCTTTCTCCTGATGGGAGTACGGGGAACTCTGTGAAGTTGATTTTGTCGTTGCAGAGCACGGAGCCTTTGTACGCCGCCATCAGCTCGCTGTCGAGCTCGATGAAGGAATCGACCGACCGGACGGCATACGCGCGGGCACCGATGAACAATGTGATGTCGCCGCTGCCGATAATTTTGATGTATGGAAAGCATAAGAACGCTTCCGGGTTTATTACCGTCCACGGCTCCGTCAGCGTAATGGTTTTCTGCCCCGCGAAACTGTACATGAACGGTTTGCAGTTGAATGAAATCTGAGCATGTCCGACGTTTTCAATCAGCTCGTCAATCTTGAGGTTCGACGAAAACGCCGCCATGCGGAAATACGTCGGCTGATACGTGTCGGTCAAAACAAAATAACCCGACCTGCAGAGCCACAGCTTGATTACCGCGGCTCTGCTTTTTATGTTTCTGAAAGCGACGTCGTATGAAATGGTGACGTTGTTGAATCTGTTGTTGTCAATCAACACGTCGCCGTTTCTGCCCGGCACGGACACAAACGAAATGTCGGGAGACGGCGCGGAGTAGATGTCCTTGTTCGAAATGATTAAGCCAAACTCGGATGAAGAGTGTTCGTTAAAAGTAAATGATTCCAAATTAGTCAACGCCTTTTATTGATATATGCTTGGATCTGTGGTATTCTTGATAAAGACATAAATCAGAATTTGATTTATTCGGACATATTAAAATAAAACGGAATAAAATATTAAGAAATGAGGGCGGTATATATGACACAAATCAAAGAAATCACAAAAGATTATTTCTTCAGTGGAGTCTTTCTTCTCGCTTTGTTTTTAATATGCGTGACATTTTACCTTACAACTGATAATTATATAGGTACGCTCTTGGGTGCTTTAATTGGTTTGCCATTTGGTTTGTATTTTGAAATGTTGTGTCTTATTCACTTTAATGTATTTAAAAAGGTATCTAATAATATTCATATTCAAAAAGCAACTAATCTTAGTGTAATTAAAGTAAAGACTACTGTCTATAGACCATGGAGAGATTCTCCTGAATATGTTGCATATGCTAAATTCTACATCGACAATGAAGGAAAGAAAGAAGTGTTATATTTTGTTCCGTCACACAAGATAAGCTCTTCGTATTTTAAAGATATAACACAAATCGAAGCAAAGATTTCAAACGATGTAATTTTAGATTTTAGTAAATGTAGTTGATTAATTTATAGGTGTTTTTAGTCCCATATTTTACAATAAATCGAACTAAACATGAACAGTCAAATTCCCGTTTACCGAACTGAATATTATAGGTCATCTCAGCCGTCACAGATATATTTCTGCAACGGCTGAGATTTTTTCTGTTAAAACGCCTCCGCTTTTCTGTTTATCTCCGAAGCCAAAACCGTTGAAATCTCCTCGGCGAGCTCCTTTACGTCCTGAAGCGAATTGTTGTAAAAGTTCTCTATTCTAAGCGTGAGGGAGATACCACCGTCCGGGCGCGACGCAGAACCGCTGACTGCGCTGTTGATGTTGGCTTGAATGTCAAAGTCGGAGGGAATCGCTTTTTGCATATCTTTCGAGACCTGCTTCATGGACTTTTCGAAGCCTGCGCCGAGCCCCAAGCCGAGGTTCACGCCGATTTCTTTCTCGAACACAGTCGAGGGCGAGTGTATGCCGAGGACGTCCTTGAGGGCTTCCGTCACAGCACTTCCGAGTGACCTGATTTTATCGATGAGCCAATCCTTGACATTCTGAATTCCGTTCCACAGCCCCTCCAGCAGGTTTTCGCCGAAGCCCGCGAA
>LSQX01149604.1_pt1 | contig 11622 bp, 6 predicted proteins | sample 654561 | NCBI WGS metagenome assembly LSQX01 (sample SAMN04489861, study PRJNA283612) | anaerobic digester metagenome | isolation source: 4 biogas reactors fed with cattle manure at either 37C or 55C with and... | place: Denmark: Kongens Lyngby | collected 2014 | reverse complement strand
TGGCCTGAAGGTTTAAGATTTCGGCAACTTCGAAGCGGGGAGCGATGCTATCGGTGACGGGGCGCAGCCGCAAGATTGATGGAAAGTAGCCCATCCGGCCGTGCAGCTGGGCCAGCATGGCTGCGGCGCTGTAATTGAGAGAGGGCAAATTAACCAGCAGCGGCTTGGTCTGCCATTCTACCGATGTCAGGCCCGTTCGATCCAGCATTGCCGCAATCTGCTCTTCGATGGGTTTGGTGGTATCGATCTGGCTGTCTATGTTGATTACCCCGGAAATTTTCTTTCCGGCAAGATCCTCGATTTTGGCAAGTTGTTCCTCGGCGAGCGGGTGGGCAAAGTTAAGAATCTGCATGGTCCATGTCCATCTCCTTCGGCTCCATCATGGCAAAATAGGGCGCGAACTGGGCAATTAAAACGCTGCGGTCCACGTTGTAATCGGGAAAGCCCAGCCATTCACGCAGCTTCTCATAGACGCTGCGCAGCTGGTTGGCCACGGTCTGCTCCCGCTTTCCCAGGCGGGAAGCAATGGTTGCATTGTCGTAGCCGCGGCAGGCCAAGCGGGCGACCCGGCGCTCTGCGGCGGTTAACCAGTGCTTGATGAATTCAGCCTGCCGTTTTTCTTGTGCCCGTTTCGTCAGCCGATGATACCAGGCCAGCATCTCGCGGGGGTCGTCGAGTTCCGTCACGGCCTCCATCAGGATGCCGGCCTCCTGCCAGCGCAGGACTGGCACCGGGATCAGCCGGCTCTGAGCGCTGCCATTGGCGTGCAGCTGGCGGGCGGTACCCGGTTTCCATCCTTCAGTAATCAGGTACCAGACCCGGTCTTCAGGGCCAAAAAGGAGCTGGGCTACGGTCATGGCCATTATTCCCATTACCTTGCGTCCGCCGGATATGCAAAGATGAATGGGGCGTCTCTTTTGACGGACCTGGCGTATTTCGGTATAGAGGGTGCGCAGCAGGGCCCGCAGTTCTTCTTCGCCCTGGAAATCTTTCACCGGGCCTTTGGTGCTGGAAATGACCCTGGCCTTGAAAGAGATGCCGGGGTAAACGCCCCCTTTAAATTCTCCTTCCACGATGGACAGCGCTTCCAGGATGGCTGGGTGCTCTGTGTAAAGGACGGTGACTTCGCTGATGTTTTTTCCCTGTCCAATGAGAGAATCGAGGGCGATGGTTACGACTTGCGGTTCAACACCGAGGGTGGCGATCATAGTTTCGTCCTTGTCTGCAAGAGAGACCATCATTTAACCTCTCTTCGACAATTTTAGAGCTTATGATCCATGATCTTTATCAAATGTGTAGCATGAATAGATGTAAAATTCCTTATCTCAAAATTTGTTGCTTGTATTATATCATAATTTTAGATTGTTTTGCCGCTTTTTCGGAAAAATGGCGGCAAAAATTATCAATAAATCCATTCCTCGCCGCCTTTTTTTACGCCAATTGATTTTCGTTCCTTGTATTTCTGGTCTCCCAGTATGTAAAAAAGCAATGAATCTTCATCCTCGCTAATTACCTGCCTAAGCTCGATGAGCAGAGAGCGAAAGGTGGCTTCAGTCAGTTCACCTTCCAGGACCGAGTTTTGGACCCAGGTAAGATAGCGCCGGGATATTTTTAGAACCTTGCCGACCCGTTTTACATTGACATCGTAGACTAAAATTACATACATCGCTGTTGCCCTCGTTTCATCTACCAGCGGCTGACGAAAGGCTGGTAGGGCTGTTCACCGATAAGGTGCTTCTCCAACTTGTAGAGTTCCATCCGTATAAGTGTCTGGTAGCTGACATTGCGTTTAAGCCGGCGGTGATAGAAGGTGCTCGCCAGCTTCTCTTCAAACTCCTGTAAATAGAGCCTGCGCCCCTCCTCGTTTAAAAGGCTGGCCCCGCCGCGTTGTTCAAAGTGAGTTTTGTTAATGATTTTCTTGCCCACCAGGCTGAAGAGAACGCGATCGGCAAGAATGGGCTTGAAAATTTCAGCAACATCGAGGTTCAGGCTGAAACGGCGGAAGTTGGTGGCATGCAAAAAGCCGATTCGGGGATCGAGATGGGTCTTGTATATTTCAGTTAATACTTTCATGTAGACAAGAGTATTTCCAAAGCTGACCAATGCGTTAAGCGGGTCTGCCGGAGGGCGCCTGCTGCGGCTCCGGTACTGAAAGTCCTCGTCGCCAATAATCTGGTTAAAGGAACTGTAATAATGGGTTCTGGCGTTTCCTTCAAGGGCCATTAGTTCTTCTATGCTGCAGGAATTGGCACATTTATGGTAGATATTGGCAATTGCAGCAAGCTGTTCTTGGACCTTCCTGCCCCTGTTTTGGTAATAGCGCAAAACCTGCAGAATGTTGGCCAGAGCACCGCCGACAAATTGTTTTGATAGCTGCATGCGCTTTTCAAAATCGAGGTAGTGTTCGGCTTGCTTCAGGATCATGTAGCCCGAGTTGTAATGCTCGCGGGGATAAAAGCTGCCCACATACTGGCCGTGAAAGCCGAAAAAATGCAGGATTATTTCATTTTCGTGGGCGAATTCAAGGAACTTTTTATTAACATCAACTTCGCCGAAAATGAAAATATCGCGCACGCCGGTGACAGGGAAGTAGCGCTTGGCTTCTTCCGTTTCCACGCAGATGGTATTGCCTTTTCTTTTTAAGCAGCCGCTTTGAAAAAGATAGAGGGTTTTCTGCATATCGCGACTCCCCTTTTATGTGCCCATGGCGGCAGGATCAGATGTTCATTAAGCCCAGCATAGCTCAGCATAGGCGCACTTGGAGCAGCGCCTCTTTTTATCGGGAGGCGGGGGCTGCTCCTCGTTAACCAGGGCGGTTATAGAGGCCTTGATCTCTGTGACTTGCCGGGACATAGATTCGTCAAGGATTACCCGCTCTTTGCGGCGCTCCTCGGGAAAAAGCAGCTCACCTTCGGCCTCTATTCCCATAGCGGCCAGTTCGTACAGGTAGAAAGCCAGTTGGAGTCTTGCCGCCTCCCGGGCGCGAGAAGATTTTTTTACCTCTCCGACAACCAGCTGCTTTTTGCCGCGGCGGATGAGGTCAAGACATAAGTGCCCCAGGCGAATCTCTTTTCTTTCTCGCCCATAAGAGTGCTGATCAATGAGCCGCCCCAGGGTCAGGTAAACGTTGTCCTCATCGGGGCAGATCTGCCTGGAGGCCAGCCACGCCTGGCGTGGACAGACCGTATATGCCTGGACCAGGCTTCCTGTAACACGAAACTCGTTGCTCAAGTTTTTCAAGCTCTCTCAAAAGAATTTCTCAATGCAATTTAATGATTTTTACCCCAATTGGCCAAGGGCATCCTATACCAAATTAAATGGTAACCAGTTACTAGCCTTTCTTCAGGTCATCTTGAGGCAAAGCCCGAAGGGTTTAACTTAATTATCTATAGACCATCAGGGGGCATTCTGCGGTTCATAAAGCGCTGGTTTCGATTGCTCACAGGCAGGTCAAAGGAGAATTACCTTGCGATTCCTGCTTCCGAGAAGGGGGTTTCCCATAAGGGTTGGGTTCGGGACTGTCAAAATCACTCGGCGGTCTGAGGGTTGCTGGCATCGGTTCCGTTTTTCAAAGGTGGCTGCATACCCATAGAGGCAGAAGACCCGTTATGGGGACGTAAGACATATACGGCGCCACGCCAGCCGGCGCAAATGTTGCGTTTCAATTCCTCATAGGTAGGCTGGAAACTCCTCCGGGATCGTAAAAGCCGAAAGCCCGTTGGCGTTTCAATTCCTCATAGGTAGGCTGGAAACGGTGTGGGTGAAATACGGCCTAGCCCTGGAAGGCTGGGTTTCAATTCCTCATAGGTAGGCTGGAAACCAGGGGGACGGGGCACGAATTAAACTGGATATTCCCGTTTCAATTCCTCATAGGTAGGCTGGAAACCAAAGAGGCATACCAGCACCTACCCCTCACGGAAAAGTTTCAATTCCTCATAGGTAGGCTGGAAACCCAAGAAAGGGAAGGGAAAACATGAGGGTTGAGAAGGGTTTCAATTCCTCATAGGTAGGCTGGAAACGGTTTGATTCCCGGACCGCGAGCATCATGTTTCTGGCGTTTCAATTCCTCATAGGTAGGCTGGAAACCACGACCTGGCCCCCTCTTTCCCGCGAATACAAAAGCGTTTCAATTCCTCATAGGTAGGCTGGAAACTCGGCCACGACATTTGGGTGCTGAAGAAAATATACGTTTCAATTCCTCATAGGTAGGCTGGAAACGATGGAGAACCTTCCGGGGATGTGAAAGTCTTAAAGTGGTTTCAATTCCTCATAGGTAGGCTGGAAACCTTCGACTGGCTGATTAAGAATGACCATAACATTATGTTTCAATTCCTCATAGGTAGGCTGGAAACTGTATCTCGAAGACCTTAAAAAAGAGGAGGTAAGTAGTTTCAATTCCTCATAGGTAGGCTGGAAACATAACTCCCTTTTTACTTACAGCCCCTCTACATACGTTTCAATTCCTCATAGGTAGGCTGGAAACCCGGTTGCCGTTGCTGTTCTCGCATATCTCTATGCGTTTCAATTCCTCATAGGTAGGCTGGAAACTTGTTTGCCATAAGTCTACAACGGCTGCCACAATGTTTCAATTCCTCATAGGTAGGCTGGAAACAACTAAAGGGCAGTTAACAAAACCGAGCTTTTTCTGGTTTCAATTCCTCATAGGTAGGCTGGAAACATTACTTCCGGAGCTTTCCTGCGGACCTGGAAATACCGTTTCAATTCCTCATAGGTAGGCTGGAAACGATGGGGACCTCTTGCTTCTTTTTCCTGCCTGCGTCGTTTCAATTCCTCATAGGTAGGCTGGAAACGGAGAGGGAAAGCTTGCCTTGCTCCAGTGTAGCCTGGTTTCAATTCCTCATAGGTAGGCTGGAAACGCAGGACAGATTACGCGGCCTGCCAGCTATTGCTAGTTTCAATTCCTCATAGGTAGGCTGGAAACTGCTCCCCTGTCCTAGCAGGAGCATATATACATATTGTTTCAATTCCTCATAGGTAGGCTGGAAACCAGGAGTGGTCCAGAATGGCAAACAAGGTTAGGAAGGGTTTCAATTCCTCATAGGTAGGCTGGAAACTTCCTCCTTCATTTTTGCGTAAACATCACACGTCCGTTTCAATTCCTCATAGGTAGGCTGGAAACAGGGTATAAACCCTGCGCTAATTACCATGCTTATCTGTTTCAATTCCTCATAGGTAGGCTGGAAACTTGGAAAGGTTCAGCTTGTTTTGCTCCAAGGAAGCTGGTTTCAATTCCTCATAGGTAGGCTGGAAACACAGAAGGGGGTTAACAATGGCCGGCAAAGAGAAGGTTTCAATTCCTCATAGGTAGGCTGGAAACATGCAAATGGCCAGGGAGATGATCAGGGCTGCAATCGTTTCAATTCCTCATAGGTAGGCTGGAAACGGATAAATGTAGTACTAGACTCAGCGAATAGGAATGTTTCAATTCCTCATAGGTAGGCTGGAAACCCGAATTAAGCGGGGCAACCTCTTCCTGGAAACGCTGTTTCAATTCCTCATAGGTAGGCTGGAAACAGGATCTGCCGCAGCGTCGCCGGATAAGGGATGCCCGTTTCAATTCCTCATAGGTAGGCTGGAAACAAGAATACTGCGAACTTAAGCAAGCGGGATTTAGCGGTTTCAATTCCTCATAGGTAGGCTGGAAACCATAATAGCGAATATGTAAATATGCCCTTCCAAAGGGGTTTCAATTCCTCATAGGTAGGCTGGAAACACGATAAGCGATTTAAGATTTAAGGGGATGATCATGGTTTCAATTCCTCATAGGTAGGCTGGAAACCGTTTGAGGATGTGTTTGCCCTTGAGGATGCCTGGAGTTTCAATTCCTCATAGGTAGGCTGGAAACGAGCTTCTTGACGCTTCTCCAGTCGTGTCCCTTCGGAGTTTCAATTCCTCATAGGTAGGCTGGAAACCCCTATTCGTGGCGCAGAAGCGGGAGGTTGAGGAGGGTTTCAATTCCTCATAGGTAGGCTGGAAACGAATTCGTCGATAGTCGATCCGTCATAAAAATTATGTTTCAATTCCTCATAGGTAGGCTGGAAACCTTATGCCTTGGTTGTTCACGAAGGAGCTGCTCCGGTTTCAATTCCTCATAGGTAGGCTGGAAACAAGAATGGCTAAACGAATTAGGCGCACCAGAAGACGAGTTTCAATTCCTCATAGGTAGGCTGGAAACTATTCAGCCGGATCAGGGAGAGGTATAGTTCCTATTGGTTTCAATTCCTCATAGGTAGGCTGGAAACGCAGAAAACAACCACCACAAACCTCCTCCCCCAACAGTTTCAATTCCTCATAGGTAGGCTGGAAACCAGCGAGGACTTGCGGAAAGAATTCTACCGTATCGCGTTTCAATTCCTCATAGGTAGGCTGGAAACGCGCTCTCCTGTTAGAGGTTGAGAAGGAGCTGCGGGTTTCAATTCCTCATAGGTAGGCTGGAAACATGAGGGCCGCACCGAGCACGGCCCCAATTATATGGTTTCAATTCCTCATAGGTAGGCTGGAAACCTGTTTTTAGGCCTACTAGCTTTTCGCCTCGCTGCGTTTCAATTCCTCATAGGTAGGCTGGAAACTTTATGGGAAGAGGGAAAGCTCCATGCCAGTATGGAGGTTTCAATTCCTCATAGGTAGGCTGGAAACCCCGACCCGCAGCCAGACACGATCTTTATCGTGTCTGGTTTCAATTCCTCATAGGTAGGCTGGAAACTTGCCTTGGATATAATCCTGGGCACGGAAAAATATTATGTTTCAATTCCTCATAGGTAGGCTGGAAACAAAGGCATAGCAATAGCGTCTTTTAAATCGTCCCAGGTTTCAATTCCTCATAGGTAGGCTGGAAACACCGGGATGACCGCCGCCGATCTCTTCAACGCTCCAGTTTCAATTCCTCATAGGTAGGCTGGAAACCTTGTCTTCCCTGGAGAGGGAAAGCTTGTTTTGCTCCGTTTCAATTCCTCATAGGTAGGCTGGAAACCCAATCCACCGTTCAGCCTTGCCCGGCAGTTTATAGAGTTTCAATTCCTCATAGGTAGGCTGGAAACCCCTTTTATTGCTTTCCGCTGCCCTAATACCGGTCAGTTTCAATTCCTCATAGGTAGGCTGGAAACTTCAAGGCTATTCGAAGGAGGAAGTGGCAGAAATGCGTTTCAATTCCTCATAGGTAGGCTGGAAACCTTTTATCCTTATCGTTTTTAAATATTTTTTTTTAAGTTTCAATTCCTCATAGGTAGGCTGGAAACTGGTCGTGGGGGCGCAGTTTAATGCAGTCCAGCGCCGTTTCAATTCCTCATAGGTAGGCTGGAAACGGGAAAAGCAAAATACATCCGTGCCTTCATATCATGCGTTTCAATTCCTCATAGGTAGGCTGGAAACAAACTAGGAGTGTGCGTGACGCACCCCACTAAAGGGTTTCAATTCCTCATAGGTAGGCTGGAAACTTTTTTAACGAACGGTTAGATACCCTTGATGGCCTACGTTTCAATTCCTCATAGGTAGGCTGGAAACCCTACCGGCGGTGTATCCACCCAGGGAAAACTAAGGCGTTTCAATTCCTCATAGGTAGGCTGGAAACGGTCTGCTCCTTTCGTCCACATACTCCATTAAAATGCGTTTCAATTCCTCATAGGTAGGCTGGAAACAAGGCTGACAGATACGCATCTGGTGGATGGTTAACCGTTTCAATTCCTCATAGGTAGGCTGGAAACCCCGAAACAGGTAACATACACGGCACGTGTGTAATCTGGTTTCAATTCCTCATAGGTAGGCTGGAAACGCGGCCACCCGGTTAAACAACGCCGCCACCAGGCAAGTTTCAATTCCTCATAGGTAGGCTGGAAACGCTCGTCCGGTGCGATGTCCGCGTCAGAAACAAAGGTTTCAATTCCTCATAGGTAGGCTGGAAACCATATTTCTCGAACTTTGCTCAAGTCGTTAGCTTTGTTTCAATTCCTCATAGGTAGGCTGGAAACTGGATACCGTCACCGTAGACGGAATATCCGTCCCGGGTTTCAATTCCTCATAGGTAGGCTGGAAACGAAGAAGACTAGATCGATTACCTGCAGGGAAGTTACGTTTCAATTCCTCATAGGTAGGCTGGAAACGCGGGCGGTACTTCGCCTTAGAAAAGGGAAGGCGAAGTGTTTCAATTCCTCATAGGTAGGCTGGAAACGGCGTAGCCAGCCTTTTGTCGGAGCGGCCCATTAAAGTTTCAATTCCTCATAGGTAGGCTGGAAACGATGTGCGGCGACTCCACGAGCGAGGATGACTTCGGTTTCAATTCCTCATAGGTAGGCTGGAAACAAGGAGGTGTGGCTTCGTGTTGCCGGTGGAGTTGTGTTTCAATTCCTCATAGGTAGGCTGGAAACGACTTGGAACCGGCCATAATCGCACCCTTCAGCATCTGTTTCAATTCCTCATAGGTAGGCTGGAAACGTGGATGTGGTTGCCCAGGCAGAGCGAATCATTGTGTTTCAATTCCTCATAGGTAGGCTGGAAACCCCGTTAAGTGCTTGTGGTATAAGGATCTGTTAAATAGTGGTATGTCCAAATAATATCGTGCCTGTAGAATGTTTTTTTATATGCCCAAGCGTGCAAGGTGGTGCCTGTCAAGGGTTTTTAGCTCCTGCATGCTAAATTTAAAGTGTCGTCGATCTCCAGGGGTTTGTGCACTACCGAAGGTCGACGACATTTTTTTATCGACCGCTTGTACTTGCACAAGATTCTAATTCGATTTGCAGCGCTTAAGTCCTGCTTGAGGAGAATCCTCGGGGTGAGAGTAATATTAAGGACGATGGTTGTGCGTTGAGCGGTTTTAAGGAAAATCCTTTTTGAAGTGATGGCGCCTGCCGCAGGTTTATTTTAAAAAAGGGGAAGGGAAAATAGTAATTAGGTAAAGAATTAGCGGGAGGTTGGATTGTGCTTCCGACGATAGAAGCAAAGACGATAAGCATCTGCAGCCTGGTGCCGGAAAACGAGGCTCGCATAAAAGAGGTGGCCCAGATGCTGTGGGAGGGATTTGGAGAATTCTGGCCCGATGCCTACCCCACCTTAGAAAGCGCCATGCAGGAGGTGCGCGCTTCCCTGGAAGGGGGGAGGATCAGCCGGGTGGCGGTGACGCCGAGCGGTGAACTGAGGGGCTGGATCAGCGCGGCGCCGCAGTACAAGGGCCGCGTCTGGGAGCTGCATCCGCTGGTGGTGAAAAAGGAGTACCGGCGGCAGGGCATCGGCCGGGCGCTGGTGGAGGACCTGGTCCGCCAGGTGAAGGCGCGCGGGGGGCTGACCATCTGGCTGGGCACCGATGACAGCTGCAACATGACCAGCCTGAGCGGGGTGGACCTTTTCCCGGGGGTGCTGAATCACCTGGTAAACATCAAGAATTTGCATGAGCATCCCTTTGAGTTTTACCAGAAGGTGGGCTTTGAGATTATCGGGGTGATGCCCGATGCCAACGGCCCGGGGAAGCCCGATATTTTAATGGGGATGCCGGTAAGGCCCTAATGGATACGGCTTGGACCCCCTTTTTGAAATGCCTATTGAGCGTCTGCCGGAGCAAATGACTTTAAAGTATAGTTAATTATTTTCATTTGATAAACCGGCGAAGTTGGTAATATAATTTTAGCGCAGCGGAGAGGCACCAGGCGGCAGCTGGCTGCCGAAAAGCTGTTTGACGGCCGGACAAGCTGGTGCCTTTTTTAAACCAATTCGCCAGGTATTTTGTGAAAATACTGGCTTCTTTGCCGCTTGCGGAAGCGCAGCCGCCGGCAGCATAGCCGGCAAAAGCGCGCGGACAATTTGAACTTATGGAAGCAAAAAGGAGGATGAAAAATGGGCATGTTTTGTTTTCAATGCCAGGAAACGGCAAGGAATCAGGGCTGCACCGTTAGAGGCGTATGCGGGAAGACCGAAGAGGTGGCCAAGCTGCAGGATCTTCTCATCTATACGCTCAAGGGAATTGCGGACATTGTGGTCAAGGGAAAGGTCGATATCAGCGCTCATGACCGGATGAATTATGAAGTTCTCAACAGCCTTTTCATGACCATCACCAATGCCAACTTTGACGACGGGCGTATTGAAAGTCAGATCAAAAAAATGATGGCCCTGCGGGATGAACTGAGGAATTCCGTGGCGGTGAAGGATTTGCACGATGCGGCGACCTTCGCGGTAGACTCCAGGGATTCCATGCTGGAGAAGGCTGCCGCCGTGGGCGTGCTGGCCACTGAAGACGAGGACATGCGTTCTCTTCGCGAGATGATCACCTACGGGGTCAAGGGGATGGCGGCTTACGCCGAGCATGCGAAGAATATGGGCAAAGAGGACCTGGCCGTTAATGCCTTTATCTACGAGGCCCTGGCCGCAACCCTGGATGATTCGCTGACGGCGGACGATCTTGTGGCCTTGGCCATGAAAACGGGCGAACATGGCGTTAAAGTCATGGCCCTGCTGGACGAAGCGCACCGGTCCAGGTTTGGCGATCCCGAGATGACCGAGGTAAATATTGGTGTGCGCAAGAACCCGGCCATCCTCATTTCCGGGCACGACATGACTGATCTCGAGCAGCTGCTGGAGCAGACCAGGGGCACGGGGGTGGATGTTTATACCCACGGCGAGATGCTTCCCGCCCATTACTACCCCGCTTTCAAAAAATACGACCACCTTGTGGGCAACTACGGCAACTCCTGGTGGAGGCAGCTGAACGAATTTGTTCCCTTCCATGGTCCCATTCTCTTTACGACGAACTGCATTGTTCCTCCGCGAAGCGAAGAGGTAAGAAGCAGGATCTTTACCACGGGCTCGGCAGGCTATCCCGGCTGCCGGCATATTGAGGCCGATGCCAGCGGCAAAAAGGATTTTTCCGAGATTATCGCCCTGGCCAAGACCCTGCCCGCTCCCGAAGCCATCGAAAGCGGCAGCATTGTTGGCGGCTTTGCCCATAACCAGGTCATGGCCCTGGCGGACAAGGTTGTTGAAGCGGTCAAGTCCGGGGCCATCAGGAAGTTCTTTGTCATGGCCGGCTGCGACGGGCGCATGAAGTCGAGAGAGTACTACACCGAGTTTGCCCAAAAGCTTCCCCGGGACACGGTCATCCTGACGGCGGGCTGCGCGAAATACAGGTACAACAAGCTGAACCTGGGAGACATCGGAGGAATCCCGCGGGTTCTCGACGCCGGTCAGTGCAATGACTCCTACTCCCTGGCGGTCATCGCCCTCAAGCTGAAAGAAGCCTTCGGCCTGGACGACCTCAACAAGCTGCCCCTTGCCTTCAATATTGCCTGGTACGAGCAGAAGGCGGTCATCGTTCTCCTGTCGCTGCTTTACCTGGGGGTGAAGAATATACACCTCGGCCCCACCCTCCCGGGCTTCCTTTCGCCCAACGTGGCCAGGGTCCTGGTGGACAGGTTTGGCCTGGCGAGCATCGGAACGGTGGACGGGGATATCGAAATGTTCATGGCCCAATAGGGGCTAGCGGCTTAACCGTAGAAAATCCCGCCGGCCGGCCTTATCCGTGGCGGCGGGATTTTTTTATTCGTTGGGCGGCCGGGGCATGGCCTTGCGAGCCCGCGGCGGCAGTCTTTTCTGAAGGCCGCGGGTTAGTGTAAAATTACTGTA
>LSQX01131131.1_pt2 | contig 11622 bp, 11 predicted proteins | sample 654561 | NCBI WGS metagenome assembly LSQX01 (sample SAMN04489861, study PRJNA283612) | anaerobic digester metagenome | isolation source: 4 biogas reactors fed with cattle manure at either 37C or 55C with and... | place: Denmark: Kongens Lyngby | collected 2014 | reverse complement strand
GGCGCGGAATAATATCCGCGCTTGGCTCTTGTTGTGTGGCGCGGATTAACATCCGCGCTGGGGTCTCCTATTCCCTTTCGGGAAAGAGAACATCTCTTTTTCGCTCCAGATAGGTATTATCGTAATGCCCCCGGATGAAATCCGGTTCACGCAAGATCCTCAAATGAAAGTCTATGTTGGTTTTGACGCCGATGATCACGAATTCGGTCAGCGCGCGGCGCATTCTGGCAATCGCGTCCTCTCTCGTCGGCGCATGCACGATCAGCTTGGCCAACAGAGAATCGTAATACGGAGGGATCGAATAGCCTTGATACGCGGCACTGTCGATCCGGACACCCGGGCCGCCGGGCAGGTGCAGTTTCTGAATGGTTCCGGGACACGGCCGGAAATCATTCTCGGGGTCCTCGGCATTGATGCGACACTCGATCGAGTGTCCGTGAAAAACGATATCTCTTTGAGCGAACCGAAGGATCTCGCCGGCCGCGACACGGATCTGCTCCTGGATCAGGTTGACACCGGTGATCGCTTCGCTGACCGGGTGTTCGACCTGAATCCTCGTATTCATCTCCATAAAGTAGAAATTACGATCCTTATCGACCAGGAATTCGATCGTCCCGACTCCGGTGTATCCTATTTTGCGAGCCAGACATACCGCCGCGCCGCCCATACGGATGCGCAGTTCGTCGGTCACAAAGGGCGACGTGGCCTCCTCTATGATCTTTTGGTTCCGACGCTGTACCGAGCAGTCGCGGTCTCCGAGATGGATGACATGGCCAAACTCGTCACAGAGAAGCTGGATCTCGATATGTCTCGGCTCCAGGACCAGTTTTTCCAGATAGACTTCATCGTTTCCGAAGCAGGCCTTCGCCTCGGTCTTCGCCATTTGAAAGGCACCGGCCAGATCCGCTTCTCCCGCCGCGACACGCATTCCGCGCCCGCCGCCGCCCTGAGACGCTTTGATCAGGACCGGGTATCCGATGCGCTCTGCGTCGCGCTTGGCGGTTCCCAGATCCGGAATCGCCCCGATTGATCCGGGAATGATCGGAATCCCGGCCTGTTCGGCCGTTTTTCGGGCATTGGCCTTATTGCCCATCATATCCATGATCTGCGCGCTCGGCCCGATGAATTTGATCCCGCATTTCTCGCAAAGCCGCGCGAAAACCGGATTTTCGGACAAAAATCCGAAACCGGGATGGATCGCTTCGGCGCCCGTCGTCAGGCATGCGGACAGGATCGCCTGCATATTCAAATAGCTGTCCTTTGACGCTGCGGGTCCGATGCAAACGCACTCGTCCGCGATTTGTGCATGGAGCGCGTCGCGGTCCGCTTCGGAGCATACCGCCACGCTGGCAATTCCCATCTCGCGACAAGCACGGATGATGGTGACGGCGATGTCGCCTCGGTTTGCGATCAATATTTTACGGAACATCTGGTTCTCCTTTTCGAAAAGAGGATCGTGCGTTCATCCGACTGTTATGCCGGGCGGGGAACATTTAAGTCCGCCCGCGAGGGCTCAGTCCTTTTTCGCGTCGCCGATCGCAAACATGATCTCAGCGGATACACAGAGCGCTCCGCCCACGGTCGCTTTTCCTTCGCCGAAGCCGATCGGTCCCCGCTGGCGTGTCATCCGAACCTCCAACTTCATCGTATCGCCGGGGAATACGCTCTTTTTGAAACGCACCTTATCGATTCCCGCGAAAAAGGCGATCTTGCCTTTGTTTTCGGGCTTCGAAAGAGCGACGATCGCACCGGCCTGGGCCATTGACTCAATGATCAGAACGCCCGGCATCACGGGCATTTCGGGAAAATGTCCCTTGAAATAATACTCATCCGTGCGTACGTTCTTCAGCGCTACGATATGTTCGTCGTCCATTTCCAAAACCTCATCCACGAGGACAAAAGGGTCGCGGTGCGGTATGATCGCTTCAATTTCGCTCCTACCCATAATCGGTTTCTCAGTCATCTTCTCTCTCCTTATTCGCCGGGCTCAATCACAAAAAGTTCCTGTCCGAATTCGACGCGATTGGCCTTTTCAACCAAAATCTCGGTTATCGTTCCGGATATCGGACTGGTGACCTCATTCATCAACTTCATTGCCTCGATGATGCAAAGCACGTCGCCCTTTCCGACGGTCGAACCGACGGAGACATACGGCGGTTGGTCTGGTGCGGGTGTGTCGTAGAACACACCGACGACCGGCGAGGTCACCACATGTCCGGTCCGCACTTTACCTGTCGCGTTTAAACCCTCCGAAATGTTCTCGGTTTCCCGGCAAGGGTTCAACGGAACGGTCTGAACACAACCTTCGGCTACACCAAACACCTTTGTTTTGTCCCTTCGGATCACGATCCGACCGCACCCGTCCCCCATCTGGAAACGCGTGATACCTTCCTTATTCATCAATGTCATCAACTCTTTGATTTGACAAAAGGATAGTCCGGAGTCTCCGATCACGGCATCGTGATCGTTTGTTTTTTTGGATTCGGTCGTCATCTCCTACATTCCTGCCTTTCTGAATAATAGCGTCCCGTTCTGCCCTCCGAATCCCAACGAATTCGACAGCGCGGCATTAATCGTTTTCGCTCTTGCGGTGTGCGGTGTATAATCCAGATCACATTCCGGATCCGGCTCATTCAGGCCGACGGTCGGCGGGATCAATCCTTTCCGGATCGCCATGATCGTCGCTACCGACTCCACTCCGCCGGCCGCTCCGAGTAAGTGCCCGGTCACGGACTTCGTGGAACTGACGGATACCGACGCGGCGGATCCTTCCATCGCAAATTTGATCGCCAATGTCTCGTATTTATCGTTCAGCGGTGTTCCCGTACCATGCGCGTTGATGTAACCGATTTCCTCGGGTCGGACGTTTCCCTCCCGCATCGCGAGCTTCATCGCCATCCCCGCACCCTTCCCTTCCGGATCCGGGCTCGTGATGTGGTACGCATCCGCCGTCGCGCCGTATCCGGCGATTTCCGCCAGGATCTCCGCGCCGCGATTTACTGCATTCTCCATCGTTTCCAGGACCAGTATCCCCGCGCCCTCGGCTATGACAAATCCACCCCTTCGCACGTCAAACGGCAACGACGCAAGGTCCGGATCATCGGTCATGTTAAGCGCCTTCATGTTCGCGAAGCCCGCGAGCGCAATCCGGGTGATCGGTGCCTCTGCGCCTCCCGCCACCGCGGCCTTCAGATATCCGAGTTTGATCTTGTGAAACGCCTCTCCGATCGCGTGAGTTCCGGAAGCGCAGGCGGTCGTTACACAGTAATTCGCGCCCTTGATGCCGTACATCATCGATATTTTCCCGGCGGCGATGTTGCTGATCATCATCGGGATAAAAAGCGGCGAGATCCGATCCGGACCGCCTCTGACCAAGAGTTCCTCAAACTGATCCTGAAGCGTACCGAGTCCGCCGACACCGGAGCCGATGATCGATCCGGTGTCAAACGGATCCATCGACGAAAAATCGATACCGGACATCTCGATCGCCTCTTTGGCCGCCGCGATCGCGAACTGACAATACCGGTCGGTCCGCCGCGCTTCTTTTCGATCCATGAAGTCCATCGGCTCAAAGCCCTTCACCTCGGCCGCCGTGTTGACGCGAACACCCGGATAAAGCGCTTTGTCTATTCTGCCGATTCCGTGCCGGCCTTGAACCAGCGCGTCCCAGAAGTCTTTCGTATTGTTGCCGACCGGCGAAATGACGCCGGTACCGGTGACCACGACGCGGGGTCTGCCCGCATGATCCGTAAGCCTTTGTGTATCGGTGAGGGATGCCGCCATATATTCCTCCTGTGGGTTGAATTTTTACGCTTTCATGTGTTCCCGATCCGTGTCTTACAGCACCAGGCCTCCGGAAACCTCGATCACCTGTCCGGTGATATACGAGGCATCGTCAGAGGCGAGAAATGCGACCGCCGCCGCGATATCCGAGGGTTTCCCGAAGCGCTTGAGCGGAATCCGCTCGATCGCCGACTCCTTCACCTTGTCCGTCAATACATCCGTCATCGGCGTCTCCACAAAGCCGGGAGCAATCGCATTCACAGTGATCCCGCGACTGCCCATCTCCTTCGCGAGGCTCTTCGTGAGGCCGATCAGGCCGGCCTTTGAAGCCGAGTAGTTCGCCTGTCCCGCGTTTCCGTAAATGCCGGAAACCGAAGACATGTTGATAATTCGGCCGCCTTTTTGCTTCACCATCAGCGGAAGACATAACGAGGCAAGCATAAACGCACCGGTCAGATTGGTATCAATAACCGCAGCAAATTGCTCACGATCCATACGCATCGCCAATCCGTCTTTTGTCCGACCTGCGTTATTGACTAAAACATCTACCCTTCCGAAGGTCTCCTTGGCCACATTGATTGCGTGCTTGCAGTCTTCTTCGAGTGAGATGTCCGCGCCCAAAGCGACAGCCTGAATACCGCTGTTCAAACTTTGGCACTCCCTGCATACGGCCTCAAGTTCATCCGTCACGCGCAAATCCAGCAATACCAAGCTGTATCCTTTGCGCGCAAAGGTTCTGGCGATTTCGGCGCCGATCCCGCGCGCCGCTCCGGTCACGATTGCGACCTTTCTTTCTGTTTGTGTCTCCATTAAATTGATCCTCCCCGGCTCATGATTTTCTCGTATTCGGTAAACATTTCTTCGATAATTTCCTTAACAGGCATAATTCGTTTGATCATACCCGAGATCTGTCCTGCCATGAACGATCCGCATTTCAAATCCCCGTCGATCACGGCTTTGCGAAGAGACCCGATCGTGAGCGCTTCCAGCTCCTCGAACGAGGCACCCTTCTTCTCCATTTTTTCCATTTCCCTCGTCAATTGATTTTTGATACAGCGAACCGGATGACCGCCGCTTCGACCGGTCACGCGCGAATCGATATCTTTGCTCTTAATGATCAGTGCTTTATAGTTCATATGGATATTGCATTCTTCCGAAGCGAGGAAACGCGTTCCTACCTGAACGCCGCTTGCCCCGAGCATGCCGGCCGCTGCAATTCCCCTGCCGTCCGCGATACCGCCCGCCGCCACGACCGGGATGCTTACCGAGTCGGCGACCTGGGGAACCAGTGTCATCGTCGTCAATTCTCCGATATGACCTCCGGCTTCACTCCCCTCGGCGACGACCGCATCCGCACCGAGGGACTCCATCCGACGAGCCAATCCCGTGGATGCGACGACCGGGATCACTTTGATTCCGGCCTTTTTCCAGCTTGCGATATATTTTCCGGGAGATCCCGCACCGGTCGTCACTACCGGAACCTTTTCCTCAATAACGACCGCGGCCAGATCCGGAGTATGCGGGCTCATGAACATGATATTGACTCCGAAGGGTTTGTCGGTCATCGATCGAACCTTATTGATTTCGGATCGAAGCCTCTCTTTATCCATCGGTCCGGCCGCAATCAGCCCGAGACCACCGGCCTCGGATACCGCCGCCGCGAGATTCGCGTCGGCAACCCAAGCCATTCCGCCCTGGATCAGCGGATATTTTGTTCCGATAATTGATGTCAGTGTTGTCTTCATCTTTGCTTGTTGTCCTTATCAGTAATTCAGTGCGCAAGCGCCGTATGTTAAGCCGCCGCCGAACCCGGTCATAATAAGCGTCTGTCCGCGTTTGATCCGTCCCGACCGAATTTCCTGGTCGAGGCAAATCGGTATCGATGCCGACGAAGTATTACCCGTTTCCGCGATATTGGAAAGCATCTTTTCCGGATCGAGACCGATGCGCTTGGCCGCCGCCTGAAGGATCCGGTCATTCGCCTGATGCGGAACGACATAGTCGATCTTCTCGAGAGCTATACCCGCACGCTCCAGGACCTTTTCGATCGCCATCGGCATCGCCGTTGTCGCGAAACGGTAGACTTCCTGTCCTTTCATCGACAGATAGATGCCGGTTTCGTGTCCGAACAGGTCTTCCCGCTCCGGCTTGTCCGCATCGCGAAAAGGGTGCTCGGCAGGCTCAAATGCCTTGCCGGTCATATACCCTCCGCCGGTACCGTCCGCCCCGATAAACGAGTCATATACGAGGTCGGGGGCAAGAAGGGATCCGTCCGCCTCACGATTTGACAGAACGACGGCGCCCGCGCCGTCTCCGAAAAGCACACACGTCCTGCGGTCTGAAAAATCGACGAGCTTCGAGAGGCTTTCCGCCGCGACAATCAGCGCGGTAAAAGGTTCCGCCGAGGCACAAAGATAATGCATGGCTATGTCGAAGGCTTGAATAAAGCCGGTGCAAGCCGCGTTCAAATCGAAACAAAACGCGTTGACCGCGCCCGTCCGCTCCTGAACGATGCAAGCCGTACTCGGTGTCGTATAGTCCGGTGTGAGCGTTGTAACGACGATCATATTAATGGTTTCAGCGGAAACACCGGCTTCCCCGATGGCGATCGACGCCGCTTTTACCGCCATTTCCCATGTTGCCTCGCCGTCACACAGATGGCGCCTCGAAATGCCCGTACGTGACGTGATCCACTCATCGCTGGTGTCGATGACTTTCGCGTACATTTCATTATCCACCGTAAGTTCCGGTAAACATGAGCCTGTTCCGAGGATTTTGTAAGATGTATTCACGATCGCTTCTCCTTTGGGGTATGATGCGCATCGGATTCGGTGCACCCTATTGAAATTCTTTTGAAAATCAATTATTTTGATAGTCAAAGATTCAGGGACATTCTACTCTCTTTGTATCCCTGCGTCAACTATCGGAGGTGACCGTTGATGAAATCATATTTGTTCCCCGGACAGGGTGCCCAAACCGTGACCATGGCCAAGGAAATCGTCTCGGAATACCCGAAGGCGCTATCAATTTACGAAGAAGCCCGTACGATCACCGGAACGGACTTACTGGATATCGAGGCGGATTCGCTGGATCAAACACGCTTCGCTCAACTCGCGATCGTCGTTCACAGCGTCGCCTCGCTCGAAAAGTACCGGGCCTCGCTCGACCGGCCCGAAAAGGCTGCGGTCGCGGGCTTTTCGCTCGGAGAATACCCCGCACTTTACGCCGCGGGCGTTATCGGTTTTTCGGATCTGCTTCGCCTCGTCGACGAACGGGCCCGGCTGATGCAGGAAGCGGCGGAGCGAAATCCCGGCGCGATGTTCGCGATCATCGGCCTTTCGGATGAAAGGGTCGAAGAGATCATCTCGCATTATGATGAGGTCTATGCGGTCAACTATAACTGTCCCGGGCAACTGGTGATCGCCGGAAAGACCTCCTCTGCGGAAGCCGCCGCCGAAGCACTGCTGGCGGAAGGCGCGCGCCGTGCTCACCGCCTTACGGTAAACGGTGCTTTTCACACAAAGATGATGAAAGAAGCGGCGGACGGACTCGAGGGTTTCGCGCGCAAAATTACTTTTCGGGCACCTCAAATACTGATCTACTCCAACACAACGGCCGCCCCAATCCCGGAGAACACCGATTTCCCGGCCTACCTCGCGAAGCACATGGTCTCGCCGGTTCGTTTCACCGAAGAGATCCGAAGACTTCGCGCCGACGGATATGATGAACACTTAGAACTCGGGCCGGGACGAGTCTTGACCGGCTTAGTCAGGAAAATATAGTCACGGTCGGTCGATACTTTTCGCTCCGACCGACCTCCGGACGCCCCGGAAATTGGACAATAACGCTTATTTCTGTTAGTATTTTTACGTTACAGCAAATTGTTACGGCGCAACACCGGCTTCGCCTTCGTTCATGTACGACGGGCAACAGGAGCGTTTTCGGATAATTCGGATCATTTTTCCGCGTGTCATTAGCGATCTTACATGTTACGATCCCTTTTCGGCCAGTTGTTTTTCCGAAGTTGATTATGTGTCACCTTTATGTTGCCCGGGCATTTTATTGTAACGAAAACAACGATCGTTCATGATGCCGAATACGAAAGGATGATGACTATGAACACCGGAATACTGGAAACCCGAACCAAGCTTGAGAACCGCTGGCTTGATGACAGTGCATACGCAAACTGGATAGACTGGAAATGGCAAATCGCCCATCGGATCAAGGATATCGCCACCATCGAAAAAATCCTCGACACCCGCTTCTCTTCCGAAGAAAGAAAGCGGATCCAGGAAACGATCGATATTTTCCCGATGTCGATCACTCCGTACTATTTGTCTCTCGTCGACCCCGAGGATTTCAGAAATGACCCGGTTTTCAAACAGGCATTCCCGGATCAAAGGGAACTACACGTTGCGAAATACGATATGGCCGACCCGCTCGCGGAAGATCGGGACAGCCCGGCACCCGGTATCACGCACCGGTATCCGGATCGGGTGCTTTTCTGCGTCAGCAATGTCTGCTCCATGTACTGCAGGCACTGCACGCGCAAGCGTCGCGTCGGAGACATCGATTCCATACCGGACCGCGAACAACTGGAGCAAGGCTTGGATTACATCCGCCAAACGCCGGTCGTCCGCGATGTCCTCCTGTCCGGCGGTGACCCGTTCCTGCTCTCCGACGAGAAAATTAAATGGCTTCTCGATGAGCTCAACAAAATCGATCATGTCGAAGTGATCCGCATCGGCACGCGCACACCGGTCGTTTTACCGTATCGTATTACCGACGAACTCGTGGAAATTCTTAAATCCAGCGAGAAGCCGGTCTGGATCAATACACATTTCAATCACCCGCAGGAAATGACCTCATCCGCCAAGAGATCTTTAAAAATGTTGGCGATGGCCGGAATCCCTCTCGGGAATCAATCGGTACTGCTTGCCGACGTCAACGACTGCCCCCGGATTATGAAACGTCTGGTTCACAAACTGGTGATGAATCGGGTGCGGCCGTACTATCTTTACCAATGCGATCTTTCCGAAGGTCTGGAGCATTTTCGAACCTCGGTCGGAAAGGGAATCGAGATCATGGAGAGCCTGCGCGGCCATACCAGCGGCTTCTGTGTGCCGACCTACGTGATCGACGCGCCCGGCGGCGGCGGAAAAATTCCGGTCGCGCCCAATTATTTGATTTCATGGTCGACCAACAAAGTCATCCTTCGAAATTACGAGGGCGTGATCACGACCTACCAGGAGCCGGACTGCTATCATCACAACGCCTGCGACCTGCAGTGTGATACGTGTAATCTGCATTTGAAGCTCGACGAGGCCGAGGAGAAGAGCGTAGTCGGTATTTCAAGACTTCTCGCCGATTACGACGATACAATCACGTTGACGCCGGCGGAAGATGATGTCTTCGAGCCGGAGGAACGGGCAAGCGAGCCCGATCATTCGGACGGAAATGACGCATGATAACGAAGCAAGACAACATTGAACAAATCGGCGAGTCTACCGTTCATCACGGGAAGCAGAGCGACCGCATCTATCTGATGCGCTTTGATGCCGCGGATATGCCGGATCTTCTGGTTCGGTTGACCGAACTGGCCGGGCGCAATCAGTACTCCAAAATCATTTGCAAGATCCCGGCGCCCTATGAGCAGGAATTTGCGGTGTACGGCTTTACGAAAGAGGCCGAAATCCCGGGCTACTACAACGGTCGGGAAGACTGTGTTTTCGTCTCACTTTTCACAAAGTCCTCACGGAAATACCCGACTAAAAGTAAAAAAATCAAAGAAATTCTCGACCGCTCTGTATATCGATCGAAGCAAGAAAAGGCACCCCCTGTTTTGCCGGACGACTTTTCCGCCGGGATCATGAGCGAAAAGCACGCGGATGAGATGGCCGCGGTGTATCGCGAAGTCTTTGAAAGCTACCCCTTCCCGATCACGGAAGCGGAGTACATCCGAAGCACGATCCGCGACAATGTCATCTACTTCGGTATCCGTCATCACGATCGACTGGTCGCGCTGTCTTCGATCGAGGCCTCGTACAAAGCGGAAAACGGCGAAATGACCGATTTCGCGACATTGCCGGACTACCGCGGGCGCGGGCTTGCCGGGCATCTTCTCCATGCGATGGATGATCATTTTCGAGAAATCGGCCTGAAGACCGCATACACGATCGCGCGCGCCGTATCTCCCGGCATGAATTTGACATTCGCCGGGCGCGGCTACCGTTTCGGCGGAACACTGATCAATAACACCCAGATCGCCGGCTCGCTCGAGAGCATGAATATCTGGTATAAGGCAATTGGGGAGTGAAATCTTTCCCGCTGAGACGACAAAAGCGCGGCACTTCGATGCCGCGCTTTTCGATTGCGCAAATCATGTTCGGTATTTAAGCGTGCGGATCACCCGCGGACCAGCCGATGAAAGATCTTCTTGCCCTTCTTGATGATCGCCTCACCGTCCGTGAAATCCTCTTCCGTGATCGCATAGAACGGATCGGTGACGGCCTGCCCGTTCAGGTAGACGCCGTTCTGAATGATCATGCGCCGCCCCTCGCCTTTACTTGCCATCAATCCGGTCTCCAGGAGCAGATCCAGGATCGGAACGCCCCCGGCAAGCCGCGCGGCAGGAATCCCGGTCGTCGGCATATCCTCGGACACGCCCGCCCCCTCGAAAAGCGCCTCGGCCTGGGTCTTGGCCGCCTTGGCCGCCTCCGCGCCGTGAACGATGCCCGTCACCTCGTACGCCAGCCGTTTCTTCGCCTCGTTGATCTCGGCATCCTTAAGCTTTCCGTATTCCGCGATCTCCTCGAGCGAGATAAACGTCAGGAGCTTCATACACTTGATGACGTCGGCATCGTCGACGTTTCTCCAATACTGATAGAACTCAAACGGCGAAGTCTTGTTCGGATCGAGCCAGACAGCGCCGCGCGCGGTCTTGCCCATCTTATTGCCTTCGCTGTTGGTTAAAAGCGCGAACGTCAGCCCGAATGCCTCGCCCTGCTCTTTTCGACGAATGAGCTCGACACCGCCCAGGATATTCGACCACTGGTCGTCCCCTCCGAGCTGCAACGTGCAGTTGTGCTTCTTATATAGGTACAGGAAATCGTAGCTTTGCATCAGCATGTAATTGAACTCGAGAAACGTCAGCCCCTTCTCCATCCTCTGCTTATAGCAGTCGGCGGTCAGCATCCGGTTCACCGAAAAATGCGGCCCGATATCACGAATAAACTCGACATAATTCAAATCCAGAAGCCAGTCGGCGTTATTGACGATCAAAGCCTTGCCTTCGGTAAAATCGACGACCGTGCCCATCTGTTTCAAGAAGCACGCGACATTGTACGCAATATCTTCTTCACTAAGCATCTGACGCATGTCCGTTCGCCCGCTCGGATCGCCGATCATCGCGGTCCCGCCGCCCATCAGCGCGATCGGCCGATGCCCGGCCTTCTGCATGTGACTCATCACCATCATCTGAACAAAATGTCCGACATGAAGACTGTCGGCCGTCGGGTCGAAGCCGATATAGAAGGTCACACCGGGCTTACCGAGGAGCTCATAGATCTCCTCCTTATGCGTCGCCTGCGAAATGTATCCGCGTGCCTCCAAAATATCGTAAACGTTCTCGGCCATAATCGTCTCCTCCGGGCATTTTTTCGCTCTCGAAAAGCATCCGAGACCGCCGGATTATTCTACCTTTGCGGGACGAAAAAGTCAATTTACGGGCCTGCAGGTGCCGGAACTGAATCATCTTCCATTTAGTCGGTATTCGAGCGGCGCGCGGTCTCGTTTTTAATTAATGATTACCGACTAAACGGAGCATTTCGGCGATTTAGT
>LSQX01202649.1_pt1 | contig 11623 bp, 10 predicted proteins | sample 654561 | NCBI WGS metagenome assembly LSQX01 (sample SAMN04489861, study PRJNA283612) | anaerobic digester metagenome | isolation source: 4 biogas reactors fed with cattle manure at either 37C or 55C with and... | place: Denmark: Kongens Lyngby | collected 2014 | reverse complement strand
TTTTTATCTGTTTCCTGATCAACAAGCTGAACGCCGTATTGAGCCAGATATCCGGGAAAAGCGACAGATTCTCCCTGAGAACGGAAGACAACATCGCCAGCCAGAATATCAGCTGTCACTGTATTAATCTCAGCCGCAGCCATCTGTGATGCGACAAATTTGTCCCAGATCAGACGATACAGGCGGAACTGCTCGTTGGACAATTTTGCCTGCAGCTGGTTCGGGCTCATGTCAAAATGGGCTGGTCGAATGGCTTCATGAGCATCCTGTGAGGAGCTCTTGTTTTTATATCTGCGCTGCACCCGAGGCAGATAATCAGTACCAAATGTGTCTTGAATGTACATTCTGGCAGCCTCTGCTGCTTCACCGGACACACGAACCGAGTCGGTTCTTATATATGTGACCAAAGAAATGGATCCCTGGCCGGCCAGTTCAATTCCTTCGTACAGCTGTTGTGCGATCTGCATCGTCCTGCGTGAAGAATAGCCCAGATACCGGGCCGCCTCCTGCTGAAGCGTACTGGTCGTAAACGGCGGAGCGGGCTGGCGTTGCCTCTTTTTCTTGGTGACTTCATAGACTGTAAACGCCTGATCGCGGACCGAAGATATGACTGCCTCGGTTTCATCTCCATTCGTCAGTTTCTTCTTTTTGATTTTGCCGTTTTCAAGCTGGCCGTGGTAGCGTGAACGAAATGATGAAGCATCGCTATCTGGTTTCAACCAGGCGGACAACAGCCAGTATTCTTCCGGCTTAAACGCATCTATCTCACGTTCACGTTCGACGACAAGGCGTGTTGCCACAGACTGGACACGACCGGCAGACAAGCCTTTTTTAACTTTTTTCCATAACAGCGGACTCAGCTCATATCCGACAAGGCGATCAAGAATCCGTCTGGCCTGTTGTGAATTGAACAGGTCCTGATCGATCGACCGTGGATGTGCGACCGCTTCACGGACTGCTGATTCAGTAATCTCGTTAAAACTGATCCTGCATGGACTGCCCGCGTCCATTTTCAGGATGTGCGCAAGATGCCAGGCGATCGCTTCTCCTTCGCGGTCCGGGTCAGTTGCGATGAGAACCCGGTCAGACTGCTCCGCCATTTCTTTGAGTTCGCGAATGACCTTCTCTTTGCCTTTCATCGTCGTATACTGCGGCTTATACTGGTTTTCCACATCGACACCGAGTTTTGACGCAGGCAGATCACGGATATGACCGACCGAGGCGGTAATACGAAAATCACGGCCCAGATAGCGTCCGATTGTCTTCGCTTTGGCCGGTGATTCAACAATAACAAGATTTTTACTCATAGCAGTTGACCTGTTCTTTCATGACATTAACTATCATTATATACAGAAAAGGACCTCGTCTGTCAAAAAGAATCGTCCCCGCTCAAATTTGAGATGACCTGAAAGCTCTTGTCTGCTAAGCCAGGATTCCGTTTTTCGTATCGACCAGCCAAACTCATCCGCGATTGATTCAACCGTCCAATGAACACCCGCAAGTTGCTGCAGCAGCTGTCTTTCGGATTGGTCAAGTATGCAAGTCGTTTCTGTGTCAATCCAATCATTTGATCTGCTGCTGGTTCGCTTCTGGTTATCAGGAATAAGATCGGCTGATTGTGTCAGAACACCTGCACCCTCTTTCAGTAATTGATGGCAGCCTTCACTGGTTCTCATTAGAATACTCCCCGGTACAGCGAAAACATCACGCCCCTGGTCCGCTGCAAATCCCGCTGTGATCAAAGTACCGCTGCGACTTGCTGCCTCCATTACGGCAACGACATCAGCCAGACCGCTGAGAATTCTGTTACGCGCCGGAAAATAGGGCCTTCTGGGTTTTGTTCCCGGTTCATGTTCGCTGATAATAAGGCCTCTTTGTGCAATTTCTTCCATCAGTTGCCTGTTTGCTGCCGGATACGCAATGTCGACGCCCTGGGCAACAACGGCAAGCGGCATACCATCATGAGCCAGCGTCAGCTGATGAGCCAGACCATCGATTCCCTGTGCCAGGCCACTGATAATCACAGTGTGATCTGAACACAATTCTGGAACAATGCGCCGGGTAACCGCCTGCCCATAGGCGGTCGGTGATCGTGTGCCGATAACCGTAATCGCTAACGGACGTTCCCAGCATTCACAACTACCCTGGCCGCGCACGTAGAGAACAAGCGGACAAGATCGAATCTGTTTAAGACGGTATGGGTAATGAGGATCCGCCGCGCACATTGCCCAAATTCCTTGCGCAGTCAAATCTTCAGCTTTTTCTCTTTGATCAGGCAAACGATTATCACCTGGCATCAGATCAGTCAAAGACGCCTGGTATCCCTGTTTCAGGATTCGGGTACGCAGACAGCCGTGGTCAGTCCCCGGTGTTTTTATAAGCTTTGAAACCGTCAGGCAAAAAGCCATCTTTTCAATTTGACTTGCCTGGAGCTTTCCCGACTGAACACTCATTTTCGTGATCCGGGCCAGCGAATTCTGTATTGGAATGATTCATCAATATGATCCTGTTTGACGCGCACACTTTGCTCAAGATCCGCAATGGTACGGGCAATCCGCAGACTGTTATGGTAACTGCGCGCACTCATTTGCAGACGGCTGGCAGCCTGTCCGGCATAACGGAGCAGATTTTCGTCGATTTCGATAAAGCGGCCAAGATCACGAACTTCAGTGTCTCCGTTCAGACATAGTGGTCTTCTTTGCTCCTGACATCGTTGATGCTGCAACTGTCTGCACATCAAGATCCGCTTCCTGACTTCATCAGGATCAATCATGTCAGATGTCGATGAACAGACTGGAATACTGCGCACCAGGTCATCTGCCGACAGTCTCGTCATTTCGACGGCAAGATGTATCCGGTCAATCAGGGGTCCGCTGATCCGTCCGAGGTGGTCGCGAATTTTCTCCTCAGAACAGCGGCAGTTATCAGATGGTTCAAAATAGGCACCGCACGGACACGGATTAGCGGCACCGATCAGTAAAAAATCTGCAGGATAACTCATGCGGTAACGCAGACGGGAAAGATGAATCTTTTTCAGTTCCATCGGCTGCCGCATCAGATCCAGATGATCGGACTTAAATTCAGTCAGTTCATCGAGAAACAGAACGCCCCGGTGGGCCAGGCTGACCTCACCGGGGACAGGCGTGACACCGCCGCCAATCAAGGCAGCACGAGTTGTCGCGTGATGAGGTGCACGAAAGGGCCGTTCTCTGATTAAACCCCTGCCTTCTGGCAAGAGACCGGCAGCACTGTATATACGTGTCACTTCAACGGCTTCATCATCTGTGAGCGGTGGTAAAAACAAGGGTAAGAGAGACGCGAGTGATGTTTTACCACATCCAGGTGATCCCAGCATCAGTAAACTGTGATGACCTGCGGCAGATAATGTTAAAGCACGAACGGCTTTACTCTGGCCGGAAAGACAAATCGATCGATTTGTTATCTTTCCGGGACGTTGCTTATCATTCTGGAAATCGTGATTGTTCTGACCCTGACGGTCAAATGGATATCGGATCAGCCGTTCGCGTCTTTCCCAGTGTGTGACCAGGTGGGCTGCCTCATCCAGACTGGCAACCGGGACGGTGCGTTCAGGTAAAATACTCATCGCTTCCTGTGCGTCATCACGCGACACCATAATCATTTCGTCTTTTCTCTCAACACAGGCAAGTGCACGACAAAAAATACCAGGTACATGACGGACCTTGCCATTGAGACCCAGCTCACCGATGATGACCGGCGCATCATCCGGCATCCGCACTTGTCCGGACGCTGATAAAATCGCCAAAGCTAGCGGCAGGTCAAATCCTGATCCGCCCTTTCTCAACCATGCCGGTGCGTAGCAGGCGATCAGTCGTCCCTTGGGAAATGTGAATCCGGAATTACAGATCGCTGCCCGAACTCGGTCTTTTGATTCACGGACAGCTGAATCGCCAAGCCCGACAATGTCAAATGCTGGCAGCCCCGGTAGGATGGATACTTCAATGACGACTGGAATTCCATCCAGTCCGTGAAGACCGCATGATCGGATCTGGCTGCACATCTGCTTCACTGCTCTCTTCCTCCTGATTCGGGAAAATGCCGCTGGTCTTCACCAGTGTAATCTGATCAGCTGGGCAGTACAGTCAGTAGTAGACGACATAATCCGTCAAATCCTGCCATCTCGTGCGTTGCACGCTCAATGAGAATCTGCGATAATAGCCATGCTGACCGTCAGGAGGTTATAGCTATGCGACTCGGAATTGTTGGACTGCCCAATGTGGGCAAAAGCACACTCTTTAATGCGATTACCCGTGCGGGGGCTACTGTCGCCAATTACCCGTTTTGTACGATCGATCCGAACATCGGCTCTGTGGCAGTTCCGGATGAACGCCTGGATCGACTGGCGGAGATGTACCATCCGGAAAAGGTGACCTATGCGACCATCGACTTTGTCGATATTGCCGGACTTGTCAAAGGAGCCAGCAAGGGAGAAGGACTGGGCAACCAGTTTCTGGCCACCATACGCGAGGTTGACGCCATTCTTCATGTCGTCCGCTGTTTTAATGATGACCAGATTATCCACGTTGACGGACAGCCGGATCCCGCACGCGATATTGAAACAATCAATTTTGAACTGATCTTTTCTGATCTGGAATATCTCGAACGTCGTATCGATAAAACACGAAAGCTGACCAAAGGCGGCGATAAGTCAAAACTGGCAGAGGTCGCCTTCTACGAAAGAGTTCAGGCACATCTGACGGACGGGAAACCAGCCCGAACAGTAACTGCTGATGAAGATGAAACCGACTGGATGCGTCAGCTGGCGTTACTGACCTCAAAACCAGTCCTGTACGTGGCTAATCTCTCTGAAGACGATCTTAATCAGCCCGAACCTGAATCTGTACAAACAGTTCGTAACATTGCCGCTGCTGAAGCGGCAGAAGTCGTTGTGATCAGCGCTCGAATAGAGCAGGAAATTGCCCTCCTCGACCCGCAGGAGCGGCTTGAATTCATCAATGATCTCGGTTTGAACGAATCCGGTCTCGATAAAATTGTCCGGGCCGGATATCACCTGCTCGGCCAGATCTCGTTCCTGACTGCCGGTGAACCTGAAGTCCGGGCGTGGACCATCAAGCGCGGCACACGTGCACCTCAAGCAGCCGGCAAAATCCATTCGGATATTGAACGTGGTTTCATCCGGGCAGAAGTGATCGCCTATCAGGACTTAATGGCATGCGGCAGTCATGCAGCCGCCCGTGAAAAAGGATTAATTCGTTCAGAAGGAAAAGACTATGTCATGCAGGATGGTGACGTCGTTCTGTTCCGCTTCAACGTGTAACCGCTGACTTCACCAGTCAAACGGTTTGATCTTGACACCGCGCTCTTTCAGCTCCTGTATCAAGAGTTCCTCGGTCGCCCGTTTCAACTCTTGCAGCGTACCGTCATTCTCGATGATATGATCGGCGATTTTAAAATAGGTTTCACGGCTCATTTGCATCGCCATGCGTCTTTGAACCTCTTCCGCCTCCATCCCCCTGCGCTTCAGCCGGTCAAGTCTGACTTCATCGGAAGACCAGACAACCCAGACCTGATCACATAGATCCAGAAAACCATCTTTAACAGGAATCGGAACATCAAGGACAACTGCCCGCTGTTTCGATTCGCGAAGCGTCTCAACCTGTTCGCGCATTGACCGTATCACATGTTTGTGAACGACTTCACTGAGCAGATCCAGCGACCGTTTATCACGAAAAACAAGCCGGGCCATCTTTTCCCTGTTCAAGGCTCCTTCTTCATCCATGATTCCCGAACCGAACAACTCAACCAGCTCCGGCAGGGCCGAGCCTCCGGCAGCTGTTACCTGATGGGACAATGCATCCGCATCGATAACCGGCAGTCCCGCCTCTTGGCAGAATCCCGCCACCGTACTTTTACCGCAGCCGATGCCACCTGTTATACCGAGCACAAACATTGATTATTCCTCCAAAAAAGCAGGCAGACTGTCAGCCTCATTTTCCTTGCAGGCAGCCCAACTATAGCCAAACGATACGTCAGCAACCAGCGGCACTGACAATTCCATGGCGGATTCCATTGAATGCCTGAGCAGTTCCGCAGCCTGTTGCGCCTCGTGTTCAGGAGCTTCCACAATCAGTTCATCGTGGATCTGCAAAATGAGGCTGGCAGATAACCCTGCATCTTTTAATGCCTGATCGGCCAGGACCATCGCCTTCTTAATCAAATCAGCGGCTGTTCCCTGAATCGGCGTGTTCATCGCAGCCCGTTCACCGAACTGCCGTACAGTGTACTGCGGCGACTTCAGTTCTGTCAGATAGCGGCGCCTGCCTGATAGTGTTTCAACGTATCCATGTTCATACGCCTCTGTAACCAGGTTCTTCAAAAACGCTCGGATTTGTGGATACTTCGCCTCGTATTCAGCGATTAACTGATGCGCCTTTCGAACGGAAACACCGAGATCACGAGCCAGCCCAAAATCACTGATGCCATAAACGATGCTGAAATTCATTGTCTTGGCGATCGATCGCTGCTCAGACGTCACCTGTCCGGCTGAACAGCCAAACAATCTGCACGCTGTATCTGAATGGATATCGGCCTGATGATTGAATGCCTCCGTCATCGCAGGGTCACCTGAGAGATGTGCCAGAAGCCGCAGCTCGATCTGCGAATAATCCGCGTCAATCAGCACACATCCGGAATCTGCTACGAATGCTTCTCTGATGCGGCGGCCTTCCGCTGTCCGAATCGGGATGTTCTGCAGATTGGGTTCAGAACTTGACAGACGGCCGGTCGCAGTCAATGTTTGATTAAACGTTGTATGGACACGACCATCTGCAGGGTCGATGACCTTGATCAATCCTTCCACGAAGGTCGCCCGCAGTTTGGCTGTTTGCCGATATTGGACAATCAGCGGGATGATCGGATGTTCATCATGCAGCCGATCCAGCTCACCGGCATCGGTTGCATAGGTTCCGCCGGATCTTTTCTTGCCTGGTTCAAGACCCAGATCCTGAAACAGAATATCACTTAACTGTTTCGGCGAATTGATATTAAATGCACGGCCGCTCAAATCATAAATCCGCTTCTGCAGCCCATCCAGACGCTGTTCCATTTCAGCAGAACGGGCCTCCAGCACCTGGCGGTCCAGACGGAATCCTTTGTGTTCCATCTCTGCCAGGATTCTGGATAAAGGAAACTCGACATCGTCGGCAAGCGTTTTTAACGGTCGATCAGAAAGAAGCGTTCGCTGATGCTCACCGATCGCGCGTATTGCCATGGTTTCTGCGGCAGCCTTCTGTTCTGCAAGAGCTGATTCTGTTGCTTTTTTCTCAGGATCCAGCAGTGTGGTCTGGTACAGCGGCTGAACATCTGCAGCCGGTTCCCCTGACGATAGGGTTTTACCGGTTAGACTTTGGAAAAGACGCTCCAAACCGGGTGCCTTATCTGATTGATCCAGTAAATAGGCTGCAATATACACATCATGAACAAGCGGCAGGACAGCCGTCAGACGATTGTTTCGCAGCCACGTCTTGTAATCATGTACAAAAAACCGATGGCTGGATTCAGATAAAAAAGACCAGCACTCTGCGCACAGTTCCACCGGGATCAGACGAATCTGTTCATTTTGATCAATCCAGGTCAGGGGACCTGGCCAGTCAAGACGAAGCGTAATCCAGTCACTGCGTTTTTCAAGATCAGCTTTCAGATCACTGGCAGAGGCCAGCGTAAATGACACGTCAGCAGCCATAGCGGCCGTTTCCTGCAATTCCAGCCGATCCATGAGCGTCCTGAAGCCAAGCCTGGCGAATGAATCACTCAGCGCCTTGCGATCCATCTGACCGATTCGATAACCATCCAGATTCTGGTCGATCGGTACGTTCTTTTCTATCGTAACCAGTTCACGCGAAAGGATGGCGGTCTGTCTATTCTCTTTCAGTTTGTCGGCAATTGCAGGCCGGATCTTATCCAGGGATTCATATAGTTTCTCCAGACTGCCATATGTACGAATGAGCTCAATTGCTGTCTTCTCACCAATCCCGCGAACACCCGGTATGTTATCGGACGGATCGCCCATCAGCGCTTTCATGTCGATCAGTTGATCAGGAGACAGCTGATAGCGGTCGTAAATCGCCTGCGGGTCGTATTGCTCGACTTCAGTACGCCCGGACCGTGTCACCGGCTGCAGGATGGTGACACGCTCGTTCGCCAGCTGAAAGCTGTCCTTATCGCCACTGACGATGGTTACCGGCATGGCTGCGGAAGCCAGAACGGATAGTGTACCGATCAGGTCATCCGCTTCATAACCAATTTGTTCCATACAGCAAATTCCCCACTGCTCCAGCAGTTCTTTCAGTATGGGAATTTGTACAGCCAGATCGTCCGGCATCGGTTTTCTTGTCCCTTTGTAATCTTCGTATTTTTTATGGCGAAATGTCGGTTCTCTCCTGTCAAAGGCAGCAACGACATGAGACGGCTGTAAATCTTCAAGCCATTTCATAAACATGTTAAAAAAAGCGAAAAGCGCCCCGGTTGGTGTTCCGTCTGGCGCTGTCAGGGATTGCCGGCCGTAAAGCCCGTAATAAGCCCGATTAATCAGGCTGTTGCCATCCAGCAGTAAAAAGCGTTGTTCAGACAAGTCATCACGCCCCAATCAGTAATAGGATCCAGTTATGCCGCGCATCGATTGATTGTGGAATCAATCGTTTCTCCAGGCCTGACTCATAGGCACTGAGTTTTATCTGCAGATCGGCATATCTGATTATCTCAATACTGACGGGGTTTTGGCAAGTTTGAAGGATTTCTTCCAGCTCCTGCTTGGTCTGCCCGGCGATATCCATCGGGTAACTGGCTAGAATCATAACCGGTTGCTCACTGCTGTTCTTGACGGCGATTTGAACTGATTCAGCTTTTTGAAGCACGTTCAACAGAGACTGGCCCGTCCGGTTCAATTTAGCTGTTCGATTTGAAAAATAATCACGACTCGTTTCAACCGATTCTGATTCACCTGTAGCCGGTTCTGCCGTTTTTGTCTCTTCAGTCAACGATTCGTCGACTGTTTCCTCAAAAAAGATCTGCAAAGCGGGCAAATCAGCTAAAACGCCCTCATACACACGCCAGACAGCCTGTTCGCCCGTTGTGTCGGAGCCGCTGTCAACCGTCATGATCTCTGCAGACGTTACGTGATCGGCCTGTTCGCCATTTTGTTGATAATCCAGAACATCGATAGCCTGTTGAGCAGCTCGATCACCTTGGTTCCAGTGTGTCGCCAGAAGCGGAACTAAAACCACCAGAACAACCACAGCAGCTGCAATGCCGGAAACGCGAGTCCATGACAGTCTGCGGGAAAACTGAACTTTACTGATCGGGTTCTGATTGACAGCAGTCATATCGGTCAGCAGTGACTCACGGATACGATTCAGTGTTGACGGATCTGCAATGGCTTGCGGATCATCTGTCATCTGAGCTGCCTCTAACTTTGCCAGCCAGGCTCGCTGCTGACCAACGTTCGCGCGGCATCTGGAACATTGCTCCAGATGTTCTTCAAAAACAGCCCGTTCCTCTTGACTGAGGTTATTGTCCAGGTAATCAACAATCATTGATTCATCTGTATGAAAAGACGCTTTCATAGCGGCTAAACTCCTTTTCTCCGATCAGTTGTCCTGATTCCTGTTCTTTTGACGGATCGCACTGTTGACTTGTTCCAATTGTTTGTTTTCCATTTGCTTGAGAAGTTTCATCAGACGCTGGCGCGCGCGTGATAAACGAGACTTGACCGTTCCGATGGAAATTTCGAGAATTTCTGATACTTCCTGATATGAAAAGCCATCAATATCAATCAGAGTAATGATCTGTCGCATAGACGTTGGCAAAATCAGAAGCTGCGAATGGATCAAACGACGGAGTTCTGCAGATTCCGCTGTCTCATCCGGCAGCGGTCGATCGTCAGGTATCTGCCATTGAACGCTGCTGTCAGAGACATCAACGGATTCATCCAGAGAAATCGCAGGCGTTCGATGTGCTTTGCGACGATAATCCAGGCAGGTATTGGCTGCGATACGATATAGCCAGGTATAAAACGCTGACTGGAACTGATATTGGTTGAGTGCGCGCCAGGCTTTGATAAATGTCTCCTGAACACAGTCCTCGGCATCCTGGCGGTGACCGGTATATTGAAAACACGTACTGAAAATACGCGGTGCATACCGGTCAAAAAGAATGGTAAACGCATCAGCGTCTCCCGAACGAGCTTCTTCTACAATCAGTCGTTCCGGATCATTATGATCAATTTGATCAGTCACAGATAACCTCCTGATCCGATCTTAACCCGTTCACTGAATTACACGCGAACTTTTCGCATCAAAGGAACAACTGCAAGGCCGGTCGCGATGCCTGCCAGACCCTGGAGACTATTGAAAATCAGTGTTCCAGACGCTGCAGCCAGTCCATATAAAAACACTTCGGCGACAAAATACCCCCCGACCATAATCAACTCACAGAGAGTAAACAGCAGAAGTTGCCCTGGCCATGTCAAATGACTAAAGCGCTTTAGCGCGAATCCTGCAAGCAGTCCCATGACACCTTTAATCAGGACTGTCGGGACGATATAGTGCGGAAAGCCGGCCAACAGGTCAGCAAGCGCGGAACCGAGCGCAGCACATAGTCCGGCAAACGGACCCATGATAACAGCTGAAGCAAAGATAGCGCCATCGCCGAAATTGATGTACCCATATCCACCCGGGATCGGAAACTTGATAAAATAAGTAGCCAGCAAAATGACAGCCGACAGAATTCCACCATACGTAATCGAGCGTATTTGTTTGTTCAACCCTGTTGCTCCTCTCCTGTCTAACAATCGCTCTCCATTATAATACAAAAGATCAGACAGAAACAATGATTACGATGGTTTGGCTTTATGCCGGTTAGTGTATCGTTCTGTTAAATGAAAACAAATAACAGACGCAGTCGTCTGTTTGATTAAGCTGTAAAGACGATCCGTGCAGGTCATGGACTGGATAATGCGGGCTGATTTTCTTTGCAAATTCATCGACTGACGCAATCGGCAAAGAACCCAATCCAATCTGATAGTGCATCGGAGCGACCGTTCGCGGCTTAATTCTTAAAACTGTTTCAACAGCCTGGACCGCGTCAATCGTGTAATACCCGCCAACAGGAATCAGCAGCAGATCAACAGAGCCGATCGCTCTGATCTGCTCATCTGACAGCATATGTCCCAGATCACCCAGATGAGCGATCGTCATGTTGTGCGTCCGGATAATATGGATCCGGTTCAGCCCTCGTCTGGCACCCTGTTCGGCATCGTGATGTGACAAGACCGTTTTGACCTGATATCGGTCGGGATCTGTGTCAGCCGGCCAGCTGACTGATGTTTCAACCCGGAGAATCGGGTTGAAATCAGTTTTTTGCAACGCCACCACACTGATTTCGTTGTGATCGGCATGATCATGTGATGTCAAATAGGCATGAGCTGACAGCTTTAGCGGCGGGTAGCCGATCATGCTGGATCGATAAGGGTCGAGGACTATTTGCCAATGACCGTTGTCCAACAGAAAACAGGAATGACCGTGCCATGTTACCTTGATCGGTTCATACGCCATACGATCGCCTCCTT
>LSQX01391935.1_pt1 | contig 11624 bp, 14 predicted proteins | sample 654561 | NCBI WGS metagenome assembly LSQX01 (sample SAMN04489861, study PRJNA283612) | anaerobic digester metagenome | isolation source: 4 biogas reactors fed with cattle manure at either 37C or 55C with and... | place: Denmark: Kongens Lyngby | collected 2014 | reverse complement strand
GGCCGGAACAGCAATGTTAGCCCAGGCTAATATGAAGTCACAGTCTGTATTATCTTTACTTGGCTAATTAATTTTTTAATAACAAGTATAAAGAAAAAGAGCTGATCGAATAGAGCCGGTTGGCTCTTTTTCTCTTATAAGAATTATGGGGTGAGTAATATTGTTAAAAAAGAACCTGGAGTCCTTGCTTGTTAAGTATTCACAGTTAGAGCAAGAGTTAAATAAAGTTAATAAAGATAGTAATCTGGAAGTATTTCCTGCCCGGAATGGTTCAATGACTGCCTTATATAAAAAAGAAGGAAAATCTATTTATATACACAGTAGGTATGACCCCGAAAAAGAAGCTGAAAGATTTGTGTCTAATCTGAATATAGAAGGAATTGATAGCATTATAGTCCTGGGTTTTGGCCTGGGCTACCATGTTAAGACACTTTTTAATAAGATAAGAGATAAGGGTGTAAAACTATTTGTTATTATTGAGGACTTATATTTATTTAAAAGAGCTTTATCATACAATGATTTTACAGATCTTTTTACTTATGAAAAATTTTACTTAATTCTATTTGAGGATCCGGAAAAAACTGAATTATCATATATAATTCAAAGTAAGATTGATCATATATTTGAAAAAATCCAGTTAATAGAATTACCCTTTATTAATAATTTGGAATTGGAAAATATAGACCATATCAGGGAAGAATTGCAATATATCTTATATACACAGTTAGCCAATAATGCTACTGTAACTGAACGGGGTGCTGAATGGGAAAAAAATATACTGGGAAACCTGGCACTTTTGCTGCGAAAACCTGGAGTAGGATATGTACAGGATTGTTTCAAAGATAAAACAGCTATTATTGTGGCGGCAGGGCCTTCTTTAAATAAAAATATACACTTGTTAAAAAAGGCCAAAGGAAAGGCAATTATAATAGCAGTTGACGCTGTATTGAAGCGCTTGCTGGCAGAAGATATAATCCCGGATATTGTGGTTGTTTATGATGGGTATAAATATACATTGAAATATTTTGAAGGTCTTGATTATAGCAAATTAAATGATGTAATTTTGCTATCATCACATTTATTTTATAATCATGTTCTGGAAGAATGGCCAGGCCCTTTGCTTTTTGCACCAGTAGTGGGAATAGCTGATGATCTTCTATATTGGGTTGAAAAAACCAGTGACTATAAAGGACGGATTTCAACCGGTGGCTCTGTGGCCCACCTGGCCTTTATGTTTGCCTGGCAATTAAAGGCTAACCCAATTGTGCTGGTTGGCCAGGATCTTGCCTTTACTGATGATACCACTCATGTCAGTGGTTCAGCTTACCATAGAAATATTGACGAGGAGATGAGAAGGAGTAATAAACTCTTTCTGAAGATAAAAGATATTCATGGCAACGATGTCTGGACCAGAAATGATTTTTATTATTATCTGGTATGGTTCAATAGAATGATAAGTGGTTTAAAAAATATAGACAAAGATAAGATTTTTATTGATGCAACAGAGGGTGGAGCCAGGATTGAGGGAACAGAATTAATGTCACTGGAAGAAGTTATTAATGTCTATTGTCAAGAAGAAATTGATACAGTGGAGGAATTGCTGGTAAAAATATGTTCATATAAACCGGTATTCAGCGAAGAGATAATAAAAGAGATTAATAAAGAAGTGGATAGTATTAGAAAGATAAATAAACTGGCCAGTGATGGCTTAATGTTGGTAGATTATCTAATTGACTGTGAGGCAGAAGAAATTAAAGATATCTATAATAAAATTGACAGCCTGAATAGAGAAATCATTAAACTTGGTTCCAGTACTGTGTTTTTTGAGTCAGCTCTTTATAAACTCTATAATGAAATAAAGCTCAGTTCTCATAACCCAGAGATATTGAGAAATCTCTTAGAGTTTTATAATAACCTGCATATAGGTAGTGAAAGAGCCATTAAGATGTTGTCAGAGCAAGAAGAAAAATTAAAGAGAGAGGAGAAAAAAGATGAAGGTAGAAATATACGGGATTGATTTTGAACTTGAAACAGAAGGATATACTGTAGACGAATTGATAGAGATTATAAATAACAAAGGCTATGTCGTGCTGGATATAATAGCAGATGGTAGGGATATAAGTAATATGTCTGATAGTGAAATAGAAGCCCTTATGCCTATTAAGGTACTGGAGATAAATGCAAAAAAGGTTGAGGAGGTCCTTTTGGAAACCTTAGCCGGTATGAAGGAATTTATACCGGATTTTATCGGGAACCTTGACCAAATAAGTGTTGACTTGACTATAGGCAAAGAAGAGGAAGGCTATAATAAATTGGCTCTGGCCATGGATACACTGGACTGGCTAAATCAATTTTTAAGTTATTTAAACAGCCCTGAAATTGTAATTAAAGATAATTTAAAAGAAAGAAAAGCACTGCTGCAGCAATGGTACGAAACTATTCATGCATTAGATGAAGCCCTTGATAACCAGGATAAAGTCTTAATCAGCGACATTATTGAATATGAATTAAAGCCTGTCCTGGAGAATTATTTAAAATATGTTAGAGATCTTGATAGTATCTTTACTGGTAAAGAAGGCCAATATAGCTAATTTTCTTATTTTTAATAAAAAATTAGCCCCTAGAGCAGGAAAAAGGCTGTTCTTTATTGAATTATGTACTTATATGAAGAATTATAATAGATATTTATAGATATTGAATTATTGCAGGAAGATTTTGAAACACAAATTGTTATTTTTTCTTTAGCTAAGGAGAGGGAAAAGACATGTTAAATGGAAAGACAATTTTAGTAACTGGAGGAACAGGTTCCTTTGGCAAAAAGTTTACCAGGATGGTTCTGGATAGGTATGATGTTAATAAACTGATTATTTTCAGCAGGGATGAGCTGAAGCAGGCCCAGATGAGGGCTGAATTCGGGGATAATCCTAAACTCAGGTTTTTTATTGGTGATGTAAGGGATAAAGAAAGGCTATACCGGGCCTTTGATGGTGTGGATGTAGTTATCCATGCTGCAGCCCTGAAGCGGGTACCGGAGTGCGAATATAACCCCTTTGAAGCCATTAAAACCAATGTGATCGGTGCCCAGAATATAATAGATGCTGCTATCGATAGAGGAGTCAGTAAAATCGTTGCTTTGAGTACTGATAAGGCAGTGAACCCCATTAATCTTTATGGTGCAACCAAGCTCTGTTCTGATAAGCTTTTTATTGCCGGTAATTCCTATGTGGGCAGTAAAGATACCCGCTTTGCAGTTGTCCGTTATGGCAATGTTGTAGGCAGCAGGGGAAGTGTTGTTCCATTATTTTTACAGTTAAAAGAGGCCGGGAAACTGCCCATTACTGACCCGAGAATGACCAGGTTCTGGATTACCCTGGAAGAGGGAGTAGAGATGGTTTTTGCTACCCTGGAAAAAATGCAGGGTGGAGAGATCTTTGTCCCGAAGATCCCCAGTATGAAGATAACAGATCTGGCAGAGGCCATTGCCCCGGAATGTGAATTGGAGATAGTGGGGATCCGTCCTGGTGAAAAGTTACATGAGATGTTGATAACTGGCTCTGATGCCCGGCACACACTGGAATTCGAGAATTATTATATAATCCAGCCTGAATTTAGCTGGTGGAAATTGGGTAATCATAAGGATGGAAAACCTTTGACAGATGATTTTGAATATACCAGTGATAAGAATGAAGAATGGTTGACCGTAGAGGAAATGCGGGAGATGTTGAAAAATCTGGAGCTTTAGTTTTAATAATATAAAACGATTTGGTTATAATTATTTCATCTTTTCTAAATAAAGATATAAGGTGATTGATAATGACTGATAAATATATACCCTATGGGCGGCAATGGTTAGATGATGATGACATAAAAGCAGTGGTAGAGGTACTACAGAGTGATTATCTGACAACAGGGCCGAAAATAGAAGAATTTGAAGAAAAATTTGCTGCCTATGTTGGGGCAAAATATGCGGTCGCAATAGCCAATGGTACCGCAGCCCTGCATGCTGCCTGTTTTGCAGCAGGTATTAGCCCGGGTGATGAGGTTATTACAACACCAATGACCTTTGCTGCTTCTGCCAATTGTGTCCTATACCAGGGCGGGAAACCTGTTTTTGCTGATATTGATCCTGATACTTATAATATATCAGTGGAGGAAATAAAGAAAAAGATAACGAATAAGACGGCTGCCGTCATACCTGTTCATTTTTCTGGACAAGCCTGTGATATGGAAGAGATACAGGATATTGCCAGAAAAAACAATCTTATTGTTATAGAGGATGCTGCTCATGCCCTGGGGGCTACTTATAAGGGAGAAAGGATTGGTAATTGTAAATACAGTGATATGACTGTCTTCAGTTTTCATCCTGTCAAGCATATTACTACCGGTGAAGGTGGGATGATTACTACAAATAAGAAAGAGCTTTATGATAAATTAAGGCTGTTCCGTACCCATGGGATAACAAAAGAACCGGATAAGTATATCCGGAAGACTGATGAATCCTGGTATCATGAACAGCAAATGCTGGGCTATAACTACCGGATGACTGATATCCAGGCCGCTTTAGGTATAAGCCAGTTAAAGAAATCAGATGGTTTTCTTAAGAGGAGAAGGGATATAGCTGAAATATATAACCAAGAACTGGCTGAGTTGGAATGGATTAAGCTCCCTTATCAGAAAGCTGATAGAGAGAGTTCCTGGCACCTTTATGTAATTCAGGTTGATGAGGAGAAGTTGGGGAAGAGCCGGAAAGAGGTGTTTGATTACCTGCGAAGTAAGGGGATAGGGGTACAGGTGCATTATATACCTGTCTACTGGCATCCCTATTATCAGGACCTGGGGTGTAAGAAGGGGTTGTGTCCAGAGGCAGAAACAGTATACAAAAGAATCATTACTCTACCTTTGTATCCTCAATGTGATTATGACTCTATTTCTTATTTATTAAATGAATTCAAAAAAGTAGAAGGGAAAGGATAACCGGATGGATAAAAAAGTAAAATTGCTCTGTTTTGGAGCTGGTTCTGGGGCCACTACTTTTATGGAGGCTGTGGACTTTAATAAAGCTGAAATAGTAGTTTTTGTAGATAATGATTTCTCTAAACAGGGCAAAATATTAAATGGTATAAAGATAGAAAGTCCGGCAGCTTTACACTTATATGATTATGATTATATTGTGATAACTAGTGTTTATCATACTGAAATAGAGGAACAATTACTTAAACAGGGAATAAACAAAAATATTATATTAAAAGCCTTTGATAAAGAACAAAAAAATGCTAGAATGTTTGCTCAATTTATTTATCAGCAAAATAGAAAATATTTATCATTTTTAAGAGAAGAATTTGCAAATAAATATATCTATAATTTTGGCATTTGCAGCATGAGTGTCTTAGATGTTAACCGTAATGTTGCCTTTTATAAATTTAGAGACTATCTCATAAAAGGAATAGATTTTGTTAGGATATCTACTGTTGAGCTTATCTCCAGGGAGATATACAATAGAAATATTGAAGGAGCTATTGCTGAACTGGGTGTTTATCAAGGAGACTTTTCAGCAGTATTAAGTCATTATTTTCTGGATAAAAAGATATATTTATTTGATACTTTTTCAGGGTTTGTAGATGAAGATATTGACATAGAGAGAAAAAATAAATACTCTAATTCAAAAGCTGGGCACTTAAGTGATACAAATATTGATATAGTATTAAATAAAATCAAAAACAAAAATAACTGTATTATAAGAAAAGGTTACTTTCCGGAAACAGCCAAAGGCTTAGAGAATGAAGTGTTTTCTTTTGTAAGTATTGATGTAGATCTTTATCAACCTACTTATGAGGGTTTAATGTTTTTTTATGAAAGATTAAATAAAAATGGCTATATTTTAGTACATGACTATCACTTTAATTTATATAGTGGTGTGAAAGAAGCAATACAGAAATTTTGCAGCGAGAAAAATATCAATTATTTTCCTTTAAGCGATTATTTTGGAAGTGTAATTTTAATAAAGTAACCATTGGAGGAAATGATAGATATTTCTGAGACTGGAAGTGCAGCTGAAACAATATTAGGAATGAACAAAAAAGAAATAAATATTATTGCTGTAGCTGATAATGATAGGAAGAAATGGGTAGTGATTGGATTGGTTTAAAAGTTATAACCCCTATGAAATAGATAACTATCATTATGACTATATTCTCATTTGCAGCATGTTTACAAAAGAAATAATGGAAAGTAACAGGATATATTTAACAGAATATTTATATAAAAAGACTACCAATTACTATATTATGTTCATGGTTTTACTTCAATATGTGAAAACATAAAATTATTGGATAAAACCAAAGGTTTTTGTGCTGCCTATGAAAATAATTGGGAAAAATGTGAAACATGCATTTACAAAGAAGGCTACTATAAAACCCATACATATCACAAAAAATTATTTACCAGATCAAATATTAAATTAATTGCTCCATCCAATAGTGCTAGGGATATTATATGTAAGGTCTTTAATCTTGATAATAATAAAGTTTTAGTTATACCTCATCAAAAATCTACATTAGTGCAGAACGATAGAACTGTCAATGAGAAATTAAGAATAGCATATGTCGGTTATAAGGGTAAATATAAAGGGTTGGGAAGAATTTAAAAAATGTTTTCTCAGTTTAAAGATAAATATGAATTTTATTGTTTAGGTGAAAATGACGAAATAATTCCAGGTATTGAGTACCGGGATGTTTCTTTCATAGAAGATGGCGAAATGGCTATGGTAAATGCATTAGTAAGTAATTCAATAGATATATCATTTTTATGGTCAATCTGGCCAGAAACGTATTCATATACATATTATGAGAGCTTTCCAGCAGGATCTTTTGTAATAACCAATAAAATGAGTGGCAATATGGCCGACCTGGTTAAAAGAAATCAGAATGGAATAGTACTCGAGGATTTTGATGCATTGGTTGATTTGCTTAATGATGACGTTTAAAAGAAATGATTAAGGGTAATGATAAGAAAATTACTAATCTGAAAAAAATGATGAGTTTTTAAAATTGATCAAAGGTTGAAGTAAAGGATGGAGGTTGATTAAAATTAATCTTTTCAAAGATTTAGATGAAATAAGAAAACATGCAAAACCTGTAGACTTCTGGACCGTAAATTTCTCTTATTATTTTTCGATTAGATTTGTCTCATTAATAAGAAACACGGGAATAATACCGGATATGATAACCTGGAGCTCTTTGTTTGTATGCCTGGCAGGGGTATCTTTAATGATATTATTTCCGCAAAAATACATATTTGGGCTTTTGGCAAGTATATTATTTCAATTTGCCTATATTCTGGATTGTGCAGACGGCCAATTGGCCCGACTAAAGGGGCAATTTTCTTTTAATGGTTGGAGAATAGATTTATATGTTGATCGAATTAAAGAATTCTTTATTCTATTTGCCATGACTTATGTTCTCATATCAAAGAATGCATGGTTCTGGATTATTGGAATGTTTACCCTAGCATTACAGGGTTTATTGAAATATGTAAATTTACAGGAAATAATACATTTAACAAATATGAATTTTAATTATGATCAAATACAAAAAAGCGAAAAAAAAGTAACCGAGAGAATTAAATCTTTGAATAAGATAAACGCCTTTAAAAAGAAGTATAAATTAGGTTATATGAATATAGGAGAATTTTATTTCTTTAATTTTATTTTTATAATATTGGGTAGGTTGGATTGGTTTTTCTATACCTTGATTCTTAATAGTATCTTTTCCATAAGTTTTAAACTTTTATTAAACTCCACTAGGGAAAAATATATTCTTATGAATATTAACAGGTTTTTAAAAGATGATAAAAAACTGGTTCTCTTTGGGACAGGCAGTGGTGGTAGGAAAATAATGTTTAATTTATTTGCCCAAAATATTAAAGTTGCCTATGCCAGTGATAATAATGAGAAAAAATGGGGGGAAAACTTTTTTGGAGTAGAGATTTGTCCGCCGGAACAGATCCGGAAAGATAAAGATAATGTAAATGTCTTGATTGCATCAAGCTGGGGAGATGAAATAAAGGAACAGTTATTATCATACGGGTTAGATGAAAATCAGCTTCTATTGTTATATAACTGATAGATTTGTATTAATTAAATAATAAAAAGAAAGGGAATAACTTATGAAAGCAATTATTTTAGCAGCAGGTGTTGGTTCAAGATTGGGACGACCTTTTCCAAAGTCTTTATCTAGATTACCAATCGGAGAGACTATCCTGGGCAGACAAATCAGGATTTTGCGCAAAAACGGGATAGATGAGATCATTGTTGTTGTTGGTTTCAAGATGAGCCTGATTATGGAGTCCTTCCCGGAGGTGTATTATAAATATAATCCAGTCTATTACATAACCAATACATCAAAGAGCCTTCTTAATGGAATTAAGGACTGTAATGATGATATTATCTGGTTAAATGGTGATGTGGTCTGTGACGAAGGGGTTATTGAGCGCATCATAAGTTCTCAAGGTAATGCAATTGCAGTAACTCCTGCCCAGTGTGGAGAGGAAGAGGTTAAATATACGACTGATTCTTTAGGATATATTACTGCCATAAGTAAAACTGTTAAGAATGCTCAAGGAGAAGCCCTTGGAATTAATAAAGTTATTGCTGAAGACCTGGCAGAATTTAAAGAATGTCTGCAGAAATGTGATGATAATGATTATTTTGAAAAGGGAATTGAGTTCATGATTGAGAGGGGCAAGAAATTTAAGGCTATAGATGTATCTGAATATAGATGTGTCGAAGTAGACTTTAAAGAAGATTGGGATCAGGTTTTAAGTCTATTTTCCGAATAATGGAGGAACTTAATGGATACTATTTTAAAAAGAGATCATTTCTATTTGATGGAAGGAATATATACCAGGTTAATTGTTAAATTGTTGCCTTATGTAGGGAAAAGTTTCCTTACACCTAATATGATAACATCTATTAATATCATAAATACTGTTGTTGTTTTTCTGTCTATGTGGTCTGGCAAATATATTCTGGCAGCTATACTTGTCCAGCTATATCTATTTCTTGATATTCTGGATGGTAATCTGGCAAGATATCAGAAGAAGAGTACAAGAATCGGAGCGATACTTGACCAGATATCGGACAGGCTTTTTTATAATGGTGTGATAATCGTACTCGGGTTAAAAATTGAGATTAATATACTGTGGATATTGGCTTATTTGCTTATTCATAATCTTTATGGGATTATTGCAACCTTTTATATAGTTCCCCATATTCGTAAGATGAATTCTTTTAGAAGGGATAGGGTTAAGCAGTATCTAATGGATAAGGGGATCATCCTGGGTATGGATCTCTCCACCCAGGATTTGATAACCTCGCTCCTGATACTTACCCCATATAAAGAATGGATAATTTATCTCTCTACCAGTTTATATGGTATAGATTTAATATATCGATTAATTGAACTTAATAGAAACATTAATAAAAGGGTACTTATTAAAAGAAAATAAGAGGTGTAATTGAGTGTCAAACATATTAATCACTACAATCGGACGCCGGGGAGCATTGACTAAAATATTTAAACAGGAATTAAATAAAACAGGTGCTGAAGTAATCGTAACTGATAAAAGCCCTCTGGCTCCTGCCCTGTATGAGGCAGATAAATATTATCTTACTCCAGGAATATATGAAGAAAATTATATCGATATCATACTGGAGATTTGTGAAAAAGATGATGTTAAGGCGATAATACCTTTACTGGAACAGAGTTTTCCGGTCTTCAATCAGGCCAGAGATCTTATTGAGGAAAAGGGTATTACCCTTTTTTTATCCAGTACAGAGATTATTGAACTCTGTAATGATAAATACAGCTTTTATCAATATTTCAGGGAAAAAGGGATACCTGTACCGGAAACCTTTTTACCGGATGAATTAATCCGGAATTATGGGGAATTGCCCTATCCCCTGTTTATAAAACCCCGCAGGGGGCAGGGGAGCCAGAATACCTATAAAGTAAATACAGAGGAAGAGTTGTATTTTTACATCAGGACCCTGGAAGATATTATTATCCAGGAATATCTTGACGGTGATGAATACACGATAGATACCCTATCTGACCAGGAGGGCAGGGTTTTATCTGCTGTCCCGCGGAAAAGGCTGGAAGTCAGGGCCGGTGAGGTAAGTAAAGCGGTAACAGTCAAAGATAACAGGTTAATTGAACTTGCTGTATGGGTTATAGAAGATTTAGGTATTATAGGCCCGGCCAACCTGCAGGCCAAGATCCTCCCTGATGGAGAGATAAAGTTGATTGAGGTAAATCCCCGTTTTGGCGGGGGGGTTCCCCTCTCCTACCAGGCCGGTGTAAATTATCCTTTACTGATCTATAGGATGTTAAGGGGTGAAAAAATAGAGCCTTTCATAGGGGAATTCCAGGATGGTTTAGTTATGTTAAGGTATGATACAGCGGTATTTAAGGATATTAAGGATATTTAAGAATTTTAAGAGGTTAAAGATATTTAAGAGACTAAAGAGATGGAAAAGACGATTTCAAACTTATGATATTAAAAATATGACAGGTGAAGAATAATGATTAAAGCAGTTATTTTTGACCTTGATGATACCCTCTATTATGAACTGGATTATGTAAAAAGCGGATTCAGGGCAGTCAGCAGGTATATATGTTCTAAATACGGGGTTTCTGAGAAAGAATTTTATAAACTGCAGCTCGATATCCTGGAGAAGGAGGGGCGGGGAAAGGTATTTGACCTGGCCTTGGAGAATTTTTCTCTTCCCCAGGATGAAGTGGAAAAAATGTTGGTTGTATACCGTTCCCACATTCCGGAAGAAATACGCTTATATGAGGATGCAGAATATATACTTGAGAAATTAAAAAAAGAGGGTAAATATAAGACAGGTATAATAACAGATGGCAATTCCCAGGTACAGTGGAATAAGATTAAAGCCCTTGCCCTAACTGATCTGGTTGATGAAATCATTGTCACTGATGATTTTGGAGTAGACAAGAGAAAACCTGCTCCCTTTGCCTACTTGAGACTTCTGGAGGTCTTTAAGATAAAGGCTGGGGAAGCTGTCTATATAGGAGATAATCCGACGAAAGACTTTATAGGTGCCCGGGAACTGGGGCTGAAAACAATCAGGGTTATGAGAGAACAGGGTATGCATATAGAAAAAAGAATGGAAGCAGCCTTTGAGGCTGACCTTAAAGTAAACTCTTTAAGGAATTTAGAAGAACTGCTACAATTCATAGATATAATACAGGCTTAGTGAAAATAAAGAATTAAGTAATATAGTCTTAAGCTACATTAATTTGAAAATTGGCAGGATTGATAGGAGTGATAGCTGTGATAAATGAGATTAAAATAGGAGATAAAACAATTGGTGATAATAGTCCTGTTTTCATCATAGCAGAGGCAGGCAGTAACCATGATGGTGATCTGGACCAGGCCAAAGGTTTGATAGATGTAGCTGTTGAGGCCGGGGCAGATGCGGTGAAGTTTCAAACCTTTACTGCCGATAAAATTGCAGCCAGGACCGATGATGAAATAATGGTCCTGGGGGATGAGTATGACACTGCCGATAATCTCTATGATCTCTATAAGGGCCTGGAATT
>LSQX01269793.1_pt1 | contig 11624 bp, 16 predicted proteins | sample 654561 | NCBI WGS metagenome assembly LSQX01 (sample SAMN04489861, study PRJNA283612) | anaerobic digester metagenome | isolation source: 4 biogas reactors fed with cattle manure at either 37C or 55C with and... | place: Denmark: Kongens Lyngby | collected 2014 | reverse complement strand
CAAACTGAACCGCAGGGAGGTTATTCTTCAGAATTTCAATTTATTGCATATATAGGAGAAGTTGAACAATTCAAGTTAGATCGGGGAGGATCCTATGAAGAAAGCACAAATTAGTCCTCGGGATTTGGTGATGTTATGTGTCTTTGCCGTAGGCCTTATAGTATTTATCTTTCTGGCAATAAATCAATGGACCCAATTCTCTAAAGCGGCTGGGGATTTGAAGTTGGAAGAAGAGCGATCACAAATCCTGGATCAGGATAAGGAATACCTCCAGAAGCTGATGGAAAAAGAAGATGTACTGTTGGAGAGGGTGGCATATCTTGAGAAGATAATGCCCAGAGAAAATGCTGCTGTAAAATTGATCGATTATCTGAATGAACTATTGGTGAAAGGAAACTTCCATGCTCTTCAGTTGGATACCCTTGAACTTGTTGAGCAGGAAGGGTATTATTCCGTTCCAATAAAAATTGTGTTCGAAGGCGAATATGAAAGAATTGTGCTGTTTCTCAAGGAACTTAGGTATGGTAGCAGGCCTGTTAAAATAGTGGAATTCGGTATGAATAGAAACGACAGTCAGCCTTCCAGGGTTCAGTGCGAGGTATTAGCCCACGGATTTATGGACGGTATTGAAAAATAACCTTATGCGTCTAGTAGTTAGTATCAACTCATGGAAGGTGAAACATGGCGAATATTAAAAAGAAAAAATATCTAGGTGATTACTTAATTGAAGCAGGAATCATAAATGAAAACCAGTTACAAGAGGCCTTGGACTACCAAAAAGAAACTCTCAAACAGGGTAATGTGGAACTGTTGGGCCAAACTTTGGTAGAAATGGGGTATTGCACCAGCGAGGATATAATGCTTGCCCTTGCCATGAAGGATGGGGTGCCTTTTATGGTATTGGACCAGGATAAGGTGGATGAAGAGGCCATAAACCTGCTTTCTCCCGACCTTATGGAGCGTTACATGGCCATCCCCGTAGGATTTGAAAATGATAAACTGTTGGTGGCAATGCTACATCCTAATGATGTCATAGCCATAGATGATCTGCGGATTATAACAGGTTTCGATATACAGCCAATAATTATTCCGGATTTTCAGCTATACGGAGCCCTGGAGCAGGCCAAATCCGGTATATTGGGAAAGATAACCTTTGACTTTACAGACAGCGAAGCCTCTAAATCTTTACAAAGTGCCAACGGTTTACTATTACGTGATGTTGAGATTGAGGATACATCAACCGAAGATGGTTTTGAGTTAACAGACGATATTGACACAAGGCCTGCAGTTCAGCTGGCTAATACCATTTTCAATCAGGCTGTTGAGTCCAGAGCCAGCGACGTACACATAGAGCCTTATGAGAAGAAGACCAGGGTACGATTTAGAATAGACGGGGTGTTACATGAGGTTATGAATCCCCCAAAAAGGCTCCATCCCTCCCTAGTTTCCAGGATAAAGGTGATGGCTAATATGGATATAGCGGAACGTAGGATTCCGCAGGATGGGAGAATAACCTTAATCATTGATTCCAAGACTGTTGATGTCAGAGTGGCTTCACTACCTACTGCCTACGGCGAAAAACTGACCCTGCGACTTCTTAACAGGAGTGAAAAACTTATTACCCTGCCGGAACTGGGCTTTCCCGGCAGTCAATTGGAGATATTCAACAGGATAATAGATCTGCCATATGGTTTTGTCCTGGTAACCGGGCCTACGGGCAGCGGGAAAAGTACTACTTTGTATGCAGTCCTGTCAAGGCTCAATTCGGTGGATAAGAATATCATAACAATTGAGGATCCTATAGAAAGAAGAATAGACGGCATTAATCAAACCCAGGTTAATGTAAGGGCAGGGATGACTTTCGCATCGGGACTACGTTCATTTTTACGTAATGATCCCGATATCATGATGGTGGGTGAAATAAGGGACTATGAAACCGCCAGGATCGCCATAGAGTCGGCTCTAACCGGCCATATGGTCCTATCTACCCTCCATACCAATACTGCTGCTGGAGCTATTACCAGGCTGATAGAAATGGGTATAGAACCCTTTCTTGTAGCGTCATCCCTTACGGGTATTGTCGCCCAGCGGCTGGCCAGGATTCTTTGTCCTCATTGCAAGGAACCCTATGAGATCAGCCGTGAAGACCTGCTTAAGAATGTTCCCGATTTCCCCCTGGATAGTCATGAGGAGGTTATAAGGCTATACCGAGCAAACTCCTGCTATCAATGCAACAATACAGGCTACCGGGGACGGGTAGGGCTTTATGAGTTACTACCAGTAAGCCAGAACATAAGAAGGCTTATTCTGGATGGGGAATCCGACACCGCAATCAACAATGTAGCCATAAAGGAGGGCATGATCTCCATGCGTCAGCATGCCCTAACCAAGGTAAAAGATGGGATCACATCCATTGAAGAGGTTCTAAGAGTCATAGTCTAACTTGTAATTTTCCGACAAAAATCTATGTTTATGTTTTGACTAAGGTTTGTCGGTTTATTAAATAAAATAAAAATAAATGAAAGGTGGATAAAAAGGATGAATATTTTCCAAAAAGCAAAGAAAAACCAAAAGGGTTTCACCCTGGTAGAGCTTATGGTAGTTGTAGTTATAATTGGTATTTTGGTAGCTATAGCAGTACCTGTATACAGAAGGTCGCAAGCGAGTGCTAGAGAAAAGGCAGATGCTGCTAACGTTAGGATTATTGAAGGAGCAGTAGCAGTGTATTTATACGAAGAAGGAGAGTTGCCTGATGATTTAGAAGATTTAGTAAATGCAGGCTACTTAACGGAGAAACCGCAGTCCCCATATCCTGCATCTGATGATGATAAAGATGATTATGAGATTTCACCGGTAGGAGGTAGTGATACAAAGTTTGAAGTAATATCTATAAGAAAACCACCAGCTTCAGGAGGTTCAGGTGGATCTGGCACCTAAAATAATCAATACTTATATTACTAAAACAGCAATGCAAATATACCGATCAGAAGGAATATGGAAGATAAAAATGTACGAATAAAGAAAATAATTTAATGTTTCTGCTCATATTCTACAGTTCAAAGTAACTATGAAAGGGGGAATCAGAAAGTGAGGCAGCTCATCAATAATAGGGACGGATTAACCTTAGTTGAGATACTTATCGCTATAACGATAATTGCTCTCATAGCTGCCGCTTTCGTCCCCTTATTTGTTTTGTCTGCAAAATCGAATGTTAGATCCGAAACAGTCTTAGACTCTACCTACGTCGGAAGGGATGCAATGGAGCTTATATATAGCCTGAGTAAGGAAGTCCAATACGATCAATTGGCAGATGAGCTGGTAAGTTTAGGATATGATAAGCTTCCCGATAACGAGTTTGGGCTGGAATATGATGGCAGCAAGTATTTGGTTATGAAATTTATTGAAGAAGATGAGCTTATAAGGACTATTGTATGGGTCTATGATAACCCCGACAGAAACCGAGTGGAAGTGCAGTATGAGTCTCTGTTTACCTGGTTGGGGAGGGGTTTCCTGGAAGAGTAGTAGTAAACAGAGGCTAGTTTCTTGGGCAATGTACAGCATCTCTAAAGGAGTCGAATGAATGTCAAGGTACAGGTATATAGCACTCAATCAAGATGGACAAGAAGTAGAGGGCTTACTTGAAGCCCAAGGAGTAAGAGATGTTGTATCTCTATTGCGTCAAAAAGAGCTTATCCCCATTTCGATTAGAACTATCAAGGAGAACAGAAGTTTTATTAGTATAGCAGGACAGCATGGGATTTCACTAAAGGATTTGTCCATCTTTTGTAGGCAATATGCCTCCCTATTACAGGCTGGGGTCCCTTCAGTACAAGCCCTTAATCTACTGGCGCATCAGACCCATAATCTTTCCCTCAAGCAAGCATTACAAAAGGTATATTACTTAGTACAAGGCGGACATTCCTTGTCAGAAGCTATGTTGAATCAGGAGAACAGATTTCCAAATATACTAATAAGGACAATTGAATCCGGGGAAGGGGTAGGAACCCTGGATGTCTCCTTTAAGAGAATGGCAGAGTATTTTGAAAGGCAATACAGGATAAAACAAAAAGTTCGAAAGGCATTAGCCTATCCATCCTTACTTATTGTTACATCCATAATCATTGTTATCTTCTTAGTTCGTATAGTCGTACCCCAATTTGTTACCCTGTTTCATAGCTCCCAGGTACAGCTTCCTAAATCCACACAACTGTTAATTAGGCTGTATGATATGTTCGTACATAATACATGGTTAATTCTTATTGTTCCTGCTGTTTTTTATCTCATAGTCAAAACGCTCAAATCATCTGAAAAAAGCAGGATTTTCTTAGGTGGAATCATATTAAAGACACCATTAATAGGAGATTTAATTATAAAGGTGTTATCCGCAAGTTTCTATAGGACAATGTCCATTCTTGTTTCTGCAGGCCTTCCTTTAACCCAATCTTTATCCATATCCTCCAAAATAACCAATAACACATTTATAATCAATAAGCTACAGCTGGCCTTGGCCATGGTCTATCAGGGCAAGGGTATAGCTAAGTCCCTTTCAACCCTGGGTATTTTTCCTCAGGAGACGATAAATATTATTGCAGTAGGGGAGGAAAGCGGGGAGATAGGAGAAATGATGGATAAGATAGCTGATCTATGCGAATTGGAGGCTGAAACGACTATTGATAGGTTTATATCTCTATTAGAGCCCCTATCTATTCTGTTCCTGGGTGGTATTATAGCTTACATAGTAATCTCCGTGGTGCTACCCATGTTTAATATGTATGTATTTTACTAGGAGGATCCCACTATGATATATTTAGTTGTTGCCATAATATCCCTGCTTCTTGGAAGCTTTTTTAATGTATGCATCCATAGACTATATAGTGGTGAATCCATCGTATATCCACCTTCACATTGTCCCTCCTGTAAACATTCTCTTGGTCCATTGGATTTAGTACCCGTGTTTAGCTATTTAGCCTTAATGGGGAAGTGCAGATATTGCGGGGAGCGAATCTCACCAAGGTATCCGGTTGTTGAGCTTCTAACATCCATTTCCTATATTTTGCTCTACAAAGTCATTGGTTTAGGCTGGGGTTTTGCTGCCTACTCTATATTTTTAGGAATACTGATAATCATTACATTTATCGATCTGGAACACCAAATAATTCCCAATATCTTAATTGTTATAGGATTGGTAATGGGGTTATTGTTTAGCTTAATCAACATCACGACTGGAATAACAGATGCCCTCTTGGGCTTTGCCCTAGGATTCGGTAGCCTTTTATTGGTTGCTCTCTTGGCTAAATTATTGTTAAGGAAAGATGGGATGGGCGGAGGCGATATAAAATTATTGGGGGTTATCGGTCTGTTCTTAGGGTGGAAACTTACCCTTCTGACCCTCCTATTATCCATATACATAGGCGGAATTTTCTCGATAATTCTTCTCCTGTTAAGGATAAAGAAAAAGGGGGACTATATACCCTTTGGCCCATTTATCTCCCTGGCGGGATTCATAGCTCTTCTGTGGGGGAAAAATATCATCCAATGGTATGTGGGAGTATCATTTTGATATTGCTTTTCGTTCAATGATCTTTTTCACAAACATCCTTTGTAAATGTAAATTAGCAGCATTAAGGTGGTGATTTGGTTGGGGCACCTAAAGGGGTTTACTTTAATCGAATTGATCTGTGTTATAGCCATACTGGGAATTCTGGCCCTTATAGCAATTCCTACCATAACCACCAGTCTGGACAAATGGGTTTTGGAATCAACTGCCAAGCAAATAATGGAAGATATCAGGTGGACACAACATCTGGCTATAACCAATGCCATTAGCCATTACTTTGAATTGGATATAGATAACAGATTCTATAGGATTAAGAGCATAGCCCTGCGAGAACCAACCAAAAAGACCATCGAATTCAGTCCTAACATCGCAAGTATAAGCAGCACCTTAAAGACCGAAGGAAAATACAAAAGACTAACCTACTCTGCTACTGGCATTCCGACACAGACGGGCAGCATTGTATTAAAATCCAAAAAAGGAAAGGAAAAAACGATTACAATTGCTGTAGGGACAGGAAGGGTGACGATTAAGCCATGAAATACAATAAGGGTATCTCCCTCATAGAAATTCTTGTTTCCATCCTTATTCTTGCCCTGATCGTTGGGCCCTTCACTGGTCTCTTTATCCAATCAAACCTGGTACGGAAAACTATGTCTAAGCAGCTAAGGGTAATATACGCTGTACGCAATGAAATGGAAATATTGATGTCATTGAATTCTGGTGAGGTATATGATTCAGAGGGAGTTAAAAGGGTGGATGACTTACTTATACGCACTGAAATATACACATATGACCCGGAAACCGGCTCTGATTGCTTTTACATAATGCCAAAGGGTAATCTTGGTTCAGGGGACGAAATCATGGTTCTTACACCGGACGGATACAGGAAAATTCTTGCTGACCTTAGTGAAGATCCTTGCGTAGTAGATATAACAATCAGTGAAGGATCTTATCAAATTCGGATAGGGGCAGACTCAATTTCAGGACACTGTCGATTAGCAGAAAAGCCTGCAATACAAATAAACCTCGCAGACAAGATGTCGGATATCTCGTATGATTTCAACATTGATGGAGATGCGGATATCACCGTATACCCAGGAAATCACGACAATTGGAACCTCCTTTATGATGAGGAATACAGGGTCGTAGATAGATGTTTTTACAGGGATTATTGCATATTCAGAGCCAGGATAGAAGCTTTTGATGATCCCAGCCTTAGTAAGAGCATCTTCGGTATAGAGAACATCTTTACGGTTGCAAATTGAGGTTTTCACGATCTTACCACGATAGGCAAGGGATGATAAAAAGTGTTTTTGAGATTTAAGAACATATTGGGAGCAGAAAAGGGCTTAACCCTGGTAGAGCTTATCATAGCCTCCTCTCTCATATTATTGGTACTTTCAATATCTTATTCCATATATCTGTTCGGAATTCAAGGTTATCTGGATAATGCCGCCGTTATTGAAAACCAATCCAATGTTCGCATTGCCCTGGAGCACATCACCTATAACATTGGAAGGAGCAAGGAGGTTAAAATAACCGGTGATACCTTGATGGTGGGGAGCGAAAGCTACAGATTATCCAAAGATATCCTAATGAACAAGGATAATCAATTAGCTGTCGGTATATCGGAATTCGTCTGTTATAAACCAAAACCATCCCTGCTTTATATAGAGATTTTAAGCGTCCCTGATAGGCAGGGCGATAACTTTTCACTGGAAGCATACTTTTATCTTTATGAATAACTTCGAGAATTATTCTGTGGAGGAATCGGAATGTTCAGGTTCGGATCCAGGGGATCAGCCATCTTGCTAGTGTTATTAGTCCTATTGGTTCTTACCATATTGGGTATAACTCTATCCAATATGGATAGGGTACATTTAAAAATTCTTTCATCAGAAAGGACTCATCAAGCAGCATATTATTACGCTGAAGCTGGTCTGACCCAACAGATAGAAATATTGAGAAATAAGATGGAGCTCCTATATAGGGATCCCAGGACAGATTGCAAGGATGCCTTGCTGGCGGGGATTTTGGGAACCCCTATAATAGCACCTGAATTTGAAGATTTTGACGGAGAAAAAGTAAAACTAAAAATTACTTGTATTAAGAACAAGGCGGTAAAGAATAGGGATGAACTAATCCTTATGTCAATCTGTAGCATTGGCGAAATAAGCCGTTCAGTTAGGGCACTTGTTGAGATAAAGTGGACGGATCCCGGGGAACCGGATTTTAAGTTGGATCATACCAACTTCACTATTGTGGGATGGGAAGAGATAAGATAATCTGACACTGGAGTGACTATTATGAGATTAAGACAGAAAAACATCATAGGATTGGACATAGGCACCGGCAGTATAAAGCTAATTAGGATAGACAGAAAAGGTACCGGCGAGAAATGCGTCATTGGTTATACGCCTCAAGGGCTGGTTTCAAACCAGGGAATCCTTTCAGAGGATTTATTGGCTGATGAAATTGCTGGATTGATGAGAGAACACAAAATTATAAGCAGGAGATGTTCACTTTGCTTACCTTCACAGCATGTTATTTCAAGGACTGTCTTTCTACCCTTAATGGAGAAAGATATGCTGGTAGAGAATATACGCTACGATATCGAAGATTATCTCCCCCTTGATCCAGAAGAATACTTCATTGACTACAGGATTATGAGGACCTTGTCAATTAACGAGAAAAAGCACTGGCATGTTCTCATAACCGCTGTACTAAGGAATACAATTTTATCCTACACCAGGGTATTGAATAGGGCAGGTCTAAATCCGATTTATATAGATGTTCCATACAACTGCCTGGAAAAACTCTTGAGTCTCTCTATTTCTGGGATGTACCTGTCGGCAGAAGATAGGGGTGACCTCTGCATAGTTGATATCGGCTCTACCTCCGCCAATATAATTTTATTTAGTGAGGGTTGCTACTTTGTAGATAGTACCGTATTTTTTGAGAACGCCAATACAAGTTTTGATTACCAGAACGATGCAAATGTACTTGGCCGAGCATCAGCTAATTCATATCATGATTTCACTGCAACTGTATCTCCAGATCGAAGCCGTCTATTTCAGGTAACAGACGAGGTAATAAAGACTTTAAGATACTATAGTAATCAGTCAGCGGGCAATAACCTGATAAAAGAAATTGTTCTGTTGGGTGGAGGTTCTTTGATCCCCGATTTGCCGGACTACCTAAGGAAAAGTATAGGTCTGCCTGTGACAAGGTTAAGCAGTTGGATGGAAAAGAATAAAGCCGGAAATATAAAAGGTATAAGTGATGCAGAACTTATGATAATGGGCAAAGCCATAGGCTCAACCATGAGGAGGGATTAGTTATGAAAGCTGATATAAATTTAGCAATCCCTACCAGGTCAAAGTATCGATATTGTGTCTTGTTAGGCATACCTATGCTTGTCTTAATTTTAGCATTTTCCTTTCTTATACCAATCCGTCGTAGAAACTCATTAAGGGATGAATATGTAAAGATAAAATTGGAGCTGTTAGAGAAAGAAGGATATAGTAGGGAATATACAAGCTTGGAGGATTACTCCGCGAGCCTTTCTAAGAAGGTCGATATCCTTGAAAAAACTGATAAGAAGCGCGGGGATGTTGGTAGAATTCTTGATTTAATCGATAACTCCTTTTCCAGGGATATTGAATTATTAGCTATAACTATATCAAAGGATACGGTAAGCATAAATGGGGTTGCACCCGACGATAATACAATAGCAGACAGCGTTTTGAGGCTACAGAAGGATAAAAGTGTGGTAAAGACCAGGATAGAGGAGATCAGTCTTGACAGAGCAAACCTTAAGAGAATCTTCAGTGTGAGATGTATAACTCTCCTTAACGATGGGGATATGGATGATATTCTAACCTGGGATGACCAGCAAGCATCAGATTGAGGGGAGGGTAATTGGAATGAGATTAACAAACAGGGAAAAGCTCTTTATTGTAGCTGCTGTAATAGTCCTTCTGGGAGCACTATATTATAGCCTGTTCTATAAGGGTTTACGACATGAAATTAAGGGTATAAGGTATAATATCCAAAGGGATACAGAAGCATTGGAAGAAGGGCTGAAATCTGAAGAAAAGATCGAGGATCTGTATAAGCATATTGACAGTTTGGAGACCAAAGCCAATTGGGTTGTTGAAGAAGGTGATGGTTTCAGCATTGAACCTAAAATTATAGTTTTTCTAGAAGACGCTATAGGTAATCTGGGCTTAAGTAGCAGGATAGGATTTAAAGATGCTGAAGACTACGATAAGTTCCAATTTGTACCCGTAACCCTTAATTTTGAATGCAGCTATATAAACTTTCGTAGAATCCTCGATAGGATAGAAAAGGCACCTTGGCCTTATTCAATTGATTACATAAAAGCCAATAAGAAAGAGAGAAACTCTGGTGACCCACTCAATGAATGGGATGTGGAGATGGTTATAAAATTCCTGGTATTTCAGGTGGTAGAGAAGTCTTAATATTAGGCTCTACCCAGTATATATCATGACTGGATCCAGTGTTTGAAGACCAGATTCTGAATATGATATAATAAATGCAATTAGGGTTATAAAGCCTTCTGCCGCCGAATGGTTTAATGCAGGATATGGAATACTCTCCCGTATAAAAGATCGACCATAAAGATTTATGATATTAAAGGGGTGATTTTACCATGGGTCGAGATAAGAAAGAACAAATATTTCTCAAAAAATATGTAGAGGAAATTGTATCTAACTCTTTGGATAGATTATCGAAGGAGGGCAATTTCTGCACCTGTCCCAGGTGTCGTATGGACATTATGGCATATGCTCTTAATCACATCACACCCAAATATGTAGTTACCCAGCTGGGAGAAGTCTACACAAAAATATCCTACTTAGAGCAGCAATTGGAAGTAGATGTAACCGTGGCTCTTATGGAAGCAATTAAAATAGTCAGCAACAACCCGAGGCATGATTCCAGTGGCTTCTAATGCACCTAATATTATCCTGGTTGGGTTTATGGGTGCTGGCAAGTCAACAATTGGGCAGGTACTGGCAAAGAGATTGTCCCTGGATTTCTGGGATTCGGACAGTAGGATAGAAGAATTGGCGGGAGTGTCTATTCCGGATATTTTTAGAACCCATGGTGAAAAATATTTTCGAAGACTGGAGTATGAGGTGTTATTGTATTTAACTAATTTACAGGGAGCTATAATCTCCACAGGTGGCGGAGCCGTTACCAATGGTTCACTCTTGGATCATTTGTTATCCAAGGGGTTGGTAATTCATCTGGAGGCTTCGAAAGAGACGATATTACAACGGATAAAGAGTACAGACAACAGGCCTATGCTAGGCCATGAGGATGGAGAACTAGCAGATCGTATTGATAAACTTTACAGGATTAGATATCCTGAGTATTTGAAGGCCCATTGTACTGTTAAGACAGACAACAAGGAAGTGGAATCGATTGTGGATGAGATCGTGGGCCTGATAGACAACATAATAGGTTCTGGGCAACAAAATTTTGGCTGTTAAATATAGCTATTTTGTGGTAATATGTATACGAAATAATCATAAGGGGCATTACATTCTATGAGAATTCTTATACTAAATGGTCCTAATCTGAACTTATTAGGTACCAGGGAACCCTCTATCTATGGCCAGACAAGCCTGGATAGTTTAATCATGGATCTGGAAAAGCGCGCCCATGCTCTGGGAATAGAGCTGTATCACTATCAATCCAACAGCGAGGGTTCTTTGATAGATCAAATTCATCTGGCTATTGACAAGGCCGATGGTATTATCTTTAATCCTGGCGCCTATAGCCATTACAGTTATGCTTTGCGGGATGCTATAGCAGCTGTAAATATTCCGGTAATCGAAGTACATATTTCAAACATAAGTGCAAGAGAGTCCTTTCGTAACTTATCAGTTATAGCTCCTGTATGTCTTGGACAGATCAGTGGGCTTGGTTTACATGGCTATAGTTTAGCCTTGGATTTTTTGGCTGATTACCTGGCGGAAAAGCCACTTTCGTAACTTTTCGATTATACTCTACATTTTATTATGGATAGGAGATGGGA